>Ga0302127_10002969_pt1 | contig 10237 bp, 9 predicted proteins | sample CB4_SCM_MG_FD_204452 | JGI IMG/M metagenome (GOLD analysis project Ga0302127, IMG submission 204452) | Marine microbial communities from Western Arctic Ocean, Canada - CB4_SCM | ecosystem: Environmental > Aquatic > Marine > Oceanic | place: Canada: Western Arctic Ocean | collected 2017-09-24 | reverse complement strand
GAGATCTGCGGCCGGAACAAGGTTCGGGGTGCCTCCACCGACGAACACCGAAGTCACGATCGGGAGGCCGGCAGCGACTGCCTCCGCTGCTTGCCGGCGGCAGGCATCCAGGTAGTCGTCGATGAGGTGGTGGCGGTCGGTCCAGGTGGCGAAGGCGCAGTAGTCACAACGGGATGCGCAAAAGGGCACGTGGAGGTAGATCCCGAACGGCGTCACGGCTCACAGGGTACTCAGCAGCACTCCCGGACGGCTCAGGGGTCTAGAAGAGTGCTCCCTGAATTTGCACCTCGTCTGGCTCGACGTCGTCGCCGAAGACGAGCGGCAGCCCGAAGAGTCGACCAAAGTCGATTGCGAAGACATCTTCGGCCGAAACCACATCGACGCCTGGGCGTGTTGCGGCGATGATCCGACCGCAGGCGCCGGCTACATCGAGCCTGTGAGCGCCAGTAGCTAGGTCGAGTGGGTATTCGATGACATTGCGCCACCAGCGGTCGCTCATCGCCGGATTGGCCCAGACCAAGTCGACCTCTTGCACAGCTGAAAAGTGCGGCTCTGATGCCACGAGATCGTGAATCTTGTCGGCTAAGTCAGCGAGTCGTCTGGCCAGTTCCTCGTCGGCAATCGGACGCACGAGGCCACTGAGTTTGCGACGCACCGACACCGCCTGGCCTGCGCCGAGCCGCTCGGTGACCAGGTCCTCCAGGTCTCGGACAACAAAACCATTCGGCGCCACCGCGACATAACGAGCCTGCCAGGCCCCTTGTTCGACGAGTCGGGAGCCGCCGGAGGCTCCTGCGGTCGTACCCACCTTGATCGAGCCATCGCGGAATCCAGCCACATACAAGCGGTGGGGCTGGTCGAGGTGGCCTGTGAGCCGCGGGTCAACCGCTCCCCTGCCCAATCGATGCGACTGGTGCATGCTAGCCGCGAGCACGTTGTCGACCGTTTGGCAGCGCTCACACTGCCTGCCGTCGTCGACCGGGCGAACGCAGTCGATATAACGAGTTCCGGAGTCGCTGCGCTCCATGTGCCCCAGACACGCTCTGGGGCCCTCAGCGACCCGGTAGTGAAGCTCCAGGCCTACCAAGGGCGCGAGCGTAGAGGTGTCGACATCACTCGCGCGTGATCTGAAAACTGCCGATTCGCCGTTCCAAGACACTCCAAGCACATGGGTAAACACAGCTGCGGATCATGTCACCGGAAACGGCAAAGTTCGGGAAGGACTTCGAAAGTTGTCGAAAGAAATTTGGAACTAGGCGCCGAGGCGCAGGCCCAAATCGGACAGACGCCCTGTGGCGGTCTCGAGCGTGGTGTCCAGAATGCACGCGACGGCACGCAGATCGTCCTTGCGGATGGTCAGCATGCGGCCGTTGAAGTCCTGGCGTTGCATCTGAATCATCGTCAGGTAGCGGCTGAGCATGCCTGCTTCGGCACCGGAGAGGGTCTCAAGGCGGGTAAGATCGATGGTGACGTTGTCATCGCGGCGTGCGTCTTGGCTCTCGAGCTCGGCGTCGTCCTCGCCCCGTGGGAGCAACTGGGCGACTGGCACGTTGTAGAAGCGGGCCAAACGAGAAAGACGGGGCACGGAGATAGCGCGTTCGCCACGTTCGTAGGCGCCTAGCACCGATGCCTTAAACTCATGATGAGACTCAGCCTCGACAGCCTGAAGCGACATGCGCTTCTGACGACGTATGGCCCGAAGTCGTTCACCAACACGTTTGCCGTAGGTGGTGTCCTCAAAGGCATCTCGTAGATCAATATCCGACATATCAGCTGCGTTCCGGCATCCACTGGTGCATACCGGTTCCTCCTGGGCAGAGATCCTAGTTCACGCAGAGTGTTCGATTACCAATCTTGCCCGAAGAAATGTCAACGCGACGCCCGCAGCCACCGCGGCGGTCTCGGCTCGAAGAATACTCGCGCCAAGTGAAACCCTTGCCACGTCCAGTCCTCGCTCTTCGGCGGACCATCCACCTTCGGGACCGATGAGCACAGTCGGAGTCAACAACGAAGGGGCGCGACCGCCCATGTCGGCCATCGCAACACCGCGTGCTGGTAGCAACTCCGAGACCGTCTGGACCGGTTCAATCTTGGCCATTCTGACCTGGCGGCTCTGCATGGCAGCCTCCCTGACCACCCTCTGTAGTTTGGCCTGATTCCGCTCACGGCGAGGAGCGTCCCACCGCACGACGGAGTGGTCGGCGTGCAGGGGAATAATCCGATCGACGCCCAGTTCAGTGAGTTTCTGCACGATCCAGGATGGCCGATCGCCCTTGGGAACAACGAACCCAACGGCGATTTCAGGCTCGACTATCGGCACCCAGATTGGCTCGCTCGTGGGTTCTGGTATATCGGCGAAACGCCCAGCACACCACGAGCCCTGCCCGTCCGACATGGTGATTGGGTCACCAGTGCGCAAACGAAGACTCTTCGCCAGGTGTCGATGGTCGTCGTCGGAGATGACGGGTGCGGCGAGGTCATCCACGAAGACGTGAGGACCGCCGGATCCATCCGGTAGCCGCCCCTCGGATGCGTGGGTGTCCACTTGTGTCAGCTCTCGCTACTGGAAGGCTGACCGGAGTTTGCCAAGAATGCCGCCCTGGCCAGCTTCGGCAACGTCTTCGCCTCGCCTGGTCGCCATCTCGCGCAGCAACTCTTCGTCGTCTTTCGACAATTTCGACGGGATCTCGACGCGCAGCGCGATCAGCAAATCGCCGCGGCCTCTGCCCTCGAGCCTGGGGACGCCAAGGCCACGCAGGCGCAGAACCTCGCCAGGCTGGGTGCCAGGCGCAATCGCCAACTCTTCAACCCCGTCGAGGGTCTCGTAGCCGAGTCGGGCGCCAAGGGCGGCCTGCAACATGGTGATTGCGACCTCATCGACCAGCTGATCGCCTTCGCGTCGCAGAGAGGCATGAGGGGCAACACGCAGATGCACGTAGAGATCGCCAGGGGCGCCCCCACGAGCTCCCGCTGCGCCACGACCAGTCAACCGCAAGGTCGAACCGGTATCGACGCCGGCAGGCACCCTGACCTCGTAGCTGACCGACTGCATACCTCGGCCCTCGCCGTGACAAGTCTCACACGGACTACTGACGACCTCGCCAAGACCTTCGCAGGTTGGACACGCGCTGACGGTCTGCATCTGGCCGAGCAGCGACTGCCGGACCTGGCGGACCTGGCCCGCTCCCCCACAAGTCGAACATGATTCGGCGTGGCTGCCCGGCGCCGAGCCAGATCCATCACATGGGTCGCAGGCAACGGCTGTTCGGAACTCGACCTCGCGGTCGACGCCAAAGATTGCTTCCTCAAACGGCAGATCGACGACGACCTCCTGGTCAGAACCTCTAGGCGGACCTGTTGGTCCACGGCGTCCGCCTCCACCACCACCGAAGGGGTTGCCTCCGAAGAAGTTGTCGAAGATGTCGTTGATGTCGAAGCCAGCGCCGCCACCCGCTCCGCCGCCGCGAACGCCCTCTTCGCCATAGCGGTCATAACGTGACCGGCTCTCGGTATCGCTGAGCACCGCGTACGCCTGGGTGATCTCCTTGAACTTGGCCTCGGCCTCGGGATCATCGGGGTTGGCGTCTGGGTGCCATTGGCGGGCCAGCTTGCGGTACGCCTTCTTCAGTTCGTCCTCGGTCGCACCGCGCGGTACCTCGAGCAGTTCGTAATAGTCCGTCGCCATGTGGGCTCAGTCCTCAGGAGTTTCAGCCAAGGAGGCACCCAAGCGGCTGCTCACCAGGTGCACTGCCGCCAGTGCCTTCGGGTAGTCCATGCGGGTTGGACCAAGCAGCCCAATGCTGCCTGCTCGTTTCCCATCGACCTCATAGGGTGCCACCACAACGGAGCATTCTGACAATGGTTCCAATCCAGTTTCGGAACCGATTGCCACATGGAGGCCGCGATCGACGAGTCCGGCAAGCAAACCAACCACGAGCAGTTGCTCTTCGAGCACTTCGAGCACCGACTGAACCGTGCCGACTGCGTCGAACTGGTTGGCCATGTTTGCGGCTCCGCCGATGTAGAGATCGGCAGCCCGATCGTCGCCGCCAAGCAGCCGTAGTGACTCGGCCACAACAATGTCGGCCGACTCGTCGCCAGTGGGCCCGACCGGCCCCCACGTGCCCGCGTTTGAACCGACAAGAGCCTCAGCAAGACGGGACTCAGCCAATGCCAACGAGATGGTCGACGGGAGCTGTTCGAGGTCGAGGACGTGTCGTTCGACGGTGCCAGATGACAGCACCATGACGAGCAGCACCCGTGACCCGTCGAGGTCGACCAACTGCATGCTGCGAACCACGGCTGGGTCGTGGGCGGGCCCGACGACAACGGCCGCGTAATCAGTAAGGGTCGACATCAGCCGGGTGGTGTCGTGGAGTCGCTGCTCAATCTCGCCCTGAGCGTGTCGGAAGAAAGCGCGAACCTGCACAAGTTCAGGTTCGCTCAAGCGACCCGGACCGAGGGCGTCGACGAAGTGGCGGTAGCCCTTCTCGGTAGGGACCCGGCCAGCGCTCGTATGAGGCTGGTATAAGAACCCGTCGTGTTCGAGGGAAGCCATCTCGTTGCGGATGGTCGCTGAGGAGACATCGAGCCTGGCGCGATCTGCGACCGCCCGCGACCCGACCGGCTGGGCCGTGTCGATGAAGGTCTCGACCACCGCTTGCAACACCGTGGCCTTGCGTTCGTCCATCACTGCCAATGTTATCGGTGCTGCACCCCCTGGGATCGGCGCTATCGAATTGACGTGCTTCTCGCGGCTATGGTGCCGCCGTGAATGAGATGGAGGCAATCGAGGCAGCGCTCCACGAGATCGAACGCGCCGTAGTCGGCAAACGCGACGTACTCGAGATAGTCATGATCGGCCTGCTGGCCGGTGGCCATCTACTCATCGAGGACGTGCCGGGTCAGGCTAAGACCCTCATTGCTCGCAGTTTCGCCCAGGTCACCGACCTGTCGTTTGGCCGAATCCAGTTCACTCCCGACCTCATTCCAGCCGATGTCACCGGGTCGGCTTTGCCCACCGGCGGCTTCAACGCAATCGAAGCTGATGGGCGCTCCGCGATGGTGTTTCAGCCTGGTCCAATCTTCGCCAACCTGGTGCTGGGCGACGAAATCAACAGGGCCCCGCCCAAGACCCAGGCCGCTCTGTTGGAGGCGATGGAAGAACGGCAGGTCACCGTCGACGGCATCAGTCACCTGCTCCCATCACCGTTTATGGTCATCGCTACCCAAAATCCGATCGAGGCAGACGGCACCTATCCGTTGCCAGCAGCGCAACTCGATCGTTTCCTGATCAAGACCTCGGTCGGCTACCCGTCGCGACAAGATGAGGAAGCGGTTTTGCGGGCGCGAGTTGATCGCGGCTCCGACTCACACGATCTGCGAACGACGTTGTCGATGTCCGACATCGTTGGACTTCAGACCGCTGTAGAAAACGTTGCGGTCGACGACGACGTCATCTCCTACGTCACCGCTATCGCCCGTGCCACGCGCGGCCATCAGCAGATCGAGACGGGCGCGAGTACCCGCGGCTCAATTTCATTGGTGCGTGCCGCCAGAGCACGTGCGTTACTCAATAGACGCGACTTCGTCGTGCCAACCGATGTGAAGGCGTTGGCCGAGCCGGTGCTTGCCCATCGGTTGGTCACCACCACAGAGGCCTGGGTCCGCGGGGTCTCCGCCACCGCCATCGTCCAGGAGTGTCTCGATTCGATAGCCGTGCCTGAGGCGCTCACCCCCGACGACCGTGAGGCACTCGGACAGCCGTGAGCACGTCGACTGAGGCGCTCTCCAGGCAGGTAACAGCCCGTTATCTGGTCCTGATGGTGCTCGCGATCACGGCTTCTGTCGTCACCGTCTTGGCTGGATTGCCCAGGATGTCTGTGTTGGCGGCCACGGCAGTGGTTTGGCTACTCCTCGGCGTTTCGACCCACACGTGGCCGACCATCGATATTGGTGTCGGGGTGTCCGCTGAACGAATCGTCGAGGGCGACCGAGTCAACGTCGAGGTCACCGCAGCCAGTCAGGCCAGAGTCGACTGGCTCGAAATGACCATCGAAACTCCATCTGACCTCAGCCCCGTTGACGGCATCGATCGGGCGGTCATTTCCCTTCGCCCAGGCGAACAGATGGGCGTCCGATTTCCCATGGAGGCCCCGCGCTGGGGTGTTGCCTCGCCGCAACGTCTCCGCTGCACCGTGCGCGATCGATTTGGGCTCTACGTGTCGCGTCGCGTCATCAGCCTCGATCTGCCGGTGCGAATCCACCCGAGCGATCGATCGATCGACGTCATGATCGCTTCCACCCGCACCCGGGCTCGCGTCGGAAACCACCGGGCCATCCAACGTGGCGATGGATGCGAATACGCCGACCTTCGCCCGTGGACTCCCGGCGACCGCTGGCGCGACATCAACTGGCGCGTCAGTCAAAGACGTAATGCGCCCTGGGTCTCCGATCGACACCCCGACCGGGCCAGCGACATCATCCTGCTGATCGACAGCGGCCAGGGCCTCGGGAAGGGCGCGGACTCGACGCTGCATGTCGCTGTTCGGGCCGCCATTGCTCTCACAGACGGGCATCTCGGCGCCCACGATCGGGTTGGGCTGCTCGACGCCGGGCGCCAGATTCGGTGGTACCGCCCGCGGATGGGCCGCCTACAGCAACGCATGCTGCTCGACGCGCTCCTCGACACCCAGGCAGAGCTGGGGCTCGGTGCGCGCCGAGCCGCTGACCTGCCGCTCGGATCGATCGACAGTGAGGCCACCATCATCGCCCTGACGCCGTTGCTCGACCCGGCCCCGGTCAGCCTCGTCCTCGACATCGCTGCACATGGTCACGACGTCGCTCTTCTCTGGTGCCAGCCGGATGTCGATCGCATCAGACAGCCGCTAGGGATCACCGCCCAACTCGCGCGCCGCCTCTGGGATCTCGAACGGGACCTGTGGCGTCGACGCATCGATCAAGCAGGGATTCCCGTGGCCTCGTGGGACGGAGAGGATCCGCTCGGCACCATTGTTGGGCTCCTCGACCGGCGCCGCACAATCAGTCGTGCGGGCGGGAGCTGAGTCGTCATGCGAGCTTCACGCCTCGCCCTGCTCGCTGGTTTCAGCGCGGTGGTGTTGACCCTCATCGGCTGCGTTGCAGTCAGCTCTCATCCAGCGGTAGGAGCCGTCACTGGTGTCGTCGCGGCTTCGGTTCTCGCAATCGGCCTCTATCTAGGACTTGAGGCAGTCACCGGCGCGGCCCTCGTCGCTGTGGTCGGCGGGCTGAGCCTCGGCGGGATCGCAGACTTCAGACACGCTGTCCTGGGCGCATGCATGTTCACCGCGGCGCTAGCCACAGCCAGGATTTGTATGGACGCGAGGCGCCCGGCCGTGGTGTCCATCGACACGCGACGCCAACTGGCCGTAGCGCCGGCCGCAACGGTAGCCATCGCCGCGGTAGCCGCAGTGCTCGGAAGCTCGGTCGCTCACCAGCGGCCGTCGCCGTGGCTGGTTCCAATCGCTCTCGCGGCGGTTGGTTCTGTCTTGTTCGTGCGACCGTCGGAGCAGGGTTCGAAGCCACGTCAGACGATTGCAATTGTTGGTTCAGCCGTCGTTGCCTGCCTCATCGTATTGGGGGCAACCTCACAAGCCGCTCCGGCTACAAGTGAGAGCAGCGAGCCATCTCCAGCACCGATTGAAGAACCCACGGAGTTGGTCGTACGAGAAGTGGTTGAGCCCGAGCAAACGGCGACGGATCTCCCCGAGTACATCGCCGCGACCCTCATCGTGACGCTCGGGATCTTGCTCATTGGGCTGTTGAGGAAGAGCCTTCGGGCAATTCAACCAATGGAATTCAAACCGTCACCAATCACTTCTGGCGATGGCGAGTTGGCTGTCCTCGACCACCGACGACAGGTCGATCAACTCCAGCGCATCGGACCAGAAGATGCAGCCGCAGTTATCTCAGCGACACTGCGTGCGCTCGAAACCATCGCCGATCCGCGGCGGGCGGTTCGTCTGGCCTACGCCACCCTCGAAGACGGCTTCGGCGACCTTGCGGTAGCTCGGCGATCGACCGAGACCGAGACCGACTACCTCAGACGCCTCGAGCCGCTGCTGCCCTCCGCTGGCGGCGCCCTCGCTCGACTGACCCGAACCTTCGAGAACGCCCGGTTCTCCGATCATTCGGTGGCCGAAGATGACAGACGGTCCGCACTTGCTGCGTTTCACGAGGTCAGAAACGACCTTGCCTCCCGCGAACCGGGGATCGGGCTCGATGCCTCGGAGTCGATGCAATGACGTCGTCCGTCACGATCGCAGTCGTTGCGGCAATGGTGCTTATGGGGTTCGGGTTCCAGGTCCTGGCTCGCCGGCTGCGATCGTCGCCCGTGGATGTCGAAGCACCCACGCGCCTGTTCGAAGGCAAATTTGTGCGGCCGCAACTTCCGCCTCCCGTCAGCCTGGCTCGCACTCACCAACTGGTCGACGACGGTGTGACCTCGCCAATGGCTGCACAGCGCGTATTGATTCCGTTGTTGGAGGAACTCAACCGTGCCCAAGCAGATGACCCGAACGCTCGGCTCGATTTGGGCGTGCCAGGCCGCGACGTGAGGGCTTGGCTCGATACAGCCTTGACCGAGCTCAGTCGTCGAGCTTGAGGGCAGACACGAAGGCTTCGTTCGGAACTTCGACCCGACCGATGGCCTTCATCTTCTTCTTGCCCTTTTTCTGCTGTTCGAGCAGCTTGCGCTTACGGGTGATGTCGCCGCCATAACACTTGGCGAGGACATCCTTACGCTTGGCCTTGACGGTCTGGCGAGCGATGATCCGTCCGCCAATAGCGGCTTGAATCGGCACGTCGAACATCTGGCGTGGAATGAGTTCTTGCAGCTTCTCGGTCATGCGACGGCCATAGTCGTAGGAGTTGTCGCGGTGGACAATCATTGAGAACGCGTCGACGGATTCGCTGTTGAGCAAAATGTCGACCTTCACCAGCTTGTCGACCTGATAGTCCGCTGGTTCGTAGTCGAGGCTCGCGTAACCCTGGGTGCGGCTCTTCAGTTGATCGAAGAAGTCGGTGACCACCTCGGCGAGCGGGATGACGTACTTCATCTCGACACGCTCGGGTGACAGGTAGTCCATCGTGGTCATGGTGCCGCGTCGGTTCTGGCACAGCTCCATGATGGTGCCGGTGTAGGTCGCCGGAGTGAGGATGGCAATTCTGAGCATCGGCTCCGCGATGGCTTCGATGGTGCCCATGTCTGGCAACTCGGATGGGTTATCGATACTGAGCGTGCTGCCGTCGTCGGTGGTAACGAGGTAGCTCACTGACGGCGCAGTGGCGATGAGCGAGAGGTCGAACTCGCGCTCGAGCCGCTCTCGCACGATTTCCATGTGCAGCAGGCCGAGGAATCCGCACCGGAACCCGAAGCCGAGGGCTCCGGAGGTCTCGGGCTCGAACGTGATGGACGCATCGTTGAGCTTGAGCTTGTGGAGCGAATCGCGAAGTGCGGGGTATTCGTCTCCCTCGACGGGGTACAGCCCACAGAACACCATTGGTTTGGGGTCTTCGTAGCCGTCGAGCACCTCGGTTGCGCCGCCGATATGCGACGTCACCGTCTCGCCCGACTTGGCTTGGCCAACGTCTTTGATGCTGGCGATGAGATAACCAACCTCGCCAGGGCCGAGTTCCTTGATAGGCGTGGGGGCTGGTAACCGAATCCCGATCTCTTCAGCGTCATGCGTGCCACCGACCTGCATGAACCTCAGTCGCTCACCGGTGCGGATGGTGCCGTTCATCACCCGCATCGACGAAACAACGCCGCGGTACTGGTCGAAGACCGAGTCGAAGATCAGCGCCTGCAGTGGCGCATCTGGGTCGCCAACTGGTGGCGGAATTCGCTCGACAATGGCGTCGAGTAGTTCCTCGATGCCCTCGCCAGTCTTGGCCGAGATGTGCAGAACGTCCTCGGCTGGGATGCCCAGCACGTTCTCGATCTCGCCTGCGTAGAGGTCTGGATCGGCGGCTGGAAGGTCGATCTTGTTGAGCACTGCGACGATTTCGAGGTCGTTCTCGAGAGCGAGGTAGCAGTTGGCGAGGGTTTGGGCTTCGATTCCCTGCGCCGCGTCGACCAGCAACACCACGCCTTCGCAGGCGGCGAGACTTCGCGACACCTCGTATCCGAAGTCGACGTGGCCAGGCGTGTCGATGAGGTGGAGGGTGTGCGCTTTCCAGCCGACCCGAACATTCTGGG
>Ga0302127_10002963_pt1 | contig 10253 bp, 9 predicted proteins | sample CB4_SCM_MG_FD_204452 | JGI IMG/M metagenome (GOLD analysis project Ga0302127, IMG submission 204452) | Marine microbial communities from Western Arctic Ocean, Canada - CB4_SCM | ecosystem: Environmental > Aquatic > Marine > Oceanic | place: Canada: Western Arctic Ocean | collected 2017-09-24 | reverse complement strand
GCAAACACTCATATCTTCACAGTCGTAACAAGAAAAATCAGGATCGACCCAATTTTCTCTATCTGAGCCTAAAGATGCGTCGATTTCGTGAGGAGCTATATTCGCGGTTTCAGGAACTGACCCATAGTGAAGTTCAGTCAGAGTTTCCGGCACTTCTGAAGCCGATACTGGAATTAATGTATTGTTATCCAATATTTCATAGTAGGTGCTCCATCCCCGCTCTTCTACTTCTGCTCCTCCCCAATCAATGACAATACTTGTTTCTCCATTTGTATGTTGGGGGCGTAAGGGGATACGGATTTCAAAACTTTCTGTATTGGTAAACGGATGCTCCCTTTCATCACCTTCATCGAACGAAAATACCCCAGCGTTTTCTCTTTCATAGAGATGGTTATTGTGCTCGATATGCATTGGCATACCGAAATCTCCGAAGTTCGTATTTTCCGTTTTTAAATCGGCATCCGGATTGAAGATATCAACAAAATGGTTATAGAGACGAACATCGAAGGTTTGCGCGTTAGAAACGAACGGTTCAATATCGTTCTTCTTTGGGAATAAAGGTGGAAAAATTTTTGCAAACTTTCTTCCTTCTGCATCGGTTTCTATAAAAGATGGGATTTCGGGCATTTCGTTCCCTGTAGGAAGGTAGGGACGCGCTGGTGACAATCCAAGAGTCTGTTCTGGCCGAACCCAGTAACTACCTTCCTCCCAACCATCCGAACCTGGCTCGACTTGATACCATGGCTCCTCGCTAATAGCTGCATGCAATTGAGAGTTACTGATATCCCCATTTACAAAATCAACCAAAACGTTTGCTATTGGGCTATCGTCCCATCCATAAACATCCTCTAACACCTCCAAAGCATTGAATCGGTCAACTCGTCGTGACCAATGTTCAGGAACATACGCTATGAGAGGGCCACTGTAATTGGCTGCATCAATAATGAACGTCCAGGTAAGCTTTCCAACGTCGTCACCCCACGCCTGCTCATCCACTCTCGACTTTCCCCCAAAAATAGGTAAAGCAGACCACGATGTTCCGACATGGATCCCACCTTCGTCATCAAACGTTTTTTGTTCTTCGTCGAAAGAAATAAGGTGAGGTGGGACCATCATTCTATTCGAAAGAGTTACTCGCCCCAGCAATGAACAGTCGATACGTCTTTCGTAAAAACCCCAACCGCCTCCGGTGTCGCTTTTACCTGAGTACAGGTGTGTGGCTGCTGATGCCATGTATTTTGGGAATTTACTGCGTCCCATTTTGTCAGCAATAAATAATCCACCCTCAATCGAATTAAAAGGTCCATGAGGGTGCGCTCGATCATCCCCTATCCATTGTCCCCATAAACCAAATTGTCCTGTAGTGGGATTTACGTCCATCATCTGAAAAACTCGAAGATACTGTGAAACCCCGTATACGTCCTCAGACGAATCCAGCTGTCGAACAAGCTCACCAAATCTCATATCGATAGCTAGTTTGTTATCTGTACCTTCAGAGCATGCCCAAATCTCATCTTTTTCGGGGATGACAAAACCTGCGTCGTTGACAGTAACTCCGCTTTCACAATGCCGAGGCAGGTACACGCCAGGAAACCAAGTTTCATATTTTACTGTCTGTTCTGCTTCAATCTGATTCTCTAGAGGCGGTTCAGTATCTGAATCAGGTTCTTCTTCAATCTGATTCTCTGATTGATCCGAACCAACACTCATCTCAGGAGCTTTAGTATCTCCAGCGGCCCCACAGGCGACAGAACCCCCGACTAAACCTAAAACAATTACGAAACTAAATATTTTCCGCATCATGAACCACACTTTTCTCGATACATTAATTATCTCCCACTCTGAAACATTAAGATAACTGAGGTTAAACCAAACAGAGCTGATGAAGGCCCATCGTGACTAGCTGAGTTAACTCTCGTAGGAAGGTTCCAAGCCTTTACATTTTGTGGATTGTTGAGCGTTCCATTCTTAAATCTCCATCAATTTAACTGGGAACGAACACAGTTATGGAAAAGGCTTCCATTTGTCAATGTGCTGTCATCCGAGTATCCATTTTCAATCATTGCTCGAAGAAGCAATATGGCAAGATCCGGATTGTAGAACTGTCCCCATGTTTCTAGAGTTTCAATTTCATTTAACATCTTTTCTAAGGGTTCAATGGATGGAAGCCTTTCCCCTCTGATTTGTCCTACGTTTATATACGAAAAGTAATCAGCGGATCCTTCAACAGCTATCATTTTCGCCTCGCCATCTTTTATCTTTGGACAGCTGCGAAGGTCTTGCTGTAATGCATGATAAATCTCATGGAAGAAAAAACGCTGAAGATTCTCGACCTCTTGTTCCATAGTTTGATATTCCCTTGGATTCTGAAGGCCCATAAAAACTACTCTTGTATCACGAACACCGAATGTCCCAGTGTCTGGAAGCCTTTCGCAGAATTCTCGTTGTGTTGAAGCATCTGCCCCTTCTTCGAGCCATAAGCGAAAATTCTTTAACTCTTCATTTTTTTCTCTACCATCCTGGTCAGTGCAAGGGTGCTCAGAGAGCCAGATCTCAATTGTGGAAAGCAAATCTTCAATCTCTACCTGAGAAAGAACAACTTCGTTAGGGGTAAAAGGCGCTCCATTAAACCGATCACGATCTTCTTCCCCTAAATTCTCTCCTATCGGGTAAAGGACGGCAAGAATATTAGCGCGTCTATCAAACATGCTCGCTACGGCATGGTCGGCCCAACCCTGAATTTCTGAAGTATCAAATCCCGTTAAATTAAGTACTTCAAAAACAACTGGAGATAGTATCTCAGAGTTATCTTTATCCGAACTCGTAGGTGGGTCTCCTGCATCTGTATCTGGGTTTCCGCACGTTGAGACAGTGACGAGTAAAGCTATCGCAATACAAAAAAATCTTTTCATCTTTAAGAATATATTTGACTTACGCTGAAAACCTTGTCTGCGATCCTATCAATTCAGAAAAGCAAAAAATCTCCTACTGTAGACTTAGCGCACTAATAAAGTTGACTACGTGTATGAATCCATTGAGTCTTGTTTAAGAAAACATTTTAATTAAAGGTTGTCCGTGAAGAAATCACTGATGTACTCAATCAGTTTATTTGTTGGTATTGGGATCATCGGCGCGGTTGTCAGTGCTTGCTCTGGTGATAATAATGAATCTAAAGAGTCAGAAGCTACGACTGAAGAAGTCGAAGGTAGCTCTCAACCTGAATCTAGCGCTATACCTGAAGATCAGGAGACAGAAACTGTCGCAGAAGAAGAACCTGCTGGACTAAACAAACAGGGGACAAGCAAAGATGAGGAAACTCCTTTACCTTCACCCACACCTTCACCCACACCCACACCCACACCCACACCCACACCCACACCCACACCCACACCTTCACCCACACCCACACCCACACCCACACCCACACCCACACCCACACCTTCACCTTCACCCACACCAGTGAATGAAGCACCATCAGAGAATAGTGTTTTAGCCCAGTTGAATAGTCTTATTGTGATGGCAGAAACTGCAGTAGCTCCTTACAGTAGGTCGGAATTCCCTCATTGGGATGACGAGGATGGTGATGGGTTAAATACACGTCTAGAAGTTCTCTCTGCAGAAAAGGTTGGAGATGCGGGTTGGTACTCTCGTTGGGATGGTATTTGGTATGCAGGGGAAGGCGGATTAAGCGCCCCCGGTTTTGATATAGACCATATTGTTTCTCTTTCAGAAGCTTGGGATTCTGGAGCTAGCGAATGGAATCAATATGATCGGGATATATTCGCGGATGATGAGTTAAATCTCACAGCGGTTTCCGCATCGAGTAATAGAAGTAAGGGAGGTAGAGATGCTGCGGGATGGTTGCCATCAGAGCCTTTGGGGAGGTGTTTCTTTTCGATTCGGGTTATTCAGGTCAAATCAAAATGGGATCTTACGATTGATCAAGATGAGTTCCGAACTTTGAAGGATTTAATGTATGACTGCGGGTCTGAAGTTCCGCCTATCCCTAATCCTCCCTCACCTGACCCGACTCCCTCACCTGACCCGACTCCCTCACCTGACCCGACTCCCTCACCTGACCCGGAAAGTAACGGAAACCTCTATTACATAACTGCTAATGGCACTGATATTGACCAATACGATTCAAATGGAAATAACGATATTAATTGTGGAGAACTTCCATCAGGAGTAAAACCAGTTACCGTCATCAATCCAGGAAATGACCCATATGGGCTTGACAGGGATGGCGACGGAATAGGGTGCGAGAGCTAAGGGTGATCTAATAACACTGGAGAGAAGGCAGGGAACTTTCTACCAGTGAAGAAACCAAGAGCTAGCCAAAAAAGCTGGATGAAATCTAAAGAATAGATGACCACGTAACTTAAACGAAAACTAAAAATATGCAGATCGAACTTTCTTTTTTCCATTACACTTCCTTATGCCCTATAAATTTCTTAAATGTATAACTGTGCTTTGTCTAGCTAGTGGCCTAATAGCCTGTAGTGAATCTCAAGAAAAAGAAGCTTCCGAAGAAGAACAACCAGCTGAAGAAGCCGAAGAAGAAGCAACGGCACTAACACAAGATCCCGGAAAGATGGGATCAGGGGAAGAAGAAGCCGAAGAAGAACAACCAGCTGAAGAAGCCGAAGAAGAACAACCAGCTGAAGAAGCCGAAGAAGAAGAACCAGCTGAAGAAGCCGAAGAAGAACAACCAGCTGAAGAAGCCGAAGAAGAACAACCAGCTGAAGAAGCCGAAGAAGAACAACCAGCTGAAGAAGCCGAAGAAGAACAACCAGCTGAAGAAGCCGAAGCTAGTGTTCCCGGTGCTCCAACAGGCTTAACAAAAACACCTATAGGTAACGGGCAAGTAACAGTTGCGTGGGATGCTCCTACGGATACGGGTTCATCTCCTATTGTTTCCTACACTGTCGCAAGGACTCTTAATGGTGGTGCAGATGGAAATTGTGTTCCAACTACTACTTCGTGCACTCTTATCGATCAGTTTCCTCCAGAAAATGTTGGAACGAACACGTACACATACACAGTTTATGCCACAAATAGTGTGGGAGATGGGCCTGAGTCGGCAGCCATAACTCACCTTGAAGAAACTGTTGCCACTATTCCTGGTACACCAACATGGGTAAGCGCCACGGGACCTGATATTGCCAGTTTTACCGTCCAGTGGGCTGCTCCTACAGATACTGGTGGATCTCCTATTATCTCCTACACAGTCGCAAGAACCCTTAATGGTGGTGCAGATGGAACTTGTGTTCCAACTACTACTTCCTGCACTCTCACCGGACATTCACTTCCAGGTGGTTTTGGAACGAACACGTACACTTACACAGTTTTTGCCACAAATAGTGTGGGCGATGGCCCTCCTTCAGCCTCTATAATCCGTGAATGCTTTCGAGGGCCGGATTTCCTTGATGAGAACAATAATATGTCACCAGGGCCTATGGGCTGCAATGGTGACTTCTAGTTACATGCCACAAGAGCATTTCAGAAAAAATGGAAGAGTCATGGTCATTTCTAACTGGTTAAAAACCTCCACTTTACCTTCTGACCTCTGACCTGAAATGGAAACAGCGAAGCCCAGTGACACTCTCATCGATTAGATAACGAGTACGTTATGAGATTGCTCTACGAACTGGGTTCCAAAGTTTAACAAGAGTATTTGCCAAAGACTGGTGTCGTATCTGTCGCATAGGGATTTCGAGAGCAACCGCAATCTGTCCCTAACGCATCATGGTCATATACCATGGCCTGCCCTTCAGAACTCATGTTTTCAAGAAAGCCGATCATCTCTTCAAGCGTACGTTTACGAGACCTGACAGACCGCATTCTCTTGACTTTCTCCAATTGCGAAGGGTTTTCAAGACGCACCCACTCATCATGATGGTGGACAGCCCGCATCTTCTGCAGTTCAGGTTTTTTGTGTGGAGAGATACCAAGCGCTTTTCGGCGTCCATCTACTAACGACCTTCTCGCTTCTTCTTCAGCCGTGAACCGTAATTTGTTCATTATGTTAAGTATAGAAGACTCGAATTATCCAGTCGACCAGATTCGGACGTGTTTAGATTCATAGGGACAGAGCCACCAGATAACCGTTGCCCCTGCCACCCATATGAACACCGCAAGAACAACAAAACTGAGTTGATATGCCAGTGGGGCCTTAGAGGGCATGTATTCACAGGAGTTTGTCTGGATAGTGTGTGGTCGGATAGTTTTGAATATGGCATTTACTTTAAAGGGCTATATCAAGGTTCCGTTGGAGGAACTTGAAACTATAGAAGAACAGTTAGATGAACATATACAGAACACGAAAAAAGAAGTTGGCTGTATCGAATTTAGAGTTGAGCAAAGTAGCAAGAACGAATGTATCTTCAATGTTTTCGAGACGTTTGTGGATAAGGATGCATTTGATTTACATCAAGAAAGAGTACATACCAGCAGTTGGGGCTCTTTAACAGAAAATGTGGAAAGGGTTTATGAAGTTGAAGAATTAGGAAACTAATTAGGCACTTTCTACGGCTATTAACACAAGCAGAATGTCAAAGTTATTTAGCAGAGACGTAAGGGTTTCTATCTTCCGTGTCAACCTCATGTACCCCATTTTTTCACTCTATTTCGCTTATTCTAGCTTCGACCGTTTCTGCCAGGACTTGAGGAGCCGACTAGACTTCTGGCTATCTCACTAACAAAAAGGGAAGTATGACAGATACAGACAACGAGTTCATTTGGCAACAACAGATCCGGGGGTTGCAAGACGCATATTCCATGGCGATGGATCATGGTAGTTACGAATACTTTGATGAGATCTTCACTGAAGATATTCAAGCTAATTATGGCGTGGCAGGAACAGGGTCGGGTTTGGAGTCGTTGAAAGATATTTGTCGAGCTGCTCTCGAGCCTCTCGATAGCGTGCAGCACATGAATGGGAACCACTGGGCGCGGATCAATGATGGACAAGCAGAGGCAGGGTGTTATTTTCGAGTTCATATGACACGAGAAGGCGCTAGTGGAGGAGACCATTTTGAAATGGGTGGTAAATATACTGACCAACTCATCCACACAAATAATGGGTGGAGAATTGCTAAGAGAAAAATTGATTTGATCTGGAGTTCAGGAAATCCAGATGTTCGTTACCCGTCATAGGGCTACAACTTTCCCAATTTCACGATTGTCCTAGGTCATATCGCTAATATGTTCGCTTTGATCTTCAACCATGTTCGACGTTCTAAATAATCAGGCACCAGTGTCTCAACCAGTAATTACTTGTTGTTTTTTGGAGTATCACGATGAATAACGTACTTTTGTCTACATGCAATTGAACTATCCAACATTAGAGCGGCTAAGCCTCAACAAAGTATTTGATGGGGAAGCAACTCATTTCAACCCAGCCTGCGCAATGCTATCCATCGGGGATGGAGTTTCTGTAGTTCGAAAGACTCGGTAAGAAATGGATTCCTCGGCACTGTATTCAGATGAATACCGGAAAAACCCAGAAGTTGTTTGGGAAGAGATGCGAAATGATTTCCCTGTCTTCTATGACGATATCTCTAATATGTGGTGGGTTACTCGTTACGAGGATGTCAAAAAATTTTTCGCTGAATACCAAACCTTTTCATCCTCAACTTATGAGTTGACTACGGGCCAGGTGGTGGGTCCAACGCTTATTTCCCGAGACGATTATGGTCATGTGGTCCGCCGAAAGGTCGTTGCCCCTGATTTTGTCGGCAATAGGTTAAAGTCCTACGAAAAGTTAATTGAGCATTGCGTTAATGACCTAATTGACCGTTTCGCTAGTCCAAATACGGTTTCGTTGGTCAGTGAATTCAGCTCGCAACTTCCAGTAGACGTCATTTCAGCAATACTTGGAATGGAGGGAGACGGGCAGCTTTTCCGCCAATGGGTTACCGCAATGATTATGGGTTTATCTGACTCTCCAGAGTTACGACAGGAAGGTCTTGATGCTAACGCTGCTTTTTGTAGTCACATAGCACCGTTACTTAATGACGTGGATCAACCACAACGAACCGATCACATAGCAAAAATAGCAAGAGCGGAAATAGAGGGTGACCGGTTAACAAAAGAGGAAATCACTGCGTTTTGTGGGCTTCTCTTCATTGCAGGTGGCGAAACAACTGATAAAGCTATTGCGAATATGTGGTGGAATGTTCTGAACCATCCTGAAACGTTAGAAGCTGTGCTTGCTGATGATTCGCTGTGGAATAACGCTTTTAGTGAAACGATGAGAAGAACGCCTGCAGTTATAAGTGAAGAACGGTTTACGACCCGACCAGTAGAGATTCATGGATTAGAAATTCCTAAAGGGGCAAAAGTCCGGGCCTGCTTGGGAGCAGCTCATCTGGACCCCACGGTATTTAAAGATCCGCTAACTTTCGACATTTTTCGCCCAGATATGCATTTAGGGAAAGAAAATCGGTCCGGAGTCTCAAAAGACGCCAAGCGAAGTAGCCATTTTGGTTTTGGGTTAGGGAAACATTTTTGTATCGGATATGAGTTAGCTCGAAACGAGGCCGTAATTGGGTCACAGTTGATTCTTGAACGCTTAGGGACCCCGCGTCTTCAGGGAAAACAGCGAGGTCCGGTTATTCAAGCACGCAATTCTTTTTTTGCAGTGGAGGAACTAGCAGTCTCTTTTCAAAACAGGGCATGAAGGGCTATCGACATTGTCGATGAACTCGCGAACACGTGTCCCCATTCCAAAGTCCTCAGGTGAAACCACAACTAGTCACAGAGCTTCCCACCTCGGCTACGGATGTTGCACGTAATCGAGAAGTCTTCCCCGTAATCGACAATGGAAATAGAGAAATCAGCCCGGAACCGGTACTCAGCGATATGCCAGTCTCCGCAGCCTCCTGTCATGTAACTCTGCGTTACTTCTGTCACGTCTAAGTCACCACGGCCTTTGGTGACCCGTACTTCCATGTCAGCCCGGTAACGATTACTTTCGATGTAGACGCTACCGGAAAGAAACTGTCCTCCCCATATGCAAGTCGAGGAGAGAGCAAGAGGAGTAGGAAAAGCTAAAGAAGCGGCGGAGGTCGTATAGGGGGCACTGTTCGTTGCGTCATCAGTAGAGCACGCCATAGGAACCAGCAACGCCAGCGAGAGTAAGACTGCAACCGCTTTTGTCTTCATGGGCATGTCACCGTCCAATGCTCGTTCCAAGAGCCAAAATGATCGCATTTGGGACAGGTAAGAGTCATAAGACACGAACCTAGTACCGTTTGCGCTGAGAAGCATCCTCGCGCGCTCAGCCCGTAACCAAATTCGTGTAAGCGCATACACGGCGGGGGTCAAAACAGGGCAGGAAAAGCTATCGAGATTTAAGGTGAACTTAGCCTACTGGCAATTGTTGCAGGTTTAGGCGCTGATCAAAGCTTTGAACACAGACCCAAAAAACTGTGTTCATTACATGTGTTTTCAGTGCTAGAAGCTATGTCTTTACAAGGGTCTGTAAATGGCATGTTAGATTAATTTTATGAAGCGTTTTCTTACAGCTCTTATCGCTTTGGGTTTAATGGCTGGTCTTTTCGGCTGTTTCGGAGGCGAACAAGGGGAAAAAGACGAAGCTAAAGCCCGAAAATGGATCGTTGAGTACCAGTTAGAAACATATGCCATTTTCATGGAGGACCTTACTCTTACCAGCATCTCTGAATACACATGGTACGACACCTGTATTATCGGTACTACGTTCACCGTGAGCTACGACTACACAACGGAATACAGCCCCTACTCGGCTTCCTATTTAGAAGATAGATACAAGCGTTACTTCAGGGATATGAAATACTTCTTCATTCAGGCAGGGACGTCTTACCGTGATGAAGAACTTTACGATCCAGTTGGTAGCGGTATCTTAGACCGTGACTGGTGGACAGAAGGAGAAGGGGTCAGAGACGATGCGAGACAGAGAGGAGTTATTACCTGTTCAGCAGACATGCTGACAGCGCAAGAGCTCGCCAGAGTTTCTGAAGAATACGGTAGGTAGCGAAGTGGAGAACCTCAGAGGTGAAGTTCGTACCGTTCCATGCTGATAAGGGGTTTGTATTTATGTGTGCGGGGATTCTAGAGACCCTAGAGGCTATACATTTCCAAGGGTTTTATTAACTATGTGAGTGGTTGTTCTCTGTGAGCGTTACATCCGTTAAGAGTTGATAATCCAACTAACAAGGTTTAGTCGTGGCTCGATTCGCCCATTAAACTGCAGTTATGCATATCAGAGA
>Ga0302127_10002962_pt1 | contig 10253 bp, 9 predicted proteins | sample CB4_SCM_MG_FD_204452 | JGI IMG/M metagenome (GOLD analysis project Ga0302127, IMG submission 204452) | Marine microbial communities from Western Arctic Ocean, Canada - CB4_SCM | ecosystem: Environmental > Aquatic > Marine > Oceanic | place: Canada: Western Arctic Ocean | collected 2017-09-24 | reverse complement strand
GCGCTAATGAAAAAGCTATGGAATTAATTGAAAATTGGACTAGCAGAGATGAAGCAAAAGAAAAAATCTTAGCTATGCTTGCTAATAAAGAAAAAATTATGGGCTTTGGTCATGCTGTTTACTCTATAAGAGATCCTCGAAATGCAGTGATTAAAGAGTTCGCTAAAGAGCTTTCTTTATTGCATGACAATGATGATTTGTATCAAGTAGCTGAAGAAGTTGAAAAAGTTATGGCTGATGAAAAGAAAATGTTTGCTAATGCTGATTTTTTCCATGCACCTGCATATTTTTATATGGGCATTCCTACTAAACTCTTTACACCTATTTTTGTAATGTCACGAGTTTCAGGCTGGACAGCGCATTGTATGGAGCAAAGATCTAATAATAGAATTATTAGACCAAGTGCTGATTATATTGGGGTTGAAAGCTCTGAATGGATTGATATAGAAGATAGGTCCTAGTTATGTCATCTAATGTTGATCAAAATGTCAGACCCGACTATGACGCAGTTATTGTAGAAATTGCTGATTACGTTACTAACTTTAAAATAGAATCTGACCTTGCTTTAGATACCGCAAGAAACTGCCTTATAGATACTATTGGTTGTGGTTTGCTTGCTCTTACATTTCCTGCCTGCACAAAAATGTTAGGTCCACTAGTCGAAGGTACCTCAGTACCTTTTGGTGTCAGAGTTCCTGGTACCAATTTTAAATTAGATCCGATTAAAGGCGCTTTTGATATTGGCTGTATTATCAGATGGCTTGATTATAACGATACCTGGCTCGCAGCCGAATGGGGACATCCATCAGATAATCTAGGAGCAATCTTAGCTGTCACCGATTTTATTTCTCAACAAAATATAGCTGAAGGCAAAGACCCTTTAACTATGAAAACTGTTCTTGAGTCCATGATCATGACGCATGAAATTCAAGGCATTCTCGCACTTAAAAATAGTTTTAATAAAGTAGGTTTGGATCATGTTGTTTTAGTAAAAGTAGCTTCCACTGCTTTGGTTACAAAATTAATGGGTGGAACTAAGCAGCAAATAATGGATGCAGTGACTCATGCATGGGTAGATGGGCAGAGTCTTAGAACTTACCGCCATGCACCCAATGCAGGTTCTAGAAAAAGTTGGGCTGCAGGCGATGCAACCAGTAGAGCAGTTAGATTAGCCATGATTACTCTTTCGGGAGAAATGGGTTATCCAGGAGTTTTATCAGCACCTGTGTGGGGTTTTGAGGATGTATCTTTTAAAGGACAAAAACTTTCATTACCGCAACCTTTTGCAACCTATGTTATGGAGAATGTGCTTTTCAAGATTAGTTTTCCAGCTGAATTTCATGCACAAACTGCTGTAGAAGCAGCTGTTACTTTACATCCAGAAGTTAAAGACAGATTAGAGGACATTACGTCAATTGAAATTACTACTCATGATTCAGCTATAAGAATTATTTCAAAAGTTGGTAATCTTAATAATCCAGCAGATAGAGATCATTGTCTGCAATACATGGTTGCCATTGGATTATTAAAAGGTAATTTAATTGCTGAGGATTATGAAGATGACGTAGCTGCCGATCCAAGGGTAGATGCTTTGAGAGAAAAAATGGTTATAAGTGAAGATGAAAGATATTCAACTGAATATCATGAAGCTGATAAACGCTCTATAGCTAATAAAATTCAAATTCATTTTAATGACGGCTCGTCAACGGAAGCTATAGAGGTTGAATATCCCATTGGACATAAACGCAGAAGAGAAGAGGGTATTCCCGTGCTAGAACAAAAATTCATGAGTAATCTAAAAATAACTTTTGATGCTAATAAGTGCGATGAAATTTATGCGCTTTGCACAGATCAAGAGGCATTAGAAAATACTTCTGTTACAGATTTCCAAGAACTTTTTACTTTACAAAACAACAATTTTTAAATTATGACTAAAAATATTCTCATTATTGGTGGAAGTTCAGATATTGGACTTGAAATAAATAATCTTGCTACAGCAGAAGGTCATAGTGTTTATGCAACCTCAAGAGATGAAGCTGTTTCAAATAGTTATGATAATTTTATTCACTTAGATCCTAATCAAAGCTTAGATGCGCTGGATGACATTCCTGAAGATATTCATGGATTAGTTTATTGCCCAGGAACCATTAATCTTAAATCACTCCAAAGACTTACTCTGGAAGATATCAAAGCTGAGATGGAAGTAAATTTTTATGGCGCCTTTAACGTTATTAAAAAAGTACTACCCAATTTAAAAAAGAATGATGGTGCATCTGTAGTTTTATTTTCAACTGTAGCAGCCAATACAGGAATGCCAATGCACTCATCAATAGCAGCATCCAAAAGTGCGCTAGAAGGCTTTGCAATTAGCTTAGCTGCAGAACTTGCCCCAAGAGTTGCTATTAATTGTGTGGCTCCATCGATTGTTGATACTAAATTAGCCTCTCACATCCTTTCTACCGATGAGCGCAAAGAAGCATCAGCAGACAGACATCCTTTAAAGACTATTGGTAATCCGTTAGCTATTGCTAAGACCGCTTACCACCTGCTTGATGCAAAAGATAACTGGATCACTGGCCAAGTTATTGCTGTTGATGGTGGCCTATCTTCTTTGAAGATATAGACTTATTAAGCTAGAATTAAACTAGTACTTAATAATAAAACTATTTTTTTTAAAAACTTCAAACTACTAGTATATTCACTTGGGATTTTACTTATTTCAGCATGTGGAGGCGGAGGAGTTGGCGGAAGCACTCCTACTCCAGAGCCTAGCCCAACTACTACTCTTTCTAGTTCATCAGCATCGGTTTCATTAGATTCAGTTATTACATTAACCTGGTACTCAACCAACGCTACTAGTTGTAGCGCTTCTGGTGCCTGGTCTGGCACTAAAGCAATTAGTGGAACTGAAGATATAACAATTTCCACTCCAGGAAATAATCAATTTACCATTTCTTGTTCAGGCTCAGGTGGCTCATCATCAGCTTCAACAACTATTGAAGGCTATCGCAATGCACAGGGTATGGTTGCATATGCGAGTTATACACGTGGAGCTGAAGTTTTTATAGATACTAATAATAATTATATTATTGATAATTCAGAGAGCTCAGTTACATCTAATAATGATGGAAGTTTTGCAATGAGGTATACCGATGGAAATTTAGTGAGTTTAGGAGGAATAGATCTAGATTCAGGGGTGCTTCTCAGCGATTTATCAGCAATTCATTCACTCGCAGGACATTCTGCATTTGTAGTAATTACACCAGTAACTTCGGTAGCATCCTTTATGATAAATGCTGGAGATATTAATAACTCTCTTGGTATTCACTCCTCTTTAGATATTTTCAGTTTCGATCCTATTGTAAACAAGGGTGATTCAGGGATTAATGATTATTTATTCGAAAAGGGAAACCAAATAGGTGTTCTAGTAATGTCCGCTCAGAATGTAACTAACTATTTAAATAGCTCTTCTGATTCCACTCAAGATTTTTATAAAGCTATTGCAGAAGAAATAGAGGCAGAGTTTGCATTAACTTCTAGCAAAGTTGATATTGAATTAAATGCTTTTATAACAAAACTTTTAGACAACGTAATTAATATTAAGAATATTAGTATTTCTGATCAAGCCAAGTTAGATACTGCAGAAGCATTAGCATCAGTCATTCCAATCTTAAAAGTAAAAACTAATAACTCCATAAACACAGCTATATTTAATTTTACATCTACAACTCTTCAAAATGATATACAGCAAATTGCTGCAGGAACAGCAAGCGCATCTTTAATCAATAGTTACCGTAACGACATCATAAATTATATAGCTACTGATCAGAATATTGATCCTGCAGATATCACTTCAAATATTGGAGAAGGTGATGACACTTTATATGGTGGAGATGGCGATGACACTTTATATGGTGGAGATGGCGATGATACTTTATATGGTGAAGCTGGGAATGACACTTTATACGGTGGAAGTGGTCAAGATTTACTGTATGGCGGCGATGGCAATGATATTTTATATGGTTCTGATAATTTCGACGAGTTATATGGCGGGAGTGGTGATGATATTCTTGATGCTGGGGATGGTAAAGACCAGCTTTATGGCGGCAGCGGCTCAGATATTTTTATTACTCGTAAAGGCGATGGTGCAGATGGATTTACTAGAACAAGCGTTATTCATGATTTTGAAGATGGAATTGATAAAATTCACTTAGATGATGATTTAACTTTCTCTGACCTTTCGATAACACAAGGTACTCAAGGCTCATTTAGTGTTGCCGGATATACTTTTTATTACGATTACAGAAATCATGCTTTGCTAAGAGCGGGTAGTGAATATCTATTCATGATACTTGATACTGACCATAGTAGTATTTCAGCAGAAGATTTTAACTAAAAATAATTTAATTGGATTTGAACATATAACCTTTAATCAAAGAACAGAACATTACTTCGATAGAACCTATGGTAATTTAGGAGCTAAATTAGTATTTAATTTTTAGAAAATCTATAAATTGCTGCTTTAAAGCATTTTTGGACTATAATCAGAGCCATGTCAGGCAATACATTTGGAGAATTATTTAAAGTTACGACCTTTGGCGAGAGCCATGGGAAGGCACTCGGCTGCATAATTGATGGCTGTCCTCCACAAATTGAACTATGTGAAGCTGATATTCAAGGCGAGCTAAACCGCAGAAAACCAGGCCAATCAGACGTTACTACTCAAAGAAAAGAGGATGATGCTGTAGAAATACTCTCAGGTGTATTTGAAGGTAAAACTACTGGTACACCTATTAGTTTGATCATTTACAATCAAGATCAAAGATCAAAAGACTATTCAGATATAAAAGATACTTTTAGACCGAATCACGCAGATATCACTTATCAAGCTAAATATGGTCATAGAGATTATCGAGGTGGCGGCAGATCAAGCGCAAGGGAAACTGCAATGAGAGTTGCAGCTGGCGCTATTGCTAAAAAATATCTTGAAAGCCTTGGAGTGAAAACTACAGGCTATGTGAGTCAAATTGGAAGCATTAAAGGCGAGACTATCAATCCTAGCGATGCGAATACTAATAAATATTTCTTTGCCGATACATCTAAATTAGGTGATTTAGATACTATGTTTGCTGAGCTTATTGCAGAAGGTAATTCAGTGGGCGCTAAATTAGGCGTTGCTATAGAAAATTGTCCTGTAGGCCTTGGAGCTCCTGTTTTTGATAAGTTAGATGCAGATTTAGCTAAAGCTATGATGAGTATTAATGCTGTTAAATCAGTATCCATAGGCAATACCGATGATATTTTAAATTTAAAAGGCTCTGAGGTTAGAGATGAAATGCGAGCAGATGGCTTTACTTCAAATAACGCCGGCGGAATTCTTGGTGGTATCTCTAATGGTGATGTTATTAATATCGATTTTATAATCAAACCTACCTCTAGCATTAAATCAAAAGGTAAAAGCGTTGATACTGATGGTAAAGAAGTTGATATAGAAGTTACCGGTAGACATGATCCTTGTGTTGGCATTCGAGCAGTACCTATTGCTGAAGCCATGGCTAATTTAGTGATCATGGATCACTTATTACGCAACCGAGCTCAATGTGGAGACATTAAGCAAGAACTCCCATTTACTAAGTAACATGCCAAAGACTTTATACGACAAGCTTTGGAATGAGCACCATATCACTACTCTTCATTCTGGCGAATCACTGCTTTATATTGATAGACATTACTTGCATGAAGTCACATCACCTCAAGCCTTTGAAGGCTTAGCTAAAAAACATTTAGTGCCATGGAGACTTAACGCTAATATCGCAACACCTGATCACAATGTTCCAACCGAAAGAGGTGAAGGTTTTAATACAGATTCTATTGAAGATGAAATTTCAAAGATACAAGTTGTTGAGCTTGATAAAAACTGCAATAGATTTGGTATTAAACAATTTGATATCACTTCTAAAAATCAAGGCATAGTCCATGTTATAGGCCCAGAACTAGGCTATACGCTGCCTGGTATGACTATTGTTTGTGGTGATTCACATACCTCAACTCATGGAGCCTTTGGCTGCTTGGCTATGGGTATAGGAACTTCTGAGGTTGAACATGTATTGGCAACTCAGAGCTTAAAAGTCACCAAATTAAAAAATATGCATGTACGTTTTGATGGCAAGCCTCAAGCGGGAGTTACTTCAAAAGACATTGTTTTATATCTCATTGGTAAAATTGGGACAGCGGGTGGTAATGGCCATGCCATAGAATTTTCAGGCTCTTATATAGAAAGTATTTCTATGGAAGCAAGAATGACCATTTGCAATATGGCAATTGAAGCTGGTGCAAAAGTAGGTTTGATAGCAACCGATGCAACTACTATTGATTATGTTAGAGAGCATAGTGATTTAGATTCACATTTGCTTGAGCAAGCAGAGTTACATTGGAGCACCTTACAGTCTGATCAAGCTGCAAGTTTTGATAAAGAAATTATTATTGATATTTCTGGTATTAAATCTCAAGTTACCTGGGGAACTTCTCCTGAAATGGTAGTTGATTTTGATGGCAATATTCCAGATCCAGAGCTTGCTCCGGCAGATAAAAAGAAGAATATCAAACTTGCTAAGCAATATATGGGTATTGGCGAGAATGAAAAGCTAACTGATCTTAAATTTGATAAAGTTTTTATAGGCTCTTGTACCAATTCACGTATAGAAGACCTTCGAGAGGCAGCAAGTATTGTTGAGGGTAAGCAGGTAGCAGATACTATTATTGAAGCTATTGTTGTCCCAGGCTCTGGGATGGTAAAACTGCAAGCCGAAGCAGAAGGTCTTGATAAAATATTTGAGGATGCTGGTTTCGTTTGGAGAGATCCTGGGTGCTCTATGTGTTTAGGTATGAATCCAGATCAATTAAAGCCTTATGAAAGATGCGCCTCTACTTCGAATAGAAACTTTGAGGGTAGACAAGGTAATTTAGGCAGAACGCATTTAATGAGCCCGATGATGGCAGCTTTAACAGCTATCAATGGCACAGTGAGTAATCCCTCATGAAGCTTCAAGGCAACGAATTACAAATCCAAGGCTTAGTTGTATGTATTGATAGAGACAATATTGATACAGACCAAATTATTCCAACTGAATATCTAAAATCTATTAAAAAATTTGGATTTGAAGATTATCTCTTTGATGGATGGAGATATCTTGATGATGGCAAGCTGGGTGTTACTAAGGAGCAAAGACAAATCAACACAGATTTTATTTTAAATAATGCACCTTATGATCAAGCAAGCATTCTTTTAACCAGAGATAACTTTGGTTGCGGCTCTTCAAGAGAGCATGCTGTATGGGCGCTAAGAGATTTTGGAATAAAAATAGTAATTGCTTCTTCTTTTGGTGATATTTTTTATAATAACTGCTTTAAAAATGGTGTTTTACCTATAAAGTTATCGAAAGACCAGATAGAGGAATTATTTTCTCAAACTCAAGATACGAGTAACGAAATAACAGTGAGCCTGGATGCTAAAAAGCTCACAACAGCTAGAGTTGAATATTCATTTGAAGTTGAAGATAATTTATTAGAAAGAATTATTTATGGTCTAGATGATGTTGATATAACATTACAAGACAAAGATGTAATTAGAGAATTTGAAGATAGCAGGATGAAAAGTAAACCTTGGATATATGCAAATGACTAAAAAGATTTTAATCCTTCCAGGAGATGGAATAGGCCAAGAAGTTACAGCTTCAGCTCAAGAGGTTCTTAATTATTTAATGGTTGAAAATGCTTTAGATTTTTCAATCACCCATATGGATGTTGGTGGCACTGCCTATGAAAAGCATGGTTCACCTTTGCCTGCTAATGTACTTGCAGAAGCAAAAGCATCAGATGCTATTTTATTTGGTGCAGTTGGTGCTCCTCAATGGGATGATTTAGATTGGGATCATAGACCTGAACAAGCCTTGTTAGGTTTAAGAAAAGAATTAGAATTATTTGCTAATTTAAGACCAGCATTTTTATTTAATGAATTAGCATCAGCTTCACCCATTAAGAATCATATTATTGAGAATCTAGATATTCTTATTGTCAGAGAATTAACCGGTGGTGTTTATTTTGGTGAGCCTAGAGGTTTAGTTACTTCAGAATCACCTAATTATGCTTTTAATACTATGATTTATAACGAAGATGAAATCAGACGTATTGCTAAAGTTGCATTTGAAGCTGCACAGAAGAGAAATGGCAAACTATGTTCGGTTGAAAAGGCTAATGTGCTTGAAGTATCTAAGTTTTGGCGCGCTATAGTGACTGATATGGCAAAAGATTATCCAGATGTGGAGTTATCCCATCAACTTGCTGATAATACCGCTATGCAGCTTGTACTTAACCCTAATCAATTCGATGTCATAGTAGCTAGTAACCTTTTTGGTGACATTCTTTCTGATATTGCTGCAACCTTATCTGGTTCTATTGGAATGCTGCCTTCTGCATCCTTAAATAGCACTTCTCAAGGTATGTATGAGCCTTGTCATGGCAGTGCTCCAGATATCGCTGGACAAAATATAGCGAACCCCATTGCAATGATTGCATCATTAGCTATGGCACTTAAGTATTCACTAAATGAGGTGACACTTGCTGAGCGCATAGACAATGCAATTAAAACATTTATTGCTAATGGTCATAGAACTAAAGATATCAGCACTGATAATAATTCTTTAAATACCAATGAAGTCGCACCTTTAATTATTGAGATATTAAAAAATGACTCAACCAATTAATATCGCACTTGTCGGAGCTTCAGGTGTTGTTGGCACTAAGATTATGCAGCTGCTTGAAACCAAAGCTTTCCCTATCAATAACTTTTACCCACTTGGCAGTGCATCAGTTGGCCAAGCAGTTACCTTAAATGGAGCTGAATACTCCATTGCCGATACTGGTAGTTTTGATGCCAGCTTGGCTGATTTAACTATTTTCTCAGCAGGCTCTAGTGTTGCTGAAACCTATGCAAAAGATTTTGTAGAGGCTGGTTCTTATGTGATTGATCTATCTTCGCATTTTAGATATGAGGATGATGTGCCTTTAATAATTCCAGAAATAAATGGTAGTTTGGTTGAAGCTCTCAAGGCTCCAGCTCTAATTGCAAATCCAAATTGCTCTACCTCTCAACTACTTATGGCTTTAAAGCCGATTCATGATGAACTTACAATAGAATTTATTAATATAGCTACCTATCAAGCAGTTTCTGGCACAGGCAAGGCAGCAGTGGAAGAATTAAACAATCAAACGTATTTTTCAGAGTCCAATCATGAGCCTTCGGTTTATCCAAAACCAATTGCCTTTAACGCTATTCCTCAATGTGATGTTTTTATGGATAACGCCTTCACTAAAGAAGAAATGAAATTGGTGTGGGAAACACATAAAATTTTAGATCCCAATATAGCTGTCCAGGCTACCTGTGTAAGAGTGCCGGTATTTAACGGGCATTCAGAAGCTGTTTTTTTCAAAGTATCAAATCCATCATCAAGAGAGGCAGTTATAGAATTACTCTTAAATGCACCTGGAATTAAAGTCTTGGATAACCCTGACTTACTTGAATATCCAACTCCTGTTGAGCATGCTAACGATACTGAAGAAGTTTATGTCGGTAGAGTCAGAGTGCAAGAATTAGCTGGGGATACCTGGGTTTCGCTTTGGGTAGTTGCTGACAATGTTTACGGAAAAGGTGCAGCCCTTAATGCTGTGCAAATCGCTCAAACTTTACTTAATACCAATAAATTCTAATGAAAAAAATTCTTGCTCTATTCTTAATTTTTAGTGTAACCATTCAAGCAGATACAGCCTTATCATCGCCTAAAGTAAGCGTAAATGAACAAGGTCAGTTTTTAATTCAATTTACAGTTAATTCAGATTCTAAAATTAGAAGTAAGGATATTGTATTAAATGAATATCAATCAGACATTCCTTTGGCTGAAGATCTTTTAGCTTTTACCTTGTTTGAAGAAGAGGGTGCCTTTGATAAATTTACCATAGCACTTGGTAATAATTATCCAGAAGATTATTTTAGTTTTCAGCTATTAATCAAAAATAAGTTAACAAAGAATGTTTTTATTTTTCTACCGAGTAGATACAAAGCTTTTACTAGCCAACCAAATTATTCAGCCCCTCAAAAACAGATAGTCAAAAGCAAGCCTTTAGCAGAAGCAGAAGTTCTTATTGAAGAGCCCTTAAATCCTATTGAAGAGGTTTTAGCAGATACTCAAAGTGAAATA
>Ga0302127_10002960_pt1 | contig 10258 bp, 10 predicted proteins | sample CB4_SCM_MG_FD_204452 | JGI IMG/M metagenome (GOLD analysis project Ga0302127, IMG submission 204452) | Marine microbial communities from Western Arctic Ocean, Canada - CB4_SCM | ecosystem: Environmental > Aquatic > Marine > Oceanic | place: Canada: Western Arctic Ocean | collected 2017-09-24 | reverse complement strand
TTTTCTAGTTGAGTATTGCAATTGAGACAAACTATCATTATTTTATTATACTAGCTTATAGATCGAGTGCTCAATTTTATAAAATATTACGTCAAATGATTTTTTACTGTTAATACAGGTATTTGTATTCTTAAATATAAGGGTTGAATAATGAGCTTAATTCTTACTGGTTTTTTTGGATTTGCAATTGTTTTGATTGTATTTATGTTGATTTTACGAATAATAATCAGTACGCCTGAAGAAAAACTTCATTATAGATTCAGTGACGGTAGACGAATAATCATGGCTATAGTCATGATTCATTTGTTTTTGCAGGTAGCTTTTGGTTCCCAGTATCCTCTTTATATCCCCATTTCATTTAATTAATAGATAAACTGGCCCTAGTCTTTTAATCGATATGTAGCACATGGATCATATTGTCACCCTTTTCGGATGTTCGTGCTTGATTTCAATTAATTCTTTTTGTCTTCGTCATGATCATCTTCGTCATGATCTTCAGAATGCTCCTGATGAATCTCTGTATGTTGTTCATCAGGACCATGTCCTACATCAATGTAAGTGTGGGCCATGCTGGCAATAACTAATCCGAAAGCTAATCCGAACATGAGAAAACCAGTTTGTGGGCCAAAACGCTTAGTTTCTGAAGAATGGATAGTGGGTACGATATCGCTTAGTGCAATATAGATGAAAAATCCCGCTATTGCACCGTAGAGGTACCCTAAAGTTACCTCAATGGAACTTCCAAATTGAAATGCGGTAATCGCTCCTATAAGAATTGTTGAAGAGGACAGGAGATTCCTAGTTATTATTTGCTTTTTGGTAAAACCACTGCGTAGCTGAACTCCGAACTCTCCAACTTCAAGAGGGATATCGTGTGAAATCAATGCAACGGTTGCAATCATACCTGTTGATATATCAATCAAAAAGGCGGTACCTAGCGCTATTCCATCGACTACATTATGGAATAGGTCGCCCACCAAGAAAAGCCAACCTTGAGTTGGGGCGCTATTTTTATCTTCTTCATGATGGTGGTGAAAATTGCTGAACCCTTTTTCAATAAGAAAGAATAAGATAATTGCTGCCAAGGTGGCGTTTAACGCTACTACTCCATGTTCTTCTACCCCGTGTGGTAAGAGATCTCTGAATGCTGCGGCTAATAGAACGCCAGCCGCAAACGGGGTTCCAAATCGAACTAAATAATTTGCTGATTTTGTGTTTTGTATGAGAGTGATTGCCACCACGAGCGATAAAATACCCGTTAAGGTTGCTGCAATGAGCACGGGAAGGATGCTGGTCATAATTAAACTCCATATATTAATTGAGAATAGTTCTCATTCTTATTTAATAAAGAATACCATTCCGCAATTTTTTGTCAACCGATACTATCTCGACTATAATCAAACATTATGTCCGTAAAAGAACAGTCCAGAAGTCTGTTGACCTCTAAAGATGTATCAATTACCAATCCGAGATTGATTGTTTTGAGTATTCTATTGAGAAAAGGTGACCCTTTGACAATTGATCAAGTACTTAAATCAACACGAGGAAAACTTGCACAATCAACAGTTTATCGAGTGATTAATGACTTGCAAAAATTTGGTTTAATCAGTGAATTTACAAATCCTGAAAACGCTACGGTTATCGAGCTTAACGGGGAAGATGCTAAGCACCATCATCATTTGTTCTGCAAGAGTTGTCATCGCATAATTGATATTGAGTTAGACAAAGAATTAGAAGAACACATACAGAGTGAGGTACTAAGTATCCAAGAGCAGTATTCCCTTTCCATAGAGGGACATTCATTGGAACTACTGGGACTCTGCAATTTCTGTAGCTAGATATTACCAGAGGAAATGGAAATTATTATTAAATCGAATCCACAAATCGAGGAGCTCATTAATAAAATTGACTTGGCAGTAACTGAAGATATGCGAATTAGACCAGTTACAAGAAGAGAAATATACATCATACAAAAAAGCACCTAAACGTTATCCTAAAATCTCTACAGCGGATTGAATATAAATGGGGATCACAATTGAAACTACTTTTGTTACTCGTAGGTCTGGTGATTTTGGTCGCAGGTTGTAGTGGGGATAAGGATAGCGTATCCGAATCGGGTTCCATGGAGCCAGTAGCGACAGTGAAATCAGAGTCAACAAATACCGCCGAACAACCAGATACTTCGAAACCGACAGCTTCAGGCCCTGTAGAACTGGCTGCAGATTGTTTATTTGATCAGGCAGTACCCAAGATCTCGTGTAACGCTATTGGTACCACCCAAGACTCCAAACTACGATGGGAATCTAATGCTTCAGGGTGGCGTACAGGAAGTGTTTATGAATTTGAATTGAAGGAACAATACCAACTTATTCCTGAAGTAATAATTACCTTAGAGCAATGTGTATCTTCCGAGTGTGAAGAAATTGTAGTTAGTATTGATACTTCTGCAATTGTTGGTAACAAACCAATAGTTAGTCCATCAAGCAATAATAACCGTCCTAGAATTAATGCGGATACTGATCCCGCTGATATCGTAAGAAATCGATGGGATATGAATTGTGTTGGTGAAGGCAGTCCAATGTTTTCGGTGTCCCCGATGGCGCCTGGCGATATCGATTTCATAAAACCTTTAGGTGATCTTTCTGGAGTGCATATAACACCTATTAGCCACCAATATTATTATCCTAAGGAAAATTTGGTTGCTGATATTGTCTCGCCCATTGATGGAACTATTATTTCGCTAACGAATAGAGGTACAGCGAATTCTGGGAATACTTTTGGAGGAGCCTCAGGGCAAAGTCACGAAATGCAATATGTTATTGAACATTCGTGTGATTTTTATTTGGTATTAGATCACGTGACAGATCCCCCTGAAAAAATTAAAAACGTTGTAGGTGATAATTGGGATACAAGAGTACGAATACCCGTCAAAACTGGTGAATTACTCGGGAAACATTATGATGGATTCAAAGTTGATGTTGGGGTGATTGATCTAACTCGTAGTGTGGTTACAGGGTTAGTTAATCCAAAAGCATATTATGGTGGTTCAGATGGTCAAGCTGGGGAACCGTTTAAACTTTTTGCCAGAGATTCTTTTGAATATTATGACGAACCATTGCGTTCTGAAATGGAAGATAAAAGCCTTCGAACTATATCACCACGAGGTGGATTTTTTGGTTATGACATCGAAGGTACCTTACAGGGTAATTGGTATAGAGACGGAACCTCTTATGCTGGTGTTGACAATGAAACCAAAAAAGATAGTTTCGGTGCTTATTACAAAACTCATGCAGCGCTAGTACCAGATAATTTAGATCCATCTCAACTAAGAGTTTCCATTGGTGATGATTTTAGAGATAAAGAAATGGGAGTAAATTATGGGGTTACACTTCCTGCACCTTCATTCGATTCGGTTACCACAGAGTCTGGCATCATAATGTATGAATTACGAGAACTCACTCCTTGTGATGGAAGTGGTCACACTGCCAAAGGAAGATCTAAATCGATTGTATGTAATAAAGATTTTGCAAAGGGGACAGCTTTATTACAATTAATCGATACTGGAACGATGAAGTTAGAAGTATTTTTTAACACACCTATTTCTTCTGATCTAGCCTTTACCAATAAAGCACGTATCTATCAGAGGTAACAGCTCTGCTGTGGATGCTCTGTTCGATATTAAGGGAAAACCAACTTGATGGTGCCGAAGGTGAGAGTCGAACTCACACGTCCTAGGGACAAAGGTTTTTGAGACCTTCGCGTCTGCCATTCCGCCACTTCGGCTTCTTAGTAATATAATTGTTACATAGATTGTGGAATAATTCCTTGGATTTTAACTTAAATGTCTAGTGGTAAAGTATAATATACGAAATTTTAGTAATTCCTTTCTTTAGGATGGTATGAGCAGATTATTACCAATGTTGTTCTACCCGTTTTCTGATCCTAAGTAGAATCGTGATGCATTTGAATTAAGTTAGATCCAATATGTTCAGGAGTGTTTGATCCTCCTAAATCACATTCTGCTGCTCTCCCGGGTCCGTGGTAGTCGCTGCCTCCAGTGGGCAATAAATCAAATTTATTACAGAGGTTCAAGTAGCCTAATCTTTCTTCTTCAGAGTATAGTCCGTAGTAGACTTCCATACCTTTAAGCCCATTATCTACTAAAGCGGGGAGTAAATTTTCCAGATTATTGACTTCACGTGGGTGCGCTAATATAGGTATTCCTGAATATGTAGTGATTAAATTAACTGCTTCACTTGGTTCCATTTTACGACGCTCCGAATATGCCGGACCGTTACGACCAATCAATTTATCGAAAGCTTCTTTGATCGATTCTACATGGCCATTTTGTAGCAGTGCCTCTGCGATGTGCGGTCTTCCCACAGATCCATCTCCCGCTATTTCCTTAACTAAATCCCATTCGACTGAAAAACCAAGATGGTTGAGCTTTTCTACAATGCTCTGAGCTCTCCCTAGGCGATCTGATCTGAATTCCTCGAGCGTGGCCTGTAAATCTTTGTTTTTAATATCAAGGAAGTAACCTAGAATATGAATTTCTCCATCATTCGTGTCGGTCGACAACTCCACACCTGGTATCAAGATTAAATCTGGGTACTCCTGAGTTTTCTCTGTGGCTTCATTTATACCATCAGTTGAGTCATGGTCGGTTAAAGCTAATATTCTGATACCTGCTTCATATGCTTGAGCTACCAGATCTGCTGGCTTTAGAATTCCATCAGATACAGTACTGTGGAGATGTAAATCAGATGTCATACTTATGAATTTCCCTAATTAAGATTTCTGAGTTGGTTTATTTTGCATATTCAATGGCTCTGGTTTCTCGGATGATTACGACTTTTATTTGACCCGGATACTCTAATGACTCTTGTATCTTTTTTGTCATATCGCGAGCCATTCGCATAGCTTTAATATCATCTATCTGATCGGGTTTGACCATTATTCTCATTTCTCGACCTGCCTGGATTGCATAAGCTTTTTCAACTCCGTCGAATTCTCCGGCAATCTGTTCTAGCGTTTCAATTCTCTTTATGTATGCTTGTGCACTTTCCCTACGAGCCCCTGGCCGTGCGCCACTAATAGCATCAGCAGCAGCTACTACAAATGCCTCGATGCTTCTCCATCCTTCTTCACCGTGGTGGTCTGCGACTGCTCTAACAATTCGTGGATTCACTTTATATCTAGATAGCAAATCTGCACCGATTTTTGCGTGAGGCCCATCGACCTCGTGAGTAAGTGCTTTTCCAATATCGTGAAGAAAAGCTCCTCTTTTAATTATGTCTTGTTTTATCCCCATTTCGGCTGCCATAGCAGACGCTATATGAGCTGTTTCTATACTATGCTGAAGCACATTTTGGCCGTAACTATATCGGAATTTCAAGCGGCCAATCATTTTAATTATCTCAGGATGTAATCCTTCTACCTTTGCTTCGTAACATGCTTCCTCACCGGCTTTCTGAGTAATTTCTTCCAATTCTTCTTTGGATTTTTCAACTAACTCTTCTATTCTTGAAGGTTGGATCCGCCCATCTTGGATTAGACGTGAAACCGTCATTCTTGCAATTTCTCTTCTAATAGGATCGAAACCTGAAACAGTTACCGCTTCAGGAGTTTCATCAACAATCAAATTTACCCCAGTTGCGTTTTCTAGAGCTCTTATATTCCGACCTTCTTTTCCGATTAGGCGTCCTTTCATTTCTTCACTAGGTAGTTTTACTGTACTTGTAGTCAATTCTGATACTACTTCACTTGCATATCTTTGCATCGCTTGCGCCATTATTTTGAACGCCACTTCTTTGGATTCACTTTGAATGGCTTGTTCTGATTCTCGTACACGCCTTGAAGATTCAATTGATATCTCTTGATCTAATTCTTGTAGTAGTCTTTCTTTTGCTTCTCCAATTGTCATCTCTGCAACTTTTTCTAGAGCTAGGAATTCCTCTTTTTTAACCACGGCTATCTCAGCTTTTATTGCTTCTATTTTGGTTTCAATCTGCGCAGTCCTTTTACCTCTTTTTTCTAGCGTTGCTAGTCTTTTATTAACCTGTTCTTCTTTTTTTGCTATTCTACGCTCAGAACGTTGAAGTTCAGACCTGCGGTCTCTTGTTTTTTGCTCAGCTTGGGCTCTGATTTTTTGAGCTTCCTGTTTAGAATTTCTTATAGCCTCTTGGCCGCGGGATTTTACTTTTTCTAGTTCTTTACTTGCTTCATCAGTTAGTGTTTTTATTTTTTTAATACGAATGAAATTGCTAATCGATGATCCTAAAAACACACATGCAATACCAATAATTACTGTAAAAATGATTAGATATATAGGATTTATATTCATTTAATTTCTCCTTACATTAGGTTTGATTAATAGTAGTTTTTCTAGAAAAGGTGTTTTTAAAATAAAAAAAGCTATGAGTTAACCTCATAGCCCTTTTTAATTCAAAACAAATAGGTTTATATAGTTGTGTTATTTACCATCCTTGGTGGTAGGGGTCTTTTTTTCTGGATTTAAAATTGCGTCTTGGCTTTCAGACAGGTCTGCTCTGACTGCAACTTCGATTTCCTTTGCCATTTCAGAGTTTTCTTTTAAGAAGATTTTTGCGTTTTCGCGTCCTTGTCCTAATCTCGTATCACCGTATGAGAAGAAAGCTCCAGCTTTCTTGATTATGTTTGTCGTTACACCGAGATCGATCAGATCGCCTTCGCGACTGATCCCTTGGGAGAACATAATATCGAACTCTGCGACACGGAATGGGGGGGCTGTTTTATTCTTTACAACCCGAGACCGAACTGTAATACCTATGCTTTCGGTACCTTTCTTTATGGTTTCTATTCTTCTTAAATCAATTCTAACCGATGAATAAAATTTCAAAGCGCGTCCGCCAGGTGTGACCTCAGGGCTACCAAAGAGGACTCCAACCTTTTCTCGGATTTGATTTATAAATATTACTGCGGTTTTAGATCTGTGAGTTGTACCTGTTAATTTTCTTAGAGCTTGCGACATTAAGCGAGCTTGAAGGCCTATATGTGTGTCGCCCATGCTGCCTTCTATTTCTGCTCTGGGGACTAGAGCAGCTACACTATCTATCACAACTGCATCTACTGCTGCACTTCTTACAAGTGCTTCAGTGATGTCAAGGGCTTGCTCTGCATCATCCGGTTGAGATATGAGTAAGTCGTTGATATTAACACCGCATTTAGCTGCATAAACAGGGTCAAGTGCGTGTTCAGCGTCTATGTATGCTACAGTGCCGTTTTGTTTCTGTGCTTCCCCGATAATATGTTGTGCAAGTGTAGATTTTCCTGAAGATTCAGGACCGTATATTTCAGTAATCCGTCCTCGAGGTATGCCTCCAATTCCAAGTGCTACATCTAGAGATATTGAGCCTGTTGGAATTGTGTCAAGTTCAAAGCGAGACTGTGCGTCACCAAATCTCATAAGAGAACCTTTACCAAAGTTACGCTCTACTAAGGCAAGGGCTTGCTCAAGGGCTTTATCTTTTTCAGTTACCATTTATTTCCATCAAAATCATTTTTGTTTATATTACTTGACTATTTGATCACGATACCATGTGATTAGATTGTGAACAAGCTTTGCTGGCACAAATGGGGATTTTTTTTGTGAGCCGTGGTAGTCTATATTTTGAAATTTATTATTTACTTGAGGAGAAATAGATCATGTCTGATTATGAAAATATTCTTTATGAAAAGCAGCGTAAAGGTGTGTTGATTACCATGAATCGACCCGAACAAATGAACGCGCTAAGTGCAGGACTTCGTACAGACATGCATGCTGCTTTTGATGAAGCTGATCAAGATCCAGAAGTTAGATACATTATTTTAACCGGGGCAGGGAGAGCTTTTAGTGCTGGGGCAGATTTAAGTTTCGGAGCCGGTGGCGGAAACTCTGAAACAGTCTGGCCTTACGGTATCGAGGAAGGCCAATCTGTAGCATCGTTTCTAGATCAATGGAGAACGCAGGATAGAGCTGGAGTTAAGCGACTTCAACATATGTGGGAATTAAATACACCTATTATCGGAGCTATAAACGGATGGGCTTTAGCGTGGGGTAGTTGGTATGCATTGGTGACTCACATAACTGTGGCGGCTGAAACAGCTGTTTTCGGACAGCCTGAAATTCGACATATTTCAAATACCAATTTTCTGTGGACTCTATTGGCAGGATATAAGAATGCTTTAAGATATGGATTAACAGGTGACCATATCGATGCCCAAGAAGCTCTAAGAATTGGATTAGTGAATGATGTGGTACCCAGTGAAAATTTACTTGAAGAGTGCTTCAGTATCGGAGAACGTATAGCTCTTGTGAGCCCAGAAACTGTGAAGATTAATTTGCATATTGCGACGATGGGCTTATATATGATGGGTCTCCATAACGCTTGGAATCTTAACGCTGAACTTTCAGCATTGGCCCATACGTCTCAAAGAGAAGATTTCAAGAAGCATCTTGATGATGCTGCGAAAGAAGGTGGTCTACGTTCTTACCTTCAGGAAAGAGATGGACCTTTTCAACCAGAACCGTTTGGGCCAAGGAGTAAAACCAAGTAGATATAATGAGACTGAAATAGTTTATTCGAGGCTTGGATATGTAATGGAAGATTTGGAACCGAAAGATTATTTTATAAAAGCATGGGGCTGTTCTGATCTTCTAGATCAAGATCTGTTGCTTCGTCAACATGTTTCTGAAAGGTTTGTATCTAAATACTTACCTGTGATTATCAGTTCGAAGAATCGTCAACAGGAAATGCAAGCTTGGTATGGATTTTATTCTTGGTTAACGTATCCTCCTACTTCACGCAAACCGTTTGAGATTCCTAAAATTGAGGCCGATGAAATAATAGCAACTCTTAAAGATATATTGATTAAAATATCTCAATCGATAAGAAAAGAAGAGTCTAAGTTTGGAGAAGTGTCATGATGTATTTAAGAATATTCAACAGTCTACGGATTTAAAATAGATGACAGATTCTAAGGAAATACGGGCAAAAACTACTCACTCGGAAATTAGTATTGATCAATTAGGTGAAATGCAGCCGGGTTTAGCCAGGTTGATGGCGGAAGTCAGTGATCGTTATTGGATAATGTATTATGCTGCTGATGCTGGTAACTGGAAAATGGCCAAACTTCAATCATCCGAGATTAAGAAAGCTTTTAAGATTGCTACAATTACTCGACCGAAATACGCTCATCATCTGCAAGCTTTTGTTATTGGACCGATGGCTAAAATTGACCAGGCTATAAAAGAACAGAAATGGGAAAATTTCCTAGCGGCTTATGAATCTGGAGTGAAATCCGCAAATGGATATCACGTATCTTGGGATCACGAAGAAATAATTTGGCAGTTGCCTGACGAAAGCCCTAAACATTTGAAGTTAGATCTTAAGGATTAAACCGATTCATCTGGAAATCTTCTGAGATAGCTTAAAAAGGCATGCCCGGTAATTTTCCACCTTTCCCTAGCTGCTTCATCATTTTTTTCATTTGAGAAAACTGGTTTAGTAGGCGATTTACGTCTGCAGGCTGTGTGCCGCTTCCGCGGGCAATTCGTTTTCTACGACTGCCACCTATAATTTCTGGATTATTGCGTTCTTTTGGAGTCATTGATAATACAATCGCTTCAACATGTTTTAGATCTTTTTCAGCCATATCTCCAGTTGGCATATTTTTAGATATTGAATTCATGCCAGGTATCATTTCTAAAACCTGGCTCATGGGTCCCATTTTTCTCAGTTGCTCTATTTGAATAAGGAAATCATCCAAAGTAAAAGTTGACGATCTTAGTTTTTTCTCCATATCAGCAATTTGATTTTCGTCAATTGATTGTTGAGCTTTTTCTACTAGTGAGACAACATCACCCATTCCTAATATTCTGCCAGCAAGCCTATCTGGATGAAAGACATCTAAGTTTTCTATTTTTTCACCAACTCCTATAAAGAAGATTGGTAAATTAGTCATTGATACTATTGATAGAGCAGCCCCGCCTCTGGCATCGCCATCCATTTTAGTTAAGATAATTCCACTTAAAGGGACTGAAAGCATGAATTGTTGGGCTACATCGACCGACTCCTGGCCTGTCATAGCATCGACTACAAGTATGATCTCAGTGGGCATTAAAGCTTTGTAGATCGATGTCAATTCACTCATCAGGTCATCATCAATTTGAATCCTGCCTGCTGTGTCAAAAATGAGCCAATCGAAATTTTCAACCTCTGCCTTTTTTAAGGCTGTT
>Ga0302127_10002957_pt1 | contig 10259 bp, 8 predicted proteins | sample CB4_SCM_MG_FD_204452 | JGI IMG/M metagenome (GOLD analysis project Ga0302127, IMG submission 204452) | Marine microbial communities from Western Arctic Ocean, Canada - CB4_SCM | ecosystem: Environmental > Aquatic > Marine > Oceanic | place: Canada: Western Arctic Ocean | collected 2017-09-24 | reverse complement strand
GCATACGTCCAAGGTCGAGTTCCTGTGAAACTGTTTGCGCGCGCTGGCGACCTTCAAGATGTCCGTTTTTCTTAATAAGCCGTTCGTGTTCGTCGTTGAGGAAGTGGCTAATTTTTTCGAGGATAACCTGGGTGTCGTTATCGCCAACGGGGTCAAGACCGTACGCGACAAGGCGATTAAAAAGGTCGCCTGAGTTAGTCATGTTAAAGTTGCCCGCGAGTGCGATGTTCCGACTTGAGATATTGCTTTTGCGAATAAACGGATGGCACATCGCCATCGAATTACCTGCATGTGTGCCGTACCGCAAGTGTCCAAGATACGCTTCGCCCAAGAATCGGCAAGCACGCTTGGCGTCCATTTCAGTTTCAGCGGTAATAGCTTCACTTAGTTGTGCGGTGTCTTCGGAGATAACATCGAAGATGCGCTCAATCGCGTTATTTTTGTCGGAACGAACGCGCAACAAGAAATTGTCACCAGCGGGCATATCAAATTTGACAGTCGCTAGCCCCGCGCCGTCTTGCCCGCGGTTGTATTGTTTTTGCATGAGCAAATATGTTTTACGCAGTCCCCATGCAGCATCGCCGTACTGCTCTTGATAGTAGTGCAGTGGTTTTCTAAGCCGTACAAAAGCAAGGCCACATTCGTGTGTGAGTCTGTCGCTCATTTGAAGTCCGAATGATACTCGTAATTGCGCGACGGGTCCGACTCTCAACTGATGAGTGTAAATTTAATTACCCCTCGGGTAATTAATATCGGTAATGCTCTGCTTTGTATGGACCTTCGACAGGCACGTCGATATACGAGGCTTGCTCTGGTGTGAGTTCAGTCAATTTAACGCCGAGTTGATCAAGGTGCAATCGTGCAACCATTTCGTCGAGTTTCTTCGAGAGGGTGTATACCTTGTGCTCGTAACTAGCGTGGTTTGAATGTAATTCCATTTGCGCAAGCACTTGGTTTGTAAATGAGTTACTCATGACAAAACTTGGGTGTCCAGTTGCGCAACCAAGATTAAGGAGACGGCCTTCAGCAAGCACGATGATCGAATGACCGTCGGCGAATTTCCATTCGTCAACTTGTGGCTTGATAGTAATTTTTTCAATGCCTTCAAGTTTTTCAAGACCAGCCATGTCGATTTCATTATCGAAGTGACCAATGTTCCCAACAATGGCGTTGTGTTTCATTCTTTTCATGTGATCTGCGGTGATTACATTAAAATTGCCTGTTGTTGTGACAAAGACATCAATTTTGCCAACAACTTCGTCCAAGCGAACGACTTCGTAGCCTTCCATTGCTGCTTGTAATGCGCAAATCGGATCAATTTCGCTGACCATGACGCGGCAACCTTGCCCCTTAAGTGCTTGGCAACAACCTTTGCCAACGTCGCCGTAACCAGCAACGAGTGCAACTTTGCCAGCGAGCATAACATCTGTCGCTCGCATAATGCCGTCGACACAGGAGTGGCGACATCCGTATAAGTTATCGAACTTACTTTTGGTGACGGAATCATTCACGTTGATCACAGGAAACAACAGCGTGTTTTCTTTCGCCATTTGGTACATGCGGTGGATGCCGGTGGTGGTTTCTTCACTGACGCCGTTTATCTCAACTTCGTATTTCTTCCAGAAGGTATCGTTCCATGCTTGCACGTCGGCGAGCAAGTCAAGAATAATTCGCTCGTCATCGCTTCCAGCGCCCTCACTCGTTGGAACGGTTCCTGATTTGTTGTAATCCACACCTTTATGTACAACGAGGGTGGCATCGCCGCCATCGTCAAGAATGAGATTTGGGCACGAATCGTCGCCCCAGTTTAATGCTTGGAAGGTGCACCACCAATATTCTTCGAGCGTTTCGCCTTTCCAAGCGAAAACCGGAATGCCTTGTGGATTCTCAGGGGTGCCGTTTGGACCAACAGCAACGGCTGCAGCTGCGTGATTTTGGGTGGAGAAAATATTGCAACTAGCCCACCGAACTTCAGCGCCAAGGGCAACGAGTGTTTCAATGAGCACTGCGGTTTGAATCGTCATGTGCAATGAGCCGGTGATTCGAGCGCCTGTGAGTGGTTTTGACTGGCCGTGTTGCTCGCGAAGTGCCATAAGACCTGGCATTTCGTATTCAGCAATTTCAATCTCTTTACGTCCAAACGCCACGGTTTCTGGCGAAAGGTCAGCTACCTTGAAGTCACAAGGAGCGAAAAGGTCTAAGTTTGTGTTAAGGAATGTAGTCATTGTTGCTGTTTCAGTGGTCACGGTGCTGTCTCCTGAGGTTCATTTATGCAAATATCCGGATTATTGGATGAAAGGACTATTGTAACGGAGAATGCACTAATGAGTGCGTATTCCGATGAAATTCGGTATCATACTTCGCTTCAAACGCACCCTTACTTTTTAGGATACAACAGTGGCTGACACATTCCCTTGCAAAATCGTAACTCCCACCGAAGAATGCTTCGATGGCCAAGCAACTTATGTTTCTTTCCCTTCATGGGATGGACAATACGGCATGATGAAGGGCCTCGCGCCACTTCTCACCACGCTTGCTCCGGGAACACTTCGAATTGACACTGAAACTAGTTCAGAGAGTTATCTCATCGAAGGTGGTTTTGCGCACGTGGACGGCAAAGGTCTTTCGCTTGTTACTGAAGGCACGATTCCTGCTGAAGAAATTAATCTTGAAGAAGCGAAAGCAGAATTGGCTGCGGCTAACGCTCGAGTTACTTCCGATGAAAAAGATCGTGTTGCTGTAGAGCGTGCGCAAAAAATTGCAACCGCTAAAGTAGCACTAGCAAGTAAGTAATGTCTGCATCCACTGAAAATGAAAATAATAAAAACACAGGATTGCCCTGTGCAACATTGCCTCTGGAACAAAGAGTCGAGGCGCTTTTGTTTGCAAGCGAACGATCGCTTTCAGAAACAAAAATAAAAACAGTGCTCGGCATTGAAGATGAAGATGCGGCAAAACAGATAAAAGCAGCGATTGAATCGCTTAACAAAACGTACGACGATTCTTCTCGCGCGTTTCGTATTGAAAGAATTGCAGGCGGGTATGGCGTGATGACTCGCGAAGAACTCGCGCCAATTGTTTCACGTTTGCACGAACAAAGACAACAACAAAAACTTTCTCAAGCAGCGCTTGAGACACTTTCTATTCTTGCTTACAGGCAACCTGTTATGCGTGCGGAGATTGAAGTGATTCGAGGGGTTGCCTCCGGCGAAGTGTTACGCGGTCTTATGGATCGCCGTCTTGTCAAAATCGTTGGTCGTGCTGAAGAACTCGGCCGACCAATGCTGTACGGAACCACAAAAGAATTTTTGACTATTTTCGGACTCGCCAGTTTGAAAGATTTACCTGATGTGCAAGGGCTCGTGCGAGAGCCTTCGTGGACGCCAGCAACTTCCGAAGCTGAAGAAGATAAACCAGAGGCACAGGAAGTGGCGCCAAGCGAAACCGCCGAAACCCTCAAAGCACCTGAATCCGCCGAAGTTACCGAACAAACGGCTGAATAATTTCGATTTCTAGCGTAGTATTCGGCGGATGAAGAAACGAGCGTCATCTATTCACCCCACGGTTGTCTTTGTGGTGCTGTTATTGTTAGTTGCTCCATCTGCTTTTTTTCAGGGAAAAAATTTGCCGATGTGGCTATTCGGCGCGATGGCTGTCACGATGGTGATAACCTTTGCTTGGACAAAACTGGTACTTCGAGGAATTGAAATTCGACGAATTATTGGCGCCCCCGCAAAAGTTGGCGATCCGTATGTTGTGCGGTATGAAGTACACAATGCCTCTCGTTGGTTTGCTGGATTTAGTTTGTGGATTGAAGAACAGCAATCTGCAAATACAACGTGGCAAAATTATTTTCAAAAATCTCGCGGATGGATCATGGAAGTAGGGGCCGGCGAAAGCGTGCATGGTGAAGTCATTCTTTGGCCAATTCGCAGAGGCGAAGCGAAATTTGGCTCAATGCGTGTGACAACAAGTTTCCCTTTTGGAATGGTGCGTTCCTCGAAAGTTATTCTTCAAACTATGGTTGTTCTGGTGCAACCTGAAGTTGTTGGCATTCGACCATCGGTGTTGCGAGCCATCGTGTCAAGTGGGCTACTTGGGCAGCGAAGTAACAGGCGTGGACGCGGAGGCGATGATTATTATGGTTTACGAGAGCTTGTTAGTGGAGACCGCCTTGGTGATATTGCATGGAAGGCATCTGCAACACGGGGCGACCTTGTTTGCATTCAACGTTCTAAGCCTGCACTTCCAAGAATTCGAATTGTTATAGATTTGACTACTCCGACAAATGAATTGAATTGCGAACAAGATGCGCGCCTATTAGAAGAAGAGGCAATTTCACTTTGTGCATCATTGCTCGTTGAAGCTGTGCGTCAAGAACAAGAAGTCGGTCTTGCTATATTAGGTTCTGTATGTAAAGGCATTGGTGGTTTTCATACAAACCCCCGGCATGTACAACGGTTGTTGGCTTCTCTTGCAAAAATTAATCTCGATGCCGAACGTGCACCGTTGCAACTGCGTTCAATTGCAGAAATGAAACATTCAGGCATAGTTGTCATACGACCAGATCGAGCGCGACCGGTTCTTGCACTTAAGGATGCATGGTTTTTTTCAGCGTCTCAGTTTGATGACCTGAAATTAAAGATGGAAAGAAGTGCAACCGCATGAAGTTGTTGCGATCATACCGTACGCTTAGATTCACGCTTGTGTTGTTTGCGATTCTTGCCCAGTGTGTAGCGCTTGGGAATTTTATGCTCCTCTTAGTTGCAGGGACTTTTGCGGTTTTAAGTTGGTACATCACCGAGGGCCCCCGCGGAAAATCATTGCCGCCTTGGATCGCGCGTCTGCTTGTCTTTACCGCATTTTTGTATGCATTGTTTGATGCATTTGGCCCTGTGGACAACTTGCCAATGGTGCTTGGGCAATTTGTTGTTTGGCTCACAATTGTTAAATTATATGGAAAACGAACAGTTGAAAATGAAGCGCAATTGTTGTTGCTTGGTTTCCTTTTAATGACTGTTGGGGCTTTGTACGCAATAGATTTTTTGTTTGGAATTATGTTGGTGCTTTGGTCGGGGTTTGCAGCATGGGTGCTGTTGCTGTATCAGTTGCATCACGGCATGGAGACTATGCGAGAAGAACGTTTTTCGGCGGTGCCCGCATCACACGCTACGCCTTGGACTCAGCCTGTAACAGGAATTCAAGCGAGAAAAGCATTTAGAAAAACGGCATCGCTCTTTCTTGTTCTTGGATTAGTTGGTTCTCTTTTCTTTTTTATAGCAACCCCACGAGAGCGACTTGTTTTGGTTCCAAATTTTGGAAGTGTTGCGCAAAGTGCCCTCGAGAGAATGGCACTCAGCCCTGGCGTTGACACTTCACAAAATAATAACCAAGTCATGACGATCACCTTGGAAGATTTGCAAGGCAATTCGGTTCGTATGCAACAAGGTCTTCGGCTTCGAGGCAACGTACTTGACGCTTATAAAGGAAAGGGTGTCTGGGGTGCTGGATCGCACATTAAATCGACAATCGAAACAGTGGATGATGCACTGTTGCCTCTAACAATGACTGGCGATGGTGAAGCAAATATGTTTATGCATGTCGTGTTGCAACAGCCCACGACACAAATATATTCGTTATATCGACCTGTGGGAATTGAAACAGTTCCGCCTTCACGTGTTACACAAAATATTGCAAACACAACGATAAAACTTGCCCTTGGCGCAGAACCGATTCAAAGCTATACACTTGCAGTTGATTTTACGCAGACTGTTACGTCTCTTGTATCCAAGAGAAGACACCGGTATTACAACAAGGAAGTCCACGCCTTGGCGGTAGGGTTATTGCAAGAGTATTCTATAGTTGTCGACGATGTCCCTTACTTGCCAGAATTAAGTGAACGTGTCGCTCGAATTTTTGAATCCTATTTGCGTTCATCGGCATTTACGTATTCGCTTGATGCCTCATTTTTTACTGTGGAAGAGCGAGTTTCGATGGGGAATGATGAAGACCCGATTGCATCATTTATACTTGAGCATAAACGAGGGCATTGCGAATATTTTGCAGCGGCAATGGCGGCAATGTGTGACACTGTAAATTTGCCTGCGAGGGTAGTCACTGGATATTATGTTGACAGGTGGGATGAACTGAGTAAATCGTACGTTGTGTTTCGGCGGGATGCACATGCATGGGTCGAAGTCGAGGTGGAGCCAATGGCGTGGGTGACATATGACCCAACACCTTCTTCGCAAGACGCGCCGACTTGGCAAAAAGAAATGTCTTTTTTGCATCGAGTGCGTTTTGTTTGGCAGCAGTGGGAACTGTCATGGCAATCGAGTGTTATTAGTTTTGACTCGCTCGCTCAGAAAAAGTTGTTTGGTGCAATGGAGCCGTTCTGGCAATCGAAGGCGGACTCGATGAGCAGTTGGATGCGTGCTTTGTATTCAGGTGTTGTGCAGTGGTTTGATATTGGTGCAGGTGGTCGTCTTTGGATTGACCTAGTCATGGGTGCAGCGGTTCTTTCTGGCATCGCCATGTTGTTGTTGCGATGGAAAAGAAGAAGAGCAAAAAAAGTACTTGCGATATCGAAGAAGACCGAAGAATTATTTCCAGTTGCAAGTGTTGAATTTTTTGCGAAGATGCAACGCGTTTTGGCAAAGCAGGGCAATAAAAAACCCCTTTGCATGCCACCACAAACATGGATTGCGCAAGTGCAACTAAATGATACTGCCCGCGCGTTAGCAGTATCGATTACAGATACATATTACGCAATTCGATTCGGTGGATATCGTCCGACAAGAAGTAAACGATTAGAGTTAATGCACTCGGTGCATGAGTTTGAGCAATTAGTACAAAAGGATTTAAAATGAGCGATTGGATGCCCATGGATGAAGCGCAATCAGCATTACAGATTGCATCAATACTGAAACTTTTTGGTGACGCGTCGTTGGATGTGTTAGATGTTGGCTGTGGAAATGGGCGCTTATTGGTACCCCTTGCAATTGCAGGTCACCGAGTCAAGGGAATAGATATGGATAAAGACGCAATTGAGACAACATTGCGTTACTGCAAAGAAACCGAGGTCGATGCGCAATTACAAACAGGGGATTTGTTTACTTTGCTTCCTTTGGAGGATCCCGTCGATGCAATTGTTTGTTGTGGTCAAACATTCATGCTGTTGTATGATGTGGATGATGCTTTGAAGGCCTTGCAATTATTTAAGCGTTCGTTGCGCAAAGGCGGCGTGGTAATTCTTGATGATATCCCCGGTGATTTATGGCCGGAAGTCGCTGAGGGAAATTGGGTAGATGGCGTGAATGAAGAGGGCTCGATGCAGATGGTATGGGCATCTGATGACCCAGTATTTGTCGTTCGTGAAGGTGCGTCTGTTGATGAGGAATCGTGGGAATTTAAGGAGACTGATTCTCCCTTGCGTCTCTGGACTATGGGTTCATTACGATTGCTTGCCCAATTAGCAACATTATCGGCACCTGAAATACCGGTTGCAGGGGCAATTCTGGTCATGCGGGCATAAGGCGTGTTTGATATGAATGGCTTTTGGGGTACCAGTTGTTTCGCCGTAGTTGGTGGACGATGGATGTAATTCTTCAACCTTTTTTACTTACGGAGAATTGTATATGCCAGCAAATCGATCACGAACAACTGGATGGCGTCGTTGCCTTCAACAACTTGTTGACCATAAAGGGTCATTGCAAATAGCGCTTGCGCCGAGTGGGCCAACTGGACGAGATTTCGTCTGGCGAGCAAAACTAATTTCACTCAGCGAAGGCGAGATCCTTGTGGAGATGCCAACAGCTGCTGGTGAACCGCTTCCCTTGGAAGAAGGCGTGCAGTTGCTGGGTATTATTGCGATTGGTCAAAACCGATGGATGTTTCGGACGCAATGCCTTGGCAGTACGGTGTATCGTTCAAATAGTAGGGACAGTATTGCCTTGCGTTTGCAAATGCCAAAATCAGTTGAACGATGCCAGCGACGAAGAGATTATCGAATAACGACGGATGTTTTATCCTTGCCGAAAATCACGGCGTGGCCATTGTTAGATCCACGTTCTGTTGTGTTGCCAGAGCGAATGTCCCAACTTCGGATGGAACGGCATATTTCTGACGATACCTCGCCTAGGGCTCTTGGCGAAAAAGACGTCATGCCAGATGTTGGTCCTTCTTTTACGGCTACTTTGGTGAATATTGGCGGTGGTGGAGTTGGTCTACAAATTCCTATTGGTGATGGCAGCGGCATTGGTCGCCATCGGTTGCATTGGTTAAAATTCCCACTGCCTGGAGCTGATTGTCCACCGCTTTGCGTTACGGCTAAATTGATGCATTCGCATCTTGAAGCGGGTAACTCAACGTACATGGGCATGATGTTTGATTTCTCCTTTAATCCATCGCATAAACGTTTTGTTACACAACAAATTACTCGCGCTGTTGCAATCCAACAACGCGAACAACTCCGCGCCGCCTAACCTTCTTTTAGTACCCTTTCAAAGTGACTGTCACTTTGAAAAATTAAAAGTGATTAAAGGTTGATAAGGTTTCGCAAAATGTGGGTTTTGACTTCGGATTCAGCGAGCTCGGAGTCGGCGTCCGACTCCGCAACAATGCCACAGCCAGTGCTGTAGTGCAATGTCCCCTTGAAATCATCAGGAGTAGACGAGCCAGTAAAAAGAGCAGTGCGGATACCCACATTTAACATGGATGAATTGCCGACAATACCAATAGCGCCGCAGTAAGGACCACGGGGACTCGTTTCGAGTGCGTTAATGATTTGCATTGCGCGAATCTTTGGCGCCCCAGTAATTGAACCAGCAGGAAAGGTCGCTTCAAGCACATCGCTTATCGAGCTAGAATCCCGTAGAACACCGCGTACTTCGCCCACGCACTGCCATACGGTTGGGTGTTTTTCAATCGCCCTCGACTCTCGAACTTCAATACTTCCAAATTCGCACACACGCCCTAAATCGTTACGCATCAAGTCAACAATCATATGCAATTCAGCCGCATCTTTTTCAGACTCTAAAAGTACGTGGGCTTCTTCAGATTCAGGGCGAGTACCTTTCATTGGTCGAGTCAGAATCTCGCCACTCTCGCCATCTGTCTGCAGAAAAAGTTCTGGGCTAAGTGAAAGTATATACCTTCCATCTTCAGGAAATTCAATCCATGCTCCAAAGAACCCGCCGTCATCGCCAAGCATATTCAACGCGCTTCCGCGGATATCTCCACAGACATCGGCAGAAAATCGCCGCGTTATATTTGCCTGAAAAATATCGCCTGCATGAATGAAATCAACCGTTTTGTTCACGGCCGATTTGAATGCATCATCGCCATCAATATCTATAAGCGCAGAGCACGAGAGAATCGCCGGTTTTTTTTTAACAAGTTTCGGAGGCTTAAGATCACCTATGGACCACCAGGTGTTCGTTTCGCCATCATGCACGAGCGCTTTGTCGCACCAAATAAGATCCACAAGAGGCCATGCTTGTTCGGCCAATGTTCCTGTTGTAGGCTCAATCGCCATGCCGAGTTCATAACTTAGATAGCCAATCCAATTTGGCAAAAGCGTATTGTGCGTGCTCTTTTGTAATACTTCACGGAGTTGGTCCATTGCATCAGGGCCATTGAGTTTCAACCGCTTACCTGTTGCGGGGGCAAGTACGCTCCACCGTGACCATCGCGATTGCGTCGCATTGCTGACAAGGGCAATGATTGGCTCGGACGCTGGCCACGAAGCGGCAACTTCGGTTGGCGTAGCATGGGAAAGGTCTAATTGTTTTGCATGAGGCGGTAGCATGGTTTGTACGCAGTGTACAGGTCGGGTATCATGCCTGTCTTGCACAATAAAATGGAGATGCATTTATTATGGCTACTGCCCGCCGAAAAAAAACAACTAAAAAAAATACTCGTGCACCTAAAATGACTTACTGCTGGGGAGCAAGTAAGACCGAAGGTGACGCGACAAAAAAAGAACTGCTTGGAGGCAAGGGAGCAAACCTTGCTGAGATGACAAAAATTGGGTTGCCAGTGCCTCCCGGTTTTACGATTCCAACAACAATTTGCGCCGCGTATTACGAGCAAGGCGGGCGTATGCCAAAAGGCCTTGGCGACGCGACGGTAAAAGCAATTCGCCGAGTTGAACGCGAGACCGGCAAAAAATTCGGTTCAAAAACCGATCCGCTTCTCGTTTCAGTTCGCTCGGGCGCAGCGGTTTCCATGCCTGGCATGATGGACACTGTGTTAAACCT
>Ga0302127_10002956_pt1 | contig 10260 bp, 6 predicted proteins | sample CB4_SCM_MG_FD_204452 | JGI IMG/M metagenome (GOLD analysis project Ga0302127, IMG submission 204452) | Marine microbial communities from Western Arctic Ocean, Canada - CB4_SCM | ecosystem: Environmental > Aquatic > Marine > Oceanic | place: Canada: Western Arctic Ocean | collected 2017-09-24 | reverse complement strand
TGACAGGTGGTTTCTTGATCGCGTAGCGACCCACATCATGGCCTTCGAAGGCGACAGCCATGTCGAGTGGTTTGAAGGGAATTACGAAGATTATGAGGTGGACCGGAAACGTCGTCTTGGCGCTGCTGCCGCACAGCCGCATCGGATTAAATACAGGCCTTTAACCCGGAATGGATAGAGTTCCGGGCTTCGTAGGGGCTATTTCCCCGTTTTTTTGCGGAGGGCGGCGAGAAGGCCGTCTATCTTGCCGCCGTTCTGATTGATGATCGAGGAAAATTCGTCGCGTTGCGTGATTGCCATGCTGACCCCTTCAACTAGAACGTCGACGATCTTGAATTTTTTTCCGTTCCGGACCCGCCAATGAACCGGAATCTTGCGACCGTCTACAAGAACCATCTCTGACTGAACAAGATTGTCGCGCTGGTTTATATTTCGGATCTTTCCAACGACGAAGTTCACGTCTTGGTAATCGGCAAATCGGGCTGCGTACGCTTTGACAATAAAATCCTCGAATAGGCCCGTGTATTCCTTCTGCTGCATTTCGTTAATACGGCGCCAGAAACGGCCTAGAGTGAATCGGGCGATTAACTTTACCTCAAACTTAGCATTAAGGATTTTGCGGAAACGTTCCTCTCGTTGATCTTGCGTGACCTCCTTAGTCGTCAAGGAGTTGAGGGCATTTTGTCCAACAGTGCGGATGAAGTCAGCTGGCCCGCTAGCGGCTTGGGAAAGCTGTGGAAAGGCAAGGCTTGCTGCCAAAAGGGTAACAAAAACAACATAACGATGGTGGATCAGCTTAGGTCGCATCGGGATCGTCTCACGCTAAAAATTAAAATCCAGGATATCGAAACTCATCTACCTCAAATGGTAGCGCGGTACCCCCTGTCCCTGTCAACAGTCAGGTTAACTGTAGAGCATGCGGACCCTATATGTTTCGTCAACAGGAAACTCGCTACTCGTCATAAAAGTGGACCATTTTGGCCTATTATTAAATTTAACATACATTGACACATAATTATATCTTTATATATTAATATTTCTTCAGTTCATGTCCCCTAAATACCACATTCGGACAATTTGGCGCGCGGATCGCATTGATGGATAGAGTGCTTGCATGTTTACGGGCTGCAGCGGAGCCGACTAGGCTACGCTTGCTTGCGCTGTGCGCGGCCAGCGACATGAATGTCAGTGATCTCACTGGTATTCTGGGCCAAAGCCAGCCGCGGGTCTCAAGACATCTCAAGCTTTTGTGTGATGCGGGTCTTCTTGACCGACATCGGGAAGGCAGTTGGGTGTTTTATCGGCTGGCAGATGATTCTGGCGAAGAAGGGCGTATTGCCCGACAGCTGATCAGTCTGTTGCCAGCAGAAGACCAGCGGACAGGCCAGGACCATGAACGGCTAGATGAGATTAAGGCAAAGCGTGCTTTGGCAGCGGCCGATTATTTTAGGGCCAACGCCGAAGAGTGGGACAGCGTTCGTTCCTTACATGTGCAGGAAAGTGATGTTGAAATTGCGCTGCTTGGATGTTTTCCGGACCGTTTAGGAGACCTACTCGACATTGGAACGGGCACGGGTCGCATGTTGCAGCTTTTCGCCGATCGGGTCGATCGTGGCGTTGGCTTAGACACTTCACGCGATATGTTAGCGGTTGCGCGGGCCAACCTTGAAACCATGGGCATCCGCCACTGCCATGTTCGGCTTGGAGATATGTATCGTCTTTCGTTGGAAGATGAAGCTGTTGATGGTGTGATTGTTCATCAGGTTCTACATTACTCCGAAAATCCGTCGCGGGTTATATCGGAAGCTGCAAGAGTATTGCGTCGGGACGGCGTTCTGGTCGTTGCGGATTTCTCGCCTCACGATCTGGAAGCTTTGAGAGAAGACCACGCACATTTGCGATTAGGCTTTGATGATGTGGAAATTGGCGATTGGTTTACGAAAGCGGGCCTGGTGGCAGGGCCGATAAAGAAATTGGAGGGAGATCCGCTGACAGTCACCTTATGGTCTGCCAAGCGTCTTTCCATTCACCACTATAACGATGTCCAAGAGACAAGAGAGCAAGAAATCTAACTATGTCCAGTGCACCCAAAACTGTTTCGGCTGAATTACCATTTCCTGCAGGCGCTCCACGTGATCTGAAAGTTTCCTTTGAGTTTTTTCCGCCGAAAACGGAGAAAATGGCGGAAACTTTGTGGGCATCGATACAACGGTTGGAGCCATTACAGCCTCGTTTCGTGTCCGTTACTTATGGAGCCGGCGGTTCGACCCGTGAACGAACCCATGCGACCGTCGTTCGCATTCTTAAAGAAACAAGTCTTACGCCGGCGGCCCACCTGACCTGTGTAAATGCGACAATTGAAGAAGTTGATGCCGTTGCCCGTGAGTACTGGGAAGCAGGGGTGCGCCATATTGTTGCCCTGCGCGGTGACCCGCCTGATGGTGAAGAGGCTTATCAGCCACATCCAAATGGATATGCATATGCTGCTGATCTTGTGGCGGGGCTCAAGAAAATCGCAGATTTTGATATTAGTGTGGCGGCCTATCCAGAAGGACATCCGCACGCGGAAAGCGCTGAATCAGATATCGACAACTTAAAGCGTAAGTTAGATGCCGGTGCTGATCGCGCTATTTCCCAGTATTTTTTTGGTGCGGAACCGTTTTTAAGATTTATGGATCGTGTCCGTGACGCTGGTATTGACGCGCCGGTCGTTCCCGGAATTCTCCCGGTTCAGAACTTTGCTCAAGTCGTAAAATTCAGCGAAATGTCTGGGACCAATGTACCAGGCTGGATGGCAGAACTCTTTGAAGGGCTTGATGATGATCCAGACTCCCGCCGGCTCGTTGCGGCGACCGTCGCGGCGGAGCAATGCCGTCAGTTGCACGCTCAGGGCATCGCCGACTTTCATTTTTATACGCTTAATCGTGCCGATTTGACCTATGCCATAGCCCATATTCTTGGCTTGCGGCCTCAAAATTTGACGACCGAGGCGAAGGACGCTTAGGCATGAGTAGTACGAGTACCACGATGTTAAAAGATACGACGGTGAATTCTGAAGCCATGCCCGGTGCCATGGACCCGGCTGTTCGCGCCGAGCGAACTCGTAAATTAAAAGCGCAGCTCGATAATCGGATTGTTGTAATTGACGGTGCGATGGGGACGATGATCCAGGGCCATGAGCTCGATGAAGCGGGCTTTCGCGGAGATCGCTTTGCTGATCATCCTTGCCCGGTTAAAGGCAACAACGATCTGTTGATTCTGACCCAACCTGACCTTATTCGTGACATGCATACGGCCTATCTCAACGCCGGTGTGGATGTGTTGGAGACCAATACTTTCTCCTCAACCCGAATAGCTCAAGCCGATTACATGATGGAAGAAGCGGTTTATGATTTGAACCGCGACGGGGCTCGTCTCGCTCGCGAAGCGGCTGATGCGGTTACCGCGACTGACGAAAGTCGTCCAAGATTTGTTGCGGGTGTCCTGGGTCCGACAAACCGCACGGCGTCAATCTCGCCTGATGTGAATGATCCGGGGTTTCGTAACGTAAAGTTTGACGAACTGGTTGAGACATATTCTGAAGCCGTTCTGGCGCTCCTTGAAGGTGGCGCGGACCTCATCTTGGTTGAAACTGTTTTTGATACCTTGAACTGTAAAGCCGCATTGTTTGCGATCGATAGCGTCGTAGAAACGCTTGATTTTGAAGTGCCGGTTATGATTTCAGGCACAATCACGGATCAGAGCGGCAGAACACTCACGGGGCAAACGACTGAGGCTTTCTGGAATTCTATCCGTCATGTGAAGCCGATTTCTATCGGTTTAAACTGTGCTTTGGGTCCGAAGGATCTACGGCCTTATGTCGAGGAACTGTCGCGTATTGCGGACACCTATGTCACCTGTCACCCCAATGCCGGCTTGCCTAACGCTTTTGGCGGTTATGACGAGACGCCTGAGATGATGGCGGAGACATTGGGTGAGTTCGCCCAGTCGGGTTTCCTTAATATGGTCGGTGGGTGTTGTGGAACGACTCCGGATCACATCAGGGCCATCGCTGACGCGGTAGATGGTTTAGCGCCTCGGAAGGTTCCCGAAATTGACCGGCAACTGAGATTGTCCGGGTTGGAACCGCAAAATATTGGCCCGGATTCTCTTTTTGTGAATGTTGGTGAACGCACGAACGTTACAGGGTCGGCACGGTTCGCAAAGCTAATCAAGGAAAACGATTATCAAACAGCAACGGATGTCGCGCTGCAACAGGTTGTGAATGGCGCGCAGATTGTTGACGTCAATATGGATGAAGGGCTGCTCGATTCCGAAGCGGCGATGGTGAAGTTTCTCAATTTAATTGCGGCTGAACCCGATATCAGCCGCGTACCAGTGATGATTGACTCGTCGAAATGGTCGGTCATTGAGGCAGGCTTGAAATGCGTTCAGGGCAAGCCGGTCGTCAACTCGATCAGTATGAAGGAAGGCGAGGAGGCTTTCATTGAGCAGGCGCGCCTGGTGCGGCGATATGGTGCTGCCGTAATTGTCATGGCCTTCGACGAAGAGGGTCAGGCTGATACACAAGCGCGCAAGATCGAAATTTGCGCCCGGGCCTATGATATATTGGTCAATCTGGTCGGGTTTCCGCCCGAAGACATAATCTTCGACCCCAATATTTTCGCCGTGGCGACGGGTATCGAAGAGCATAACAACTATGCGGTCGACTTCATCGAAGCGACCCGCCTCATTCGTGAACAGCTGCCGCATGTTCAAATCTCGGGTGGCCTTAGTAATATATCGTTCTCCTTCCGGGGCAACGAACCAGTTCGGCGTGCGATGCATTCTGTATTTTTGTATTACGCAGTCGAAGCCGGTATGACGATGGGTATCGTTAACGCGGGACAATTAGCGGTCTATGCCAGTATTCCTGATGATCTACGTGAGCGTGTCGAAGACGTGATTCTGAACCGCCGTGACGACGCGACCGAACGTATGCTCGAAGTCGCGGATCAATTCGTTGGTGGGGGGGCGAAGAAAGAAGAAGACTTGTCCTGGCGCGAAGAACCCGTTGCCAAGCGCCTGAGCCATTCTCTGGTCAGTGGTATTAACGCCTACATAATCGACGATACGGAGGAAGCCCGGCTGGAATTTGATCGTCCCATCGAGGTGATCGAAGGGCCGCTAATGGACGGTATGAATGTCGTCGGTGACCTGTTTGGGGCGGGTAAAATGTTTTTGCCGCAGGTCGTCAAAAGTGCCCGGGTTATGAAACAGGCGGTTGGTCACCTCATTCCCTATATCGAAGAAGAAAAACTAAAATCGGGTCTAGCCCATCAGGCTAAAGGCAAGATTGTCATGGCGACGGTAAAGGGCGACGTGCATGACATCGGCAAGAACATCGTCGGCGTTGTGATGCAGTGCAATAATTATGAAGTCATTGATCTTGGCGTCATGGTACCGGCCCAGAAGATTTTGGACACCGCTATTGAAGAGAAGGTGGACGTTATCGGTCTCTCGGGACTAATTACCCCTTCGCTTGATGAGATGGTTCATGTTGCCTCCGAAATGGAGCGTCAGGGGCTTGAACTGCCGCTGTTGATCGGTGGTGCGACAACATCCAAAGTTCATACCGCCGTTAAAATCGAACCCGCCTATCACGGGCCGGTAGTTCACGTTCTTGATGCCTCGCGCAGCGTCGGTGTGGTTTCAGCGCTGACGTCTGAAGATAAGCGCGACCCGTTTGTCGAGGGCGTGCGTGAAGAATATGGCACTGTGCGGGCCCGGTACGAAGGTGCAGATGATAGCCCGCGCGGTGTTTCAATAGACGACGCCAGGGTGAACAGGTTTGCTATCGACTGGTCGAAAGTTATGCCAACGCGACCAAAGGTTTTAGGAACGCAGGATTTTGAAGGCTACCCACTCGAAGAATTAGTACCCCGGATTGACTGGACGCCATTTTTTCACGCCTGGGAACTTCACGGCGCGTATCCGAGAATTCTGGAGGACGAGGTTGTTGGCGAAGCTGCTCGTAGTCTGTTTGCTGATGGGCGCCAGATGCTGGATAAAATTGTCGCGGAAGGGCTGCTCACCGCACGCGGCATGATCGGTTTCTGGCCTGCTAACGCCGATGGCGATGATATCGTGCTGTATGACGATGTTAAACGCGCTGACATTTTGGCGACGGTCCATACGTTGCGACAACAAGGTAAAAAATCTGCTGGCCGCCCACATTATGCGTTGGCTGATTTCGTGGCGCCAAAGGAATCCGGCGTTGTGGATTGGTTCGGTGGGTTTTCAGTCGCCATTTTTGGTGCCGATGAACTTGCTAAGCAGTATGAAGCCGATAATGACGATTATAATGCGATCATGGCCAAAGCGTTGGCGGACCGATTGGCAGAAGCGTTCGCCGAACGTTTACATGAACGTGTTCGCAAAGAATATTGGGGTTACGCTCGGGACGAAGTCATTGAAAATGATGACATGATCCAGGAACGTTATCAGGGTATTCGCCCGGCGCCTGGCTATCCCGCTTGTCCTGATCACACTGAAAAAGAAACGCTGTTCAAGCTACTTGATGCGGACCGGTTGGGTATTACCCTGACGGAATCATTTGCGATGAATCCGGGGGCTGCCGTTTCGGGCTGGTACTTCTGGAATCCCGAATCTCACTATTTCGGAGTGGGTAAGATCAACCAGGACCAAGTCAAAGATTATGCCGAACGTAAGAATAGGAATTTGGCGGATATGGAAAAATGGTTGTCGCCTAACCTTGGATATAATCCCTGAAGTTAAAGTGCGAAAGGTTATATCTCTTATCTAGGCGCTGGGGCTTGTTCCTTGTCGTTGGAATTCTTTCCGACAGGGGCGATCTGTTCTGGAAGCCTGAAGATGGGAACACCATAATTATTGGGCGGTAAAGTTACAGTTACCGGGCGGGAAAGATAATCTCGACTGTCGCATTCCAGTCCGCCGGTTTTTGAAATACTTTCTCGAATTGTAATCTTTCCACCACCGACGCCGGCGACCTGTTTTTGCAATCCTGTCGAACAGTAAGGTTTTCTAGGTTCTTTGTTTCGGCTGCGAATGTCGAAGACAATAGCACCATCACGGGATGTGCTCGGATTACAATTTCGGTCAAACCATTCGCAACAGGTCTTTTTATTGGGTTTTGTCATCCGAGGAAAATTTTCGAGCGGATTATAGGTCTTGAGTTTTACGTGAAGTGTGTTCTTCCGCAGGTTGATGATGCAGTAGGCGTTGGCGGATGAAGTTATCGCCTGTAATTCCAGTATTAAAAAAGCAGGACAAGGAAACGAGTTCTTATTAGGTGCATCGAATATCTCATTTCATTACCAACCCACCATCGACGTATAGCGTTTGACCGGTCATGAAACGGCTCCAGTCGGAGGCAAGAAACATGACGGGTCCGGTGATGTCTTCTGGCGACGCGATCCTGCGCATAGGCGTTTGCGCAACAATCATTTCTTTGATGCGCTCCTTGGTTTTACGGCTAGCATCGGTTGGGTACACCAAACCTGGAGCCACACAATTTACCCGTATGCCCAGAGGGCCGAGCTCCATTGCCAGGTTACGACTAAACCCGATCAATGCTGACTTTGCAGTTGTATAGTCATGGTAGGGAATCGTCGGCCGGGCCACGAGGTCACTCGCCATGTTGATGATGCTGCCCTGGGTTCGTTTCTTTAAGGCGGGCAGGACGGCCTGACACATTGTGTAGGTAGAGAACAACGCGCCATCGAGTTGGTCCTGATAATCCTGCCATTCAAGATCCCAGAATTGCTTCCGATTGTCGGGGTCGAAAGTATAGGGTTTGAACGCGTTATTTACGACAATGTCGATTTTGGCGAAATCCATCAGCGTTTGGTCGACTAGTGCCTGGATTTGCTCACCTGACGTTACGTCGGCTTGAATAGCCGTCGCGTCGCCGCCGGCCTCTTTGCACGCGGCAACAACCTCATCGGCGGCATCGACATTCTGTACATAGTTGACGATGACAGTGGCTCCCTCACCAGCAAACGCCTTGGCGATGGCCGCGCCAATGCCACGGCTGGAGCCGGTAACCAGGACTATTTTTCCGTCAAAATTCATTAAATCCGTTCCAGATGATTGCTTCGGCGCCATTCTGTCGAAAATCACGGTCGAAAACGCCTAAACTCATGTTTTCAATCAACATAATCTGAGAATGCTTCGGCAGCGGTCTCGGCTGATCGTTCGACTTCTGTCATGGTAACGAGATCAAGCAAGTTAAATCGACCGTCATGGTGCCAACCGGCCTCCGGTGCTGTCATATGCTCGAGCGCGCTGATCCGCGTAACGCCCACGGCGCCCAACATCCCCGCGAGACGTTGTAATTCCTCCGGTGCGGCGGCAATGCCGACAGTCTGCAGGAATGCTTTATAGGGGGCTATTCGCGCGGGCACGTCATCGAGTTGTTTGACGGAGATGACCTTTGCTGTCCGGTTCAGGCCAGAGGGTGCTAAATCTTCTTCCGCTTCCGAATAAGCTACACTCCAGGCATCATTGGCATCACCCATAACGGCGTTGTTCTCTGCAAAGAAGGATTTCATCTCTTCTGATTGCCGCCAGGCGGCTACACCGCTGGCTTCTTCGATCGACAGAGAGCGGCGTGGGAATTTCTCTTCAAAACAATCGAGTTCATTGGCGATATATTGCGCGAATTCCTGTGGGGTGACAGCACCGCCTTGCTCGACAAAAAACAAATGTGGTGAATAGCAGCCCTGTTGGTCGTAGCGTACGATGTCATAGGCGGCCTGATGTGCGACCTCCCAGGCTTTACCCGTATCGAGCGCGGCTTTAGAGACCATGCCAAAGCTGACTTTGTGACTGTAGGTAAGGCAGCGGGTGGTGATTGGCGTGCGGTCACGAATCTGGTGCAATGTATCGTTGTTGCCATAGGCCATCACTAGGTCAGCCTGGTTGAGCAAAGCTTGTTCTCTGTCCACGTCGCCGCCTTTCCACCACACAACGGCGAGGCACTGGCCGAGCTTGGGGTCTATTTCCGCGATTATGTGTGCGAACCAACTTGCCATTAGTGGCTCGGTGCTGGGGACTTTGCCGATGTTCCCGGCCTTTACCAGCAAGCCGGAAATAAGGCTCCACAAGGGAAGACCCGGGACATTCCCTGCCCATATATGGGCCAGCAAGTCGGGGCCATAGGCCCGACCATAACCGCCTTTGGGTAACGGTTGGAATTCATCGAGTATTTTCGGGTTTACGAAATCTTCGGCAACAAATCGGCGGAGCTCGGATTGCCGAAAGGTTTTGAGGTAGCCGGTAAGCCCCAACCTCACCATTTCGGCGTCGTATCCGGTAATCAGCGGCAGATATTCTTCCGCCTGCTGGCGATAGGTGTCGTTGCGATCCAGAAGTCTGGCGATTGTGGCATCAATGGTCGCTGTAATGTCGGAAACAGCCATCGACTTCAGATGTTGCCGACTTGCCTCCTTGATGCGCCCGGATAGGCCTTTCATCTGCTCATCACTGAGTAGTGGAACCGAAACCTCTATTGCCTGTCCGTCACGGTCATAGGTCAGCGTTTGCCATTCAACATCATTTGCGTTGATCCCGGGGAGATATCCTGCTCTCAGCGCCATCTCCTCACCCCTGTGCTGCTTTTAGGAATTCGTCAACTGCCATTGAGCAGCCTTTGGCCTCGGCACCCTCGGCGCGCCCCAGCAGTAAGAAACCGTCATCGAGCTCAATCCCCGCATCTTCAGTGAGTATCGATGAGACGCAGTTAAAATGAGCAAGATCGCAATGGGCCAAAATGCCTTTATCACCTTTCGGGAGTTCCTCGCCGGTCAGTGGGTTAACTATCTGGCTGCGGATCCAGTGGGGGCCAGATTTAACCGAGGGGCAGGTGGCATTGCCCCAATCGTAAAACTCAGTGCTGAGCTCTGTCATGCCATACATATTGATGCAGTGATCCCTAGGGACCCCAAAACGGGCTTCGAGCAGGTCATAGAACTCGTTGAGCTCTAACTCACGGGACTGACCCTTAAAGCCGCCGGTATCGAGGATTCTGCTGCCTTCGGGCAAAGAGACTGTTTTGCCAAGGTGGCTCATCTTGTCCATCACGTGGACAAAGCTGAAACTGGCCCCTAGGAGTGCATAAGGTTTGCCAGTTTGTTCGGCGCGATCCAACTCGGCGAAAAGTTGTTCATGATCCAGCCCGTCATCGTTGAATAGATAGCGACTCCCATCTGATCCAAATTCGTTGAGCGCTAGGGCCAG
>Ga0302127_10002955_pt1 | contig 10261 bp, 11 predicted proteins | sample CB4_SCM_MG_FD_204452 | JGI IMG/M metagenome (GOLD analysis project Ga0302127, IMG submission 204452) | Marine microbial communities from Western Arctic Ocean, Canada - CB4_SCM | ecosystem: Environmental > Aquatic > Marine > Oceanic | place: Canada: Western Arctic Ocean | collected 2017-09-24 | reverse complement strand
CTGCTGTTAAAGGTGCCGGAATTATTACCGCATTTAAAATTCAGTTATACCGGCGGTGGAGTGCTCTCCAGCGAATCTGCAAACAACATCGCTCAAGGTCAGATAAACAGTGTGTTTCTGGCATTGGTCATAGTTTTCGTCATTCTATCGATGCTTTTCCTTTCCTGGAAGATGGGTGTAATTGCCTTGTTTCCGAATGTAATTACAATCCTCATCTTTTTTGGTTCACTAGGTTGGCTAGACATTCCAATCGGTGTTACGATTTCAGTAATTGCAGCAATTGCCCTCGGAATTGGTGTGGATGATACAATCCATTTTTTAAGTCATTACAACGAAAACGCCAATAAATTACGGAATAAACGGGAGGCATCATTAAAAACTTTACCGATTGTCGCACGTCCGATGTTGTTTTCGACGATAGCACTTTCTGCGGGATTTATCCTCTTTGCGCAATCTGAGATGGAATCTCAGGTATTATTTGGTACTTTCACCGCATTTACGCTGCTGGTGTGTCTGGCAATAGACATGACTTTTTTGCCATCGGTTGTTATGGAAACAGGTTTGATAACTGTCTGGGATTATGTTGGACTGAAATTTGATGAAGAATTTATAAAAGGGATTGACCTCTTTCAGAACATGACTGTCAGAGAAGCAAAAATAGCAAGTTTGATGGCCTACACAGAAGACCTGAAACAAGGTGAGCTGCTCTTTTCACAGGGTGAAATTGGTGATGAAATGTATGTGATCCTTGAAGGATCTATAGCAATTTTTCTGGAGAATAATGGAAAACGTACAGATCTGGCCCGCTTGGAAAAAGGTAATACATTTGGTGAGATGGGTCTTTTCAGAAAAGCGGAGCGTAGCGCCAGTGCAGAAGCTGCTAACAAAACACGACTGCTGGTTGTTAACCGTGACTGTCTTGACCCGCTTAAAAAACGTAATCCAAAAATTGCCGCGAAACTGTATTTGAATTTGGCCAACCGACTTCAATCGTCACTGAAGGATACTAATGAGCGTCTGCTTACGCAAAAAGACTTTAACCTCTCAAGCCTTGAAGCAAAGTTAAACGATGATAAAAAATTAACAGAACAGGAGATTTCGAAAAAGCCTGAAGATCTTTGGGAGAATCTAGGTGCAAAATGGCGACATAAATTACAATTGTTTAGTGAAACCTATACAGTTGCCAGAGGAAAAAGATTATCAAATATTAAAAACGATAAAGGTGACTTCCTGTTCATTACTTCCGGAATAGTGGAAATTGAGTCAATAGTATCACCAAAAAACGACACGTTTTCAGTAGGTTATTGCTGGTCTAGGAAAGATTTCGATTTAATCGGAGAATTTGCTCTTTGTACTGGAAACAAAACAGCTACTGCTCGGGCAGTAGCACGGCAGGATTCAACACTGCTACAGTTTACCGAAACTAAACTATTAGTACTGGCAAAGAAGGAATCACGTCTTGCTGCGCATTTCCTTGAAGACGTTGTCTGTTTGCTTTCAGATCAGCTTGCGATTGCTGATAAACGACTCCAGAACCATTAGACAATCTTGAAGGTGTATCTTAAATCGCTTATAAACAATGTTGATAACCAGCTTGCAAGCAACTTAAACTCTGAACCAAGGCAGATATTCTGTGCGGATTTTAAATAAGTTTAAATTCATTCTGTTTTGGAGTGGGTGTGTCGGTTAATTCATCCATGAAAATTCTTGTTGCGGGTGAATTTGCGGCGTCCAGGAAGGTCTTGATTTATACTCTTGAACAGTTGGGGTTTGACAATATGGAAGAGGTGTCGGACGGTTACTCTGCTTTGGTAAGACTTAAATCAGCACTTTTTGAGCTGGTGATTACGGACTGGGAAATGTCCAAGATGAGTGGTCTGAGATTGCTGCAACAAATCCGAGCAGATCAGGAGCTAAAACATATTCCTGTTGTGATGGTGACAGAAGATACAAAACCTGAAAACATAGTAGCGGCAACTAAAGCAGGGGTTAATGCTTATATAATTAAACCATTTGAGATCGTTTCTTTTGCAGAAAAAATTGAGAATATTTTTCGATAAGCATTTAAAACCATTTTTTATTAATCTGCAGAAGTTTTAGTTGAGAACGCTGAACTCACGAAATTCTTCGATTGTTCGATAAATCTTTTCAATTCCGCTCACATTTGCTGCAGGCGGCCCCTGAAAGCACCAGTTTACAAAGTCATCAACTGCATTGGTTGCTCCCTGCACTGCAACAAAAACTGAGCCATCATGCTGATTTCTGACATAACCTTTAATACCTAGGGATTCAGCTTTAATTTTCACTGAATAACGGAATCCGACGCCCTGAACTTTTCCGGAAATTATCAAATCGAATCGTTGTTCAGTTACCACTCCACCTCAGTTTTTGTGTTCACTGCATCTTTTATTATAAATTTTATTAGCATTATTGATGAGTAATCCGGCACTGTCTCTCAGTGGCAGTTTCCACAAACGTATAATTCGGTCGGCAAGCATAGTTATCTCTTGAGCTATTTCAGCGGAAGGGCTTACTTTATTCAATGCTTTACGTTGTTGAAATGTCATGGATACAGCAGGGTCATCAAAAAGACATCCTATAAAGTCAGCACGCAGCATCAAATTATGCGAGAGTGTGTTTTTCAATGCAGGGAGTAGCGTTAACTCATCAGGGTTTTTACACTTATTAAAAACAATCCGTGGTCTGTAGCTGATCCATTTTTGTTCTGCTTGCTGTGAGACTTTTAGATCAATTAAAGCAAGTTCATCGAGTAGACCTCTTACAGTCAGAATTTCTTCCCTGACGGAAAGGTTGAATGATTCCTTCAATTTTTTCTCAAAGAAAGTATTTTTAGGCAAAGAACGTTCAATTACGCGGAAAGCAAATAGTTTGAGAAAAGTCAGCATATTCATGATTGAAGTATGCTCAGTAGTGGTGACAATCATCCCCAGTTGCGTCATATTGAAATAATCCAGGGTGTTGTATGCACTTCCGCTTCCAAGGTCCAGAATAAGATATTCACATTCCAGCTGTTTCAGGTTGTAAATCAACCGCATCTTTTGTGCATGGTGCATGTTTGCTAGGAAGGGACTTCTGACATCACCTGCGAGAAATTTTAAATTATGAACATCGGTTGTGACGAGTAAATCATGCAATTTTGAAGTACGGGCACGCAAAAAATCACCGATTCCAGGATGAATGTTATTTAATCCAAGACAGGTATGTAGATTTGAACCACCAAAATCAAGGTCTGCGACAACAACCTTTTTACCCTGCTCTGCCAGCGCAATTGCCAGATTTGCAGCTACGAAGCTTTTGCCAACTCCTCCTTTTCCACTTGCAATTGGTATGATGATACTGCTCATAACAGAAACTTGATCAGCTTATAAAAAGTAAAAAGCAAATACTTGCGGCAGTTGCTATGAATCTTATGAAATGAACATCTTCCAAAACAGTTCGGTTCAGCTTTTCTTCAACTTTGGTTCAGCCAGAATTTTTTCGAAAAAAACTACATCCTGATGGGGATTGTGATAATACGGTTCTGTCTCGGAAAAACCAAGTGATCTGTAAAGTCCCTGTGCGGATTCCATACTGCTCAAGGTGTCCAGCATAATTTTGGAATAATTGCTCTCTTTCGCGAATCTCAAAATCTTTTCTGCCATTAATCTTCCCAAACCAGTACTGCGATAAGCTGGCTTGACGTACAGTCGTTTCATTTCACAGACTGTTTCACTCAATGGACGCAGCCCAACACAGCCAGCACAATCCAACTCATCCCAAGCCAGTAGAATGGCGCCATTGGGAGCTGCATATTTTCCAGGCAGGGTTTCCAGTTCCTCGTCAAAACCTTGAAAACATAAACTAAATCCCAAGGTTTCAGCATATTCTAAAAACAGGCGGCGGGAAGTGTCAAAATCACTTTGACCTTCTGCAAAACTTATTTGAAGCGGCATCTATAAAAACTGACTCTAATTGATTAAATGCAAGATTCAGGAGCAACCTTTTTTGCATAGTTAAAAAACTCTCATTACGATCTTACTTCAGCAGTAAATAAATTACACTTCTTCATTTAATCTTTTTTTCTGTTTCACGCAACCCCATAAAAAGCAATATAAAGCCCGTTTGCGATACCGCGTTGAGACTGGGTGTGATGGTTGATGTATGCGGATAAAGTGGAATGCATCAGAAAAAAACCTGTACTGAAAATAAAAACTGCAAAAATTATGATGAATAAATTTGTACTTGTGAACAGCAAAAAACCTACACCAAAGGTGAAAATCCCTAAAATGGTGCTGTTTATTTCACTACCAAGTTTGGCGCATATTCTCTACGCGTTGAGTGAAACTAGCACACCCATCAAATACATTATATAGTCGGAAGCAATTAGCGATTCTGAAGCATCAGGCGAAATTTCCTTTATTCGAAAAGGTAGCACATTTAATGCTGAGCCAAAGCCGAAAAAAACAATTAAAACTGTCAGGTAAACACGAAAATGCAAATGACATTTGAACATTTGCCAAATTCCGGAAATCTTAAGGCTGTCGCTCTGAGTCGGAATATCTTTTTTTAATTTCCAGAGTTGACTCCACGCAATAAGTAATCCTATGGTCCAGACCAAAATGCGCTCCGCCATTCCGTGAAATCTGAAATTAAGTCAGTGATAAATCTACCTGTAAATCCACCCGTAATGCTTGCCGCGATGTAACGGCGGACCGACTTTTGTCTTTGATGCGCAGCGGAAAGGTTGCTGATGTAGGTTACAATCGCGGTGAAAATGGCGGGCAGCAGCAGTCCCTACAGCAAACGCAGTCCGAGCATAATCCGGAAGTCAGTCACGAAAGCAAGCGATAGTTCATTGACTGCTAAAAATCCTATAAACCAGTGCAGTATCACGCGCGGAAACATTATCGATTAAATATCCGTAAATAATTGGAGTCAGTCCCAGAGGGAATAAGGTTAAGGAAATCAGCAGAGATACTTCACTTCCGGAAACCGAAAATTCATCAGCCAGTAATGGTAAAATTGGTTGAGGTACGTAAAGCGCACTGAAGGCCAGAACAGTTGTTAACAGCAGAATGTTTATTGAACTCTTCATGCATGCTTATTTGAAGAAATATACTTGTTGAATGGCAAGAAAATACTTTTCATTTTACTTGCTTTAAAGTAGTATAACAGGTTAATTAAAACATTTTATAGCATATCATTCTAACAGTCAGGAAGAGCTTTATGAGTAAAAACACAAATGCAAAACCGGAAGTTCATGAATATCAGGCAGAGATGCAGAAACTGCTCGAAATATTGGTACATTCTCTTTACACAGAACGCGAAATATTTCTACGTGAACTTGTCTCAAATGCCTCAGATGCCTTAAGCAAGATTCAGCTAACAACTTTGACAGAGGAAAAAGTTCTGGACAAAGACGCTGAACTGCAGATTACGATTTCTTTTGATGAGGATAAGTCACAGATCGTGATTGAGGATTCCGGTTGCGGAATGACAAAGGATGAACTTATTGAAAATCTGGGAACAATAGCAAATTCCGGAACACTCAAATTTTTGCAACAGGCACAAGCCGAGAAAAAATCGGCGGAAAACCTGATAGGTCAATTTGGTGTTGGTTTCTATTCGGTATTCATGGTAGCAGATCGTGTGGAATTAACCACTCGTTCCTGGCAGGTTGATGCTCAAGCCTGGCAATGGTCTTCAGAGGGAGGAGGTCAGTACGAGTTAAGTCCGGTTGTTTATAATCAGCGTGGTACACGCATTACGGTTTTTCTAAAGGAAGATGCGAAGGAATTCGGCAGTGAGTGGCGTTTGGAGTCAATTATTAAAAAGTATTCGAATTACCTGCCTTTTCCGGTCAAGCTTAAGGATAAAACGATTAATCAGGTAAAAGCGATTTGGACTCAAGCAAAATCCGAAGTTAAGGCAGAAGAATACACTGAGTTCTACAAGCAAATTACTCATACCCAACAGGAGCCTCTGCACCACTTGCATTTTAACATAGACGCGCCGATTCAGTATTATGCTCTGCTGTATTTTCCAGAGTCAATTGGCAATGAAATCCTGTACTCACGTGAAAGCAAAGATGTTGCACTTTATGCCCAGAAAATTTTGATTCAGTCTGCGAACACTCATTTATTACCTTCTTATTTACGTTTTGTACAGGGTTTGGTTGATTCAGAAGACATTCCGCTGAATGTCTCACGGGAAAGTGTGCAGAAAAACGCATTGATCGAAAAAATCAAAAACAGTTTAACTTTACGTATCTTGAAAGAACTGCAGTTTCTGGCAGAACAAAATGTAGAAAAGTACGGCAAATTTTGGAAGCAGTACGGAACTTTGATCAAAGAAGGTGTTTCTGCTGATTTTAAAAACAAAAACCGACTGATGGAGCTGTTGCGTTTTAACTCATCAGTTTCAGCAGATGCCTCACCTGAAGTTTCCCTCAAGGATTATGTTGGACGGATGCGTGAAGAACAAAAAGATATTTTTTATGTAACCGGAGGTTCACGAGAGGCAATCCTTCACAATCCGAACTTGGAATATTTCCGTAAGCAAAGTCTTGAGGTTTTGTTCATGACAGATCAAATCGATGATTTCATGGTTGCGGATTTACGGGAATATGACGGAAAAACACTAAAAAATATTTCTCAGGGTGATATTGATGAAATTAATGACAGCGATATTTCAGCACCGGAATCATCACTTTCCAAAGAGGAAAAGAATGATATCATAGCTTTTTTCGAAAAACAGCTGAAAGACAGGGTAAGCGGAGTTTCGGACTCAAAACGTCTGGTGGACAGTCCATGTTCTCTGGTAACTCCAAAGGACGGGATGACCGCTCAAATGGAAAAGATGATGAAAATGATGGATCAGAAATTTCAGGGCGAAAAGCGCAACATGGAAGTCAACATGAGCCATCCAATAATTCAGAATCTCTCAGAAATACTACAGAAAGACAAAAAGCATCCATTTCTTAAAGATTCTGTTGAGCAGCTTTTCGAAAATTCAATGCTGGTTGAAGGACTGCTTGAAGATCCGGTGCAGGTTTTATCGCGCTTCCAGAAATTTATGGTATCAGCTAGTGCTTACGAACTGGAAAAACTATCCTGAGTATTATCAATAAAAACGTTTCACAGTTGGTCTTAAATGGTAGGATCTGCTTTTTAATTACACAATGTGTTATTTGAAATTTCTTCCTCTATTTTCATGATGTTTTCCTCATATTCATGAAGAGCGGTTTCTATCTGCACAGAGTATTGACGCAGTTCTTGGAGTTGATTTAGATATTGCTTAATGGCTTCATTGTACAATTGAGAATCAGCAGTATTCTCAATAACTTTTTCAAGCAATTGTTTGCAATCTGCAGTTAGGATGGTCAGATCTTCCTTGATTGAGATGAGGTAAAAGGAGTCAGTATCGTGATAAGTCAAGCTGAGTTCAGAATTATCTGGATCATCCTCCTGCAGTTTACTATGATCTTTCATGTAAGAGGAAATTTCTTTCAACAGTGAATTGTAACGTTCAACCAATGATTCACAATCTTTACGGAATGCTTTAATATCATTAGGTAAATTACTAGAGAATGTATCCAAAAAGACTCTAGAATAGTAATGCAAGATGTGCTTAAGAGTATTGATCAATGTCATTTGCTTTCATTCATTAATTTATGGTTCAACTGTAAATTAACCGGATTAGGACTTTTTGTCAAACAGTGATTTAGCATCAACCCAATTTTTAAAACAAAAGTTACAGGAAAGAATATATGGCAATTTCAATGACAGGTTTTGGTTCTGCAGACGCACAGTGGGAAAGCTGGTCATGTCAGGTAGAAATACGTTCGGTTAATCAACGTTTTCTTGACATTCGCTGTAGACTGCCTTTAGGTTTTCAGATTTTAGAAACGGATTTTAAAAAACAGATTAAAGCGGCTTGTACACGTGGTAAAATTGATTGTTCAATCAGGTTAGAAAAAGGTGCTGGAGAAGAAAAATTAAAACTGAATCAGGAGCGCGCACAACTATTTAATGAGTTGCTGGAGGAATTTGAAGAATTATCGGGTCGAAAGGTGATTGTTGAGGCACGGGATCTTTCCAGTATAAATATCATTGAAGAAAACAAATCCGGAGAGCCTCCGGAAGAATGTGAAAAGGTGATCCGAGAATCTCTTGCAAAGGCACTTGAAGGGCTGCAGCAAATGAAACTGCGTGAAGGGCAGGCCATGCAGGACGATATTAAGGGCAGATTAGCCTCTTGTGGGCAGATCGTGAATAAAATTGAAAAACTTTCTCAGGCAGAACCAGGACGTTACCGCGAACGGCTTCAGGAACGTCTTGCACAGCTTCATGACGGCACAAAATTAAATCCGGAACGTCTGGAACAGGAAATTGCTTTGCTTGCGGATCGTCTTGATATTAGTGAAGAAGTAGTGCGTTTCCGCACTCATTTGGATCACATGGATGATATTTTGTCTCAACGTGAAGTCGGGAAAAAAGCAGAATTCCTGATGCAGGAATTAAATCGTGAAGTCAACACGATTTCCTCTAAAAGTAACCACGCGGAAATTAGTCAGGCTTCGGTAGAAATAAAAAGCGAGTTGGAAAAAGTCAGAGAACAACTGCAGAATATCGAATAGTTTTTGCATGAAAATAACACTTGCAGGAAGTCCCGGTTCAGGGAAGTCAACCTTGCGAAAGCTGCTTGCGGGGCATTACGGATTAATCACAAAAGGTACTGGGGATTTTATGCGTGAATTATCCTCTAAGTATGGATACAGTGACATTACTCAATTCCTGATTGAATATGTTTCAGTACACCCTGAAGTTGATCATCAGGTAGATGATGAACAGTGTGTTTTTGGTAAAGAAAATGACGATTTTGTGCTGGACGCACATTTAGGATTTCACTTTGTACCGGACTCAATCCGAATTTGTCTCATTTGTGACCTCGAAGAAGCAGCCCGTAGAATTCTGGATGACTCAAAACGAACTACAGAAGACGCTACAAATATAAAAGACAGCATAGATGCTAGCCAAAAGCGGCGGAATACCATGCGGAAAAATTTTATGAGTCTATATCAAGTTGATATTGATGACCATTCAAACTTTGATCTGGTTTTGGATTCGACGAGTCTTTCATCAACAGAAGTCTTTGAACAGGTTTCAACTTTTATTGATTCACGGTGCGTTTGACTCACTAAATTTGAGGGTTTCGGAAAAATCTGTAATGCACAGTTTGTCATTTCCGAAATGAGAAAAAAGCGAGATGTTTTCACTTTTTACGAGTACATCAAGTTAGGACAATTATAGAATATTTTGTAGATATTTGTTAGCTGTGGCTTTTTGTAGCCAATTGAATTATCATTATTTTAGCGATAAGTCATTGTAATTATTAGTGCACCAGTAGCTCAACTGGATAGAGCAACTGACTTCTAATCAGTAGGTTATAGGTTCAAGTCCTATCTGGTGCACCATAATATCAGTCACTTATGGAGAATACGACTTTCACGATAATGCCTTGGTGTCCATATAGGTGTCCATCGTTCTTTAATCATCTTTCTTTAGATCCAACCATCTCATACCTAATATTTCTTCTTCAGTAACTAAGTTATATCTTTGGAAAGCTATATCTGTCTTGTGCCCGGACACTTTTTTGATGTTATAGTGGTCATTCCCAGCAAGACGAAGATTATTGATTGCACAATGTCGTAAATCATGGAATGTAAAATCTAGAATACCTGCAATTTGAACAGCTTTATCAAATGCATGTCTATCAAACCATATTTTTTCAAATATATATCCTCCATGAATAGGACGAGGCTGGTTGTTTAAGTAAGTTAAAACTTTTGGATGTAACGGTATTACTCGTCCAGTCTTGTTTTTAGTCTCTTGCCCAAGTCTAATATATTTACTTCCTATATCTACCTTATCCCAAGTTAGTTTAAATATTTCTGCTTGCCTCATAGGTATGTAAAATCCAACTAAAACAGGCCCCTTTAGGTGATCAGGACAATGATAAAGCAACAATTCAAACTGTTCCTGATTCAATACGCGTTCACGCACATTGTTTTCTTCAAGTTGTTTTATTTGACCCACTGGATTTGATTCAATTAGTGAGTAGTCTACTGCCTTATTTAGCATTGCTCTAAAGTTAGCTACATTTTGATCATATTTGAACCATTGGACTTCATTTCGAAACTAACATCACTGGTGCCCAAACCGAAGGTCAATCTCACACGGTTTCATGGTGTTTTTGCGCC
>Ga0302127_10002953_pt1 | contig 10264 bp, 8 predicted proteins | sample CB4_SCM_MG_FD_204452 | JGI IMG/M metagenome (GOLD analysis project Ga0302127, IMG submission 204452) | Marine microbial communities from Western Arctic Ocean, Canada - CB4_SCM | ecosystem: Environmental > Aquatic > Marine > Oceanic | place: Canada: Western Arctic Ocean | collected 2017-09-24 | reverse complement strand
TGCAATAAAATTGTTCTCATTTGGGTAATCATAGCTTGTATTTCCCAGGCTTTTATTGACGATGCCGGTCGTTGTGGTGGAGAATTGTGGGTAAAGAGGTAGGAGAATAATTTTATCAGGGTTGTATGCCTTTACCTTTGCTACTGTTTCGCTCGAAAATGGGTGCCAATAACGCATTGCAACAAAGCACTTAAATGACTTGTTATTGGGAGTATCATTGTCGGCGTGATAATCTTTAGAGTTTAGCGATGTCTCTAGAGCTAATCTTTGAGCTTCTGTTTCTTCAAGAATGGAGAATTTTCCGCCGAGCAACTTGTAAATTTCTTTTGCAGTTTTTGCTCTTTTTTTAGTAATGATCTTCGCTAAAAATAGCGAAAAGGTTACGCTAGGGTATTAATAGCTTTATCATTAAAGAGATTAAATAGAAACGGTTTAATAGCTTCTAAGTTATCTGGACCGCCAAGATTAAATAGAATAACCGCGGTCTTTACTGCCATGCCTTGAAATTATAGGTTTCTAACCAGTTCTTATTTGCCCCAAAAAATTGACGCAGATCACGCATACCATATTTTAGCATAGCAATTCTTTCAATACCCATGCCAAGGGCAAACCCTTTGTATTTTGTGGGGTCAATACCGGCGGCTTTTAAAACATTGGGGTGGACCATGCCGCAACCCATAATTTCTAAATAATCACCAGAACCTTTCAGGTCAATTTTATTGGGAGACATTTTACAGCCAATATCGACTTCAGCAGAAGGTTCTGTAAAAGGGAAGAAGCTACTGCGAAAGCGTAAATCTATATTCTCTCCGAAGAATTCATCAAGAAATTTTTTAATTACATACTTTAATTGTCCCATGCTAGCTTTTTCAGCTACGTAAAGTGCCTCAATTTGATGAAACATTGGGGTATGGGTCGCATCTGAGTCGGAGCGATAAGTTTTTCCAGGCGCAATAATAGCAAATGGAGGTTTCCCTTCTTCCATAGCTCTAATCTGCACAGAGGAAGTATGAGTTCTAAGCAGAGTTTTTACATCACCAAAATAAAAAGTGTCATGCATCTGGCGAGCAGGATGATTTTCGTCAATATTAAGAGCTGTAAAATTGTGATAGTCATCTTCAATTTCGGGCCCGTCTACTGCAGTAAATCCCATTTTGCCGAAGATTCTTACTACCTCGTCTGTTACATAAGAGATGGGGTGAATAGAGCCAAGATTGGATTGCCTTGCTGGTAAGGTGACGTCAACTATCTCTGTCTCTAAGCGTGCATTGATTGCTATTGCTTCAAACTCTTCTTTTTTTCTAGTCAATTCAGCAAACACAAAGTCTCTAAGCTTGTTAATCTCTTGCCCTCTAGATTTGCGCTCTTCAGGAGGTAGTTTGCCAAGTTCTCTAAGCTCAGTAGATATTTTTCCTTTTTTTCCTAAAAAATCTAGCCTCAGAGCTTCTAATTTTTCTAGAGAATCAGTGTTCTTAAATTGTCCGATAAATTTTTCTTTTAGTGACATATGCAATTTTTATGAAATAATCTCATGCATTATAAACAAAAATTTATAATTTAAAATTAAACATTTGGTAATCTTTTGTTTAAAAGGCATAAAAAAAGATAGTCAAATGACTATCTTTTTTTTATTTTATCTATGTACTTCGTCTAAGGGATGTTTTATTAAGCAGCTTTTTTTGCAGCTTCAACGATTTGTTTAAATGCTGTTACATCATGAATTGCAAGCTCAGATAGTTGTTTTCTATCTAAAGTAATACCAGCTTTCTTTACTCCATTAATAAAGGTGGAGTAAGTTAAGCCTTCAGGTCTAACTGCTGCATTGATTCTTTGAATCCATAATTTTCTGAAGTCTCTTTTTTTAGTTCTTCTGTCTCTGTAAGCATATTGTAAAGCCTTCTCTACTTTTTCTACAGCTACTCTAAAGCAACTTTTAGCTCTGCCTCTATAACCTTTAGCAAGCTTTAGAATTTTTTTATGTCTTTTCTTTGCGGTAACACCTGTTTTGATATGTGCCATTTTATTTACCTATAAATATATATTTTATGAATATGGGAGAAATTTCTTAACTATTTTGGCGTCAGAGGCGCAAAGAACAGTTGTTCCCCTTAAATCTCTGATAGCCTCTTTACTTTTTTTTCTCATATTGTGCTTTTTCCCAGCTTGTCCTGCAATTACCTTGCCTGATTTTTTTACTGTGAATCTTTTTTTAGCACCGCTCTTTGTTTTTAACTTGTAGCCCATTTTTCAAACTTTTGTCTTAAATCTTGTTTTTCTCTTAAAATATGTTTTTAAAGATAAATCCTTAAATCATTTTAAAGAGAGGATAAAAATATATTATTATTTAAATAATGCAAGTAACTTTTGTAGAGCTCTTATTTAGACTTGTTAATTAGGGGGGGGGTAACTATCCATATATAGAGTTATGTCAGTGGCAATTATTTAAATTGCTAAAGATATAAGGGGGCGGGCTATAATTATTAAGTATATAGACATGGATACTATATATAGGGAATTATTATCTTACTATCTGAGAGGAGCATTCATATATTGTAAAAATCCATTTGAGATTGCTGATGAGGCTGCATCTGTTAATATTATATATCTGGCAAATAGATGGGTTTTTTAATTTTATCGGAATAACCAAGGTTAGTTTTTGAGAAACTTGTTCCGCTGTAATGAGTTGATTTTAGCCGCCTGTAATGTGCAGGGCTCTGTTTTTGTGAAGTTGGCTTTGGATTAAAAGTATAGCGGATTACTATTTAGTTAAAATTTAATGCAATTAGCAGTTGACATTAGTAAAACAAAATCTATATTTTGCTCCTCCTGTCTTTCAGAAGATGGGTTTTTGTTCTTTGATATAGTGAATAGAAATACTAAAACAATCATGACAATTAACACGAGTAATCGAGTTAGATGTTATGGAGACAAATTTTTAATTATATATGTGTAAAATTGCATTGTTAGTTAGATTTTTCTTTTATTAGAGGAATGTGATTATCAAATGTAAGTTTAGTTCTGCATATAGCATCGAAAAAGTTATCAGCTGAAATATAAGTATAAAAAGGGCATTCGGTGGATGCCTTGGCACATGAAGACGATGAAGGACGTAGTACGCTGCGATAAGCCTCGGGGAGCTGCGAACAAGCTTTGATCCGAGGATTTCCGAATGGGGGAACCCAACCACTTCGGTGGTTATCATGCACTGAATACATAGGTGTATGAAGTTAACCCGGTGAACTGAAATATCTAAGTAGCCGGAGGAAAGGAAATCAACCGAGACTCCGTTAGTAGTGACGAGCGAACGCGGACCAGGCCAGTAATAACTTAGTAAAAACTAGAACTGTTTGGAAAGGCAGGCCATAGTGGGTGATAGTCCCGTATAGGTAAAAAGCTAAGTTATTCTCGAGTAGGACGGGACACGTGAAATCCTGTTTGAATGTGGGGGGACCACCCTCCAAGCCTAAGTACTCTCATGTGACCGATAGTGAACTAGTACCGTGAGGGAAAGGTGAAAAGTACCCCGATAAGGGGAATGAAACAGTACCTGAAACCGAATGCTTACAAGCAGTAGGAGCCCAATTCACTAAGAAATTGCTTTGTTTTTTCGTAATGCGCGTTGTTAGTAAAAACTTTGAGCCTGAATGTATCCACATACATGATGATTCAAAGTTTTTACTAACAATGTGATTTATGGAAAGCAAACCGATTATTTAGTGAATTGGGTGACTGCGTACCTTTTGTATAATGGGTCAGCGACTTAATTTGTGTAGCAAGCTTAAACCGTTAGGTGTAGGCGTAGTGAAAGCGAGCCTGAATAGGGCGATTTAGTTGCACGTATTAGACCCGAAACCGGGTGATCTAGGTATGAGCAGGTTGAAGATGGAGTAAGATCCATTGGAGGACCGAACCCACCAATGTTGAAAAATTGGGGGATGACTTGTGCCTAGGGGTGAAAGGCCAATCAAACCCGGAGATAGCTGGTTCTCCGCGAAATATATTTAGGTATAGCGTTATATATTGCCATCGGGGGTAGAGCACTGAATAGGCTAGGGGGGCCCAAAACCCTACCAAACCTAATCAAACTCCGAATACCGATGAGTATAAGTATAGCAGTCAGACCTAGGGTGCTAACGCCCTAGGTCGAGAGGGAAACAACCCAGACCGTCGTCTAAGGTCCCTAAATCATGGCTAAGTGGAAAAGGATGTGAGAAGACCAAGACAGCTAGGAGGTTGGCTTAGAAGCAGCCATCCTTTAAAGAAAGCGTAACAGCTCACTAGTCTAAATAAGTCTTCTTGCGCCGAAAATTCAACGGGGCTTAAGCCATGTACCGAAGACACGGATCCATTTTAATGGATAGTAGCGGAGCGTTCTGTAAGTCTGTGAAGGTGTACTGTGAGGTATGCTGGAGATATCAGAAGTGAGAATGCTGACATGAGTAACGATAAAAAGTGTGAGAAACACTTTCGCCGAAATCCCAAGGTTTCCTGCGTAAAGCTAATCTGCGCAGGGTTAGTCGGCCCCTAAGGCGAGGCCGAAAGGCGTAGTCGATGGGAACAAGGTTAATATTCCTTGACCAGATGGTAGTGACGGAGATGAAACATTGTATATCCTAATTGGATTGGATATGCCGTTGGATTCTTCCAGGAAATAGCTCCATCATTAAGACCGTACCGTAAACCGACACAGGTGGGAAGGTAGAGTATACCAAGGCGCTTGAGAGAACGATGCTGAAGGAACTAGGCAAATTGCACCCGTAACTTCGGGAGAAGGGTGGCCTACTTTTAGGCAACTAAGAGTAGGTGGCACAGAAATGGGGGTAGCGACTGTTTACTAAAAACACAGGACTCTGCTAAGTCGATAAGACGATGTATAGGGTCTGACGCCTGCCCAGTGCTGGAAGGTTAAAAGGATGGGTGCAAGCTCAGAATTGAAGCCCCAGTGAACGGCGGCCGTAACTATGACGGTCCTAAGGTAGCGAAATTCCTTGTCGGGTAAGTTCCGACCCGCACGAATGGCGTAACGACTTCCCCACTGTCTCCAGCATCGACTCAGTGAAATTGAATTCGCCGTTAAGATGCGGCGTAACCGCGGTCAGACGGAAAGACCCCGTGAACCTTTACTATAACTTAGCAGTGACGTTAGGAATGTAATGTGCAGGATAGGTGGGAGACTTTGAAGCAGTGATGCAAATTACTGTGGAGTCACCCTTGAGATACCACCCTTTACATTCTTGGCGTCTAACCGAGCACCATTATCTGGTGCCGGGACCCTGTTAGGCGGGTAGTTTGACTGGGGCGGTCGCCTCCTAAAGAGTAACGGAGGCGCGCGAAGGTAAGCTCAGGTTGGACGGAAACCAACTTTTAGAGTGCAATGGCATAAGCTTGCCTGACTGTGAGGCTGACAAGCCAAGCAGAGACGAAAGTCGGTCATAGTGATCCGGTGGTTCTGTGTGGAAGGGCCATCGCTCAACGGATAAAAGGTACTCCGGGGATAACAGGCTGATGATTCCCAAGAGCTCATATCGACGGAATCGTTTGGCACCTCGATGTCGGCTCATCACATCCTGGGGCTGGAGAAGGTCCCAAGGGTTCGGCTGTTCGCCGATTAAAGTGGTACGTGAGCTGGGTTTAGAACGTCGCGAGACAGTTCGGTCCCTATCTGCCGTGGTTGTAAGGAAAATTGAAAGGAGCTGCCTCTAGTACGAGAGGACCGAGGTGGACATACCTATGGTGGACCTGTTGTTGCGCCAGCAGCATTGCAGGGTAGCTACGTATGGACGGGATAACCGCTGAAAGCATCTAAGTGGGAAGCCTCCCTTGAAACTAATTTTCCCCATTAAGGCCGTGGAAGACCACCACGTTGATAGGCTGGGTGTGGAAGTGCAGTAATGCATGGAGCTAACCAGTACTAATAGCCTGATTGACTTAAATTTTGCTGTTTTTCGAATGTTGTGTGTAGAATTAAACTTACATACATAAATAAATTTGTTGAAACATCATAATTTTTAAATTATGAGTATTTCTATTCACAAAGGACTTTATAGTCCAAGTTCTAAGACTTCTTAAATGGCTTGGTGATCATAGCTGGGGATGACCCACCTGATTCCATCTCGAACTCAGAAGTGAAAACCTTGTAGCGCCGATGGTACTGCGTCTTAAGATGTGGGAGAGTAGGTAATTGCCTGGCCTTTTAAGAAGTCTAAAACATTTATTATTTTGAATCTTAATCATAAGATTATCAAAATATTTGAATATTTTAGAAAATTAAACTTTTAGAAAAAGAAAATGAAAATTGTTAATTCATTAAAATCAGCAAAAAAAAGAGATAAAAACTGTCGTGTTATTAAAAGACGCGGTCGTCTTTATGTAATCAACAAAAAAAACCCTAGGTTAAAAGCTAGGCAAGGTTAGTATTCTATTACTTTAGCATTATTTATCAAAACAGCCTTTAGGCTGTTTTTTTTTATGCCTATTCGGCAATAGTAGGTAGTTCAGATTGCCTTATAATATCCCTGTCATTTTTAGTTTTTATGAAATCAATAAATTTTGATTGAGAAAAGTGTCATGTAAGCATGTAGTAGCTAGTCCAGATGGATATATTAAAATAATCTGCCGCTATCTGGTGTTCTATTATCGATTTTTTGTTTTACATTTGAAGGCTCTAAATCTATAATTCTGGCCAATTTATATATGTAGGTAGTGTGTCTAATAAAATTCTTATTCTTGATTTTGGATCTCAGGTAACTAAGCTTATTGCTAGAAGAGTTCGTGAGATTGGGATATATTCTGAGATTTTTAATTTTGATGTTTCTTTAGAGAAAATAAAAGAGTTTAAGCCTGCTGCGATCATCTTTTCTGGTGGTCCTGCTTCGGTTAATGCTGATAATGCTCCCGATATATCAGATGAGATTTTTGATTTAGGTTTGCCAATATTAGGAATTTGTTATGGTGAACAGCTAATTTGTCGTAAATTAGGAGGCTCTGTAGGTTTTGCGGACAACCATGAATATGGTAAGGCTGAACTGGAAATTATAGAAGAGCATGCGTTATTTAACGGTGTTAACAATAAACAAGTATGGATGAGCCATGGTGATGTAGTAAATAATCTACCAGAAGGTTTTAAGGCAATTGGTAAAACAGCCGATGCTCCATATGCCGCGATCGCCAATGATGAAAAAAAAATATATGCTATGCAGTTTCACCCCGAAGTTGTGCATTCAATAGAAGGTGATGTGATTCTTAAGAATTTTATTACGAAGCTTGCGGGCTTAACTCCAGACTGGAATATGCATGATTATAAGGATGTGGCAATTTCTCAAATTAAAGAAACAGTAGGTGACAAGAAGGTTGTTTGCGGAGTTAGTGGAGGAGTGGATTCTACGGTTACTTCAGCTCTTATAGCTGAGGCTATAGGTCAGCAATTAACTTGTATATTTGTTGATACTGGATTGTTACGTAAGAACGAGGCAGAGCAAGTATGTGATATTTTCGAGAATCGTTTAAATGTTAATTTTATTTTTGTTGATGCTAAGGATAAATTCTTAGGAAACTTAAAGGGTGTTTCTGATCCTGAACAAAAAAGAAAAATTATAGGAAAGACCTTTATAGAAATTTTTGATGAAGAATCTTCTAAAATTACAGATGCTGATTTTTTAGCTCAAGGAACTTTGTATCCAGATGTAATCGAATCTAGTCACCCTTCTGGTGGAGCAAGTCAGACGATTAAATCTCATCATAATGTAGGTGGTTTACCAGATGATATGAAGTTGAAGCTATTAGAACCTTTGAGGGAGTTATTTAAAGATGAAGTAAGGGCTTTAGGAAGAGAGTTGAAAGTTCCTGAAGATTTAGTAGGGCGTCACCCTTTTCCTGGACCTGGGCTTGCAATTAGAATGCCTGGTAACATTACCGAAGAGAAAATCCAAGTTCTCCAAGATGCTGATGATATATATATATCAGAAATCAGGGCAGCAGGTTTATATGATGAAATATGGCAAGCCTTTGCAGTGCTTCTTCCAGTTAAAACGGTAGGAGTGATGGGAGATCAAAGAACCTATGAAAATGTGCTGGCATTACGCGCCGTTACCGCAAGTGACGGTATGACTGCTGATTATTATCCTTTTGAGCATGATTTTTTAGGCAAAGTAGCTTCTCGTATTATTAATGAGGTGCGAGGTATTAACCGAGTAACATATGACATAACTTCAAAACCTCCAGGTACTATTGAGTGGGAATAGGGGGTAAGAAAATTTAGGTGAGCTTTAAGTGTCATTTACATTAGTCTCCTGTATTTTACATTACTAACTTGACGAAGCTAGTTTGTGAGGTTATATAAACTGCCAGGTTTTAGAATCTGAAAAGTATCTAAAAATACCAATTATTGTGGTTAGGTAGCTCAGTTGGTAGAGCAAGGGACTGAAAATCCCTGTGTCGGCGGTTCGAGCCCGCCTCTGACCACCACTAAACTTCGTATAGTACATCATATTTTGCCAAATTGATCAGCTTATGTAGCGCCCGCTACACTGCGCTAAGCAATTTAGCAAAATATGATGTACTATACGAAGTTTAGAATACTACTGGTTGTTTTAGTTGGATACGGGCGAGAGCTTTGCCCCTGGTATACATTATATATTTTTTATTTGAGGGTATTTATGGTTAGATTGGCGATTGATACTACTTCTGGGTTTGTGCAGATAGCATTGGACCTTCGGGGGAAGATTTTTGTTAAGAAAAGTGATCATGATAATGCTCAGGCAGAGGAGGTGGCGGTTTTGCTTCAGGGGTTGTTGAAGGAGAGTGGTGTTTCTATGCGGGAAGTTGAGGAGGTTTTTTGTTTAGTGGGGCCTGGTTCTTTTACGGGGCTTAGGGTTGGAGTTGCTTTTGTGAAGGGTCTTGTGTTAGGTAGTGATATTAAGGTTGTTCCTGTAACTAATTTTCATTTTTATTTGGCAAATTATTTGATAGAATTTAAGGTCTATGAAAATGCAGATGTTTTGATTAATTGTGGTAAGAATAAAGAGGAGTTTTTTTGCCAGACAATATCTAGTAAATTTTCTAATACCAAAAAGGCTAAAATAATTTCGTATGACCAAGTAACAAAGTTTAAGTCTAAAAATTTAGTTTTGGGTGATTTTGATAAGCTTATTGCTCAGCCAGATGAAAATTTTTTTGCTTCCCAATATAAATCACTGAATATTGAAAATATTTTTAAATTACCTGATTTAAGCGATGAATATACGTTTGAACCGCTTTACATTAGGCCTACATATGTTACATAGTATAGTAGAATATAGGACTGTAATATATCTAAATAAAGGCCGATTGGTTCATGTTTAAGAAAAAAAATACTGGAACAGTAAAAAAAGAGAAGAAGGTTAAGAGCCACAATTGGTATCAAGACCGTTATAATATAGTTGTAGTTCAACGAAACTTTTTTTCACTGATAGTTCTGGGTTGTATTGTAGTGATGTTTGCGGGCATGATCTATATCAATGAAATCAGTCAAAATAAATCAATAGAACCATTCATAGTAGAAATTGAAGAGAAAACTGGAATTCCAACTGTGGTAGACCAGGTGTCTATTAAGCAATATATGGCTGATGAAGTTATTCAGGAATACTTTATCTATACCTATATTCGTGCGAGACAAGGTTATGATTATAGAACTTATGTGTATGATTATCATAGGGTGGTGAGGTTGCTTTCGTCAACAGTGGTATATGGCCCTTTTAGAACTGAGGTATCTACCAGAAATGAAAATAGCCCTGTTAACGTTTTTGCTAGAAATGTTCGCTTGGTACCTAAAATCAAATCTATTCAAGATATTGATGGTGCAAAACAAATTAGACTCTTGGTAAAGCAAATGCGCGGAAATGTTGTTGCGAAAGAAGAGCATAAGATCGTATATTTGAAATATGAATTTGCCAATTTAAACATTTCTTTAGAAGATCGTTTAATTAACCCGTTAGGGTTTAGAGTAATTGAATATCGTGTTGACCAAGATTTTGTTGCTGAGAAATGATCAGAATTTTTATATGTCTAACCATATTTTTTGCGAACCAGGCTTTTGCATTCGTGCCAATCACGACTGATGCTAGAATTAAAACGCTTATATATAGCCCTACCGAAGTATTTCGTTTAAAATTTCATCGTCATTTCCAATCTTATATTGAGTTTCCGGAATATGAGAAATTCAGGGTAATATCGATAGGAGATAATTATGCATGGGATGTCCAGCAAGTTGATAACCGCTTGTTTATTA
>Ga0302127_10002952_pt1 | contig 10267 bp, 12 predicted proteins | sample CB4_SCM_MG_FD_204452 | JGI IMG/M metagenome (GOLD analysis project Ga0302127, IMG submission 204452) | Marine microbial communities from Western Arctic Ocean, Canada - CB4_SCM | ecosystem: Environmental > Aquatic > Marine > Oceanic | place: Canada: Western Arctic Ocean | collected 2017-09-24 | reverse complement strand
TCACTCCTATATCTTCACAAGCGTCGATTAATAACTTTCCTGACATAGCACTGATATCTTGACCATCAATACTCATCGATACCATATCTGGATTTTGTTGGGGGTCGCTCATGAGCGTTCCTCCATTAACTCCACTGGTGTCACTACTTGATTATCTTCTATATATGCATCAAACTCTGAACGGAAACGTTCGAGGGATGATGCAATTGGAGAAACCGCAGAGGGCCCAAGAGGGCAGATTGTTGTTTGCTTCGGTGGCCACGTAATTCCTGGACTGATGTTGTCACAGACATCGAGTATCAGATCCAAATCTTCTTTTCTTCCATGGCCCGCGATAATCCGTTCCAGTATTTTCTCTAACCAATTCGTTCCTTCTCGACAGGGAGTGCATTTCCCACAAGACTCGCGAGAAAAAAAGCGGACGAGATTGTGGCAAGCCTTCACTATGTCGGTTGTGTCATCCATAACCACTATCGCTCCTGACCCAAGCATGGAACCAGCGTTATCGACAGCAGATTTTTCAAGGGGAAGGTCAAGATGTTCTTCAAAGAACCATGGGGCCGAAGCACCTCCGGGAATAAATGCTTTGAGCGCGTTCCCATTTCTTATTCCTCCGGCGTATTCGTCTCCCATGATGAGGTCTCGAAAAGTTGTTGTCCCAAATTCGACTTCGAAAACTCCAGGATTATTCACATGTCCTGAAACAGCGAAAATTCTAGTTCCGGTAGATTGTTCTGCTCCGATTTTTGCAAATGCCTCTCCTCCATTTTCGATGATCCATGGAATATTGGAAAGCGTTTCAACGTTATTAACGATTGTTGGTTTTCCGTATAAACCTATTGAAGCAGGAAAGTATGGAGGTTTGAGACGTGGCATTCCCCGATTACCTTCAAGGCTTTCAATCAGGGCTGTCTCTTCTCCAACAATGTAGGCTCCAGCACCCCAATGAAGGATAACGTCAACAGATAATTCGGTTCCTAGGATATTCTTCCCAACGTAGCCTTCGGCATATGCTTCATTAAGCGCTGCAGCAACTCGTTCTTGCCCATGTGCCATCTCCCCTCTGACATACAGAAAGCATTGAGAAAGGCCCAAGGCATAACATGTTATGACACAACCCTCTATCAATTGGTGAGGGTCACGTTCAATAAGTAGCCGGTCTTTGTAGGTACCTGGCTCAGATTCGTCACCATTAACCACTAGGTATCGGGGCCATACTTCTTGAGGGAGGAATCCCCATTTGATTCCTGCTGGGAAGCCAGCCCCTCCACGTCCCAGAAGAGATGCTTTTTTTACTTCTTCATGGACTTCACTCGGTGTCATTTCTAAAGCGCGACGTAAGCCTTGATAGCCTCCTGTAGCTAAATAGCCTTCAAGAGTATGTCCGTCCGTAATTTCCCACCGGCTCGTGGTGATGGAAGGGTTACTCATCCTTCGTCCTCGTTTCTTTGAAGCCAGATCGGACGAGAAGAGCTTTCCACTAGAGCTGGGCCAGCTGACTTTTCTGAAGGAATTCTTTGGCGGACTTTCGCAAGCGTCCCATGCAAAGGGATATCCGGTTTTTCTCCGCTTCGAAGTCTGGCAACTAGGTCGTCAAAATCAGATGAGTTGACCTTATTCACATAACGATAGTTGATTTGAAGACAAGGTCCTTCGGTACATGCCGCTATACACTCCACTCCTTCGAAGCTAAACTTCCCATCTTTTGTAATCTCGCCTTGTTTTACGCCGAGAGAATCTTCTGCATGCTCCAACACGCCGTCTGCACCTAGTAAATGGCATGAGATTCCATGGCAAATATTAATCTGGTATTCGCCTACAGGATGCCTTTTAAACATTTCATAAAAACTACACGTTCCAAGTACTTCAGCCGGAGTCACATCAAGCAACGAAGCAATATCTTTCATGGCTTCGTTGGAAACCCACCCATCCTGTTCCTGTGCGAGATGTAGAAGAGGGATCAACGCAGATTTTTTCTGCGGGTACATAGAGATGATTTGGCGAGCTAACCGGAGATTGTCTTCGTTGAGTTTACTCATCGGTCAACCTCCCCCATGATCGGATCCACGGTAGAGATCACAGCAACAGCATCAGCTACCAACCCGTTCTTTAACATGTGCGGAAGCACTTGTAGATTAGTGAAGGAAGGCCCTCGGATGTGCATGCGATAAGGCTTTGGACCTCCGTCTGACACAATATAACAGCCGAGTTCTCCTCGCGGTGATTCAACAGCTACATACACTTCGCCAGCTGGAACTTTAAATCCCTCGGTGAATATTTTGAAATGATGTATCAAGGCTTCCATGGACTCATCGATACGAGCGCGTGGAGGAGGCGTAACTTTTTTATCCTGGATCCTATAATCACCGTTGGGCATTTTTTCCAAGATCTGCCTTACGATACGCATAGATTCTCTAATTTCGTTTAAGCGAATGGCAAATCGATCAAAACAATCGCCATAAGTTCCGACTAGGACATCAAAATCAATCTGGTCGTAACGCAGATATGGCATATCTTTTCTAAGGTCCCATGCATAGCCCGTTGAACGCAACAGTGGTCCAGTGACTCCTAGGGCGAGGCATTCGGCACTATTGATAACTCCAACTCCTTGGAGGCGCTCATGCCAAATCGGCTGTCCTGTAAACAGTCCATCAAAATCATCAAGCCGATCAGGTAGGTCGTCTAATATGCGCAAAGTGTCGTCACGCCACCCATCTGGAAGATCTGCTGCAACCCCACCTGGCCTGATGTAATTATGGTTCATACGAAGACCAGTAATCTTTTCCAATAGACGCAGAAGCTCTTCGCGCTCACGCCATCCATAGATCATTGCTCCTACAGCTCCGATATCCATTCCATTTGTAGCTTGAAAAAGAAGATGAGAGCTCATCCGATTCAGTTCGCACATCAACATCCGTATCCATGTAGCTCTTTCAGGAACTTCGATGTCTAAGAGTTTCTCTGTAGCCAGCGAAAAGGCCAGTTCAGTGAACAATGGGGACGAGTAGTCCATTCGCGTCACATTTGTTGTGCCTTGAAGATAAGTTAGTTGTTCTCCCGTTTTTTCCATTCCAGTGTGGAGATAACCGATAATTGGTTTACTCCTGAGAACAGTCTCCCCTTCCATTTCCAAGGTCAGTCTTAGCACACCATGGGTAGATGGATGTTGAGGTCCCATGTTCACTACCATGCGTCGTTTACCACTAGGTTTGTAGGCTTGTATTTCAGATTCTGACAATCTTAGGATGGCAGAATCATCGCCACGTTGAAACACTCTGGCGGCATCTGCCTGATCTGCGGTGATGGTGTCATCTGTGCTCATAGGACCGTCACCCCGCTCCTGGTGCATCTTTGAACTGAACAGGTATCTCTCCGACGGCATAGTCTTTACGAAGAGGGTGACCATCCCAAGTTTCTGGCATCAAAATACGTGTTAGGTCAGGGTGGCCTTCAAATTCAATACCGAAGAGGTCGTATACTTCTCTTTCAAGAGCTTCTGAACCGGGGTATATATCAAAAACTGTTGGAAGCACTGGATCACTTTCTGGGATTTGAACTCTTAGCCGAATCCTCTCTTTTTTGGTGTGGGAAAGAAAGTTAACCACTACTTCGAACCTTTCAGGGCTGATAGCACTCGGGATATCACGTTCCGGATTTTCGAGATAGTCAACAGCTGTAAGGTCAATACAGACAGCGAATCCATCTTTAGATATTTGGTAGATCGTATCTAGATACTGATCTCGCGTAGGGTGAAGTACCAATTGTCCTCTGGAGGACGAAGTAAGGACTTCATATAATAGCGACTCCTCACCCGAAGGAATCTTAATATTACCTTCGGTAGCAGTTGAGGTATCTTCACTGGTTTTTTCCTCTTCCATATATTATTACCTCTGTCGACCCAAAACCATTTTTGTGGCGGTCTGGCCATCTCTCTGCTCGACTATGATCCCAGCGCCACCATCATTTTTATTTCGTCGTTTAGTGATTTCACCTGATTCAATTTTGTTATGTAGCTGCAATATTGCGTGCATCAAAGTTTCAGGCCCCGGCGGGCATCCAGGTGCGTACACATCTACTGGGACGATTTGATCAACCCCCTGTACTAATGCGTAATTGTTAAACATACCTCCAGAACTTGCGCAAACTCCCATAGAAATAACCCATTTAGGTTCCATCATCTGGTCATAAACCTGACGAAGGATTGGAGCCATTTTTTGTGAAACTCTTCCTGCTACGATCATCAAATCTGCTTGGCGGGGCGATGCACGAAATACTTCCATCCCCCACCGTGCGAGATCATAATGTGCAGCTCCAGTTGCCATCATTTCTAACGCACAACACGCCAGCCCAAAAGTCGCTGGCCACATGCTCCTAGTTCGAGACCATTTAACCAGATCTTCAATTCTCCCAGTCAGAAAATTATGATCAAGGCCTTCAAGCCCCTCGCTTGCTACCCGACTGGTATCGCCGATTATTGGAACGTTTGGCATCAGGCAGCTTCCTCCCCTTGGCTAGGTCTTCCCTCTAGGCCTACTCGACGGATTGTCGTTTGAATGGTTCTAGATGGGTCAACGATGTCCTGACGTAACAGTTTTTTCCGTGGACCCCATTCCAAAGCACCATTTCCAATGACGTATAGAAAAGACTCAAAAACAGCAAAAGAGAAAATTAAGACAGCTACTAGGCCGAATAGCCCAACATCACGGAAAATCGTTGCCCATGGGTACATGAAAATAATTTCAACATCGAAGACAATGAAGATCATCCCAACAAGAAAGAAACGGACGGGGAACCTTTCAGGTAGCTCTTGGGAAGAAGAGATCCCACATTCGTAAGGTTCTTCTTTGGCAAAAGTTGGCCGACGAGGTGCTAACAACCTAGAAGCGAACAGACTTATACCGGCAAAAATAACCGCCAACACAAACATTGCAAGAATTGGTAAATATTGAGCTAACAACAATCTCTCCTGCCTCACAGGCTATGAAGCCGATGATCGGTCCCATTCTTCCGTTCGCCTACGCAATTCCCTATCTCTCTGGTGCAACATAAAGCTTAAGCCAAAGAATGCGAATGCTGACCCAATTGTTGTTAATGCAGCCGGAAGACGTAAGCTTCCAAGGTTCCTTTCCATAACAACAGATACAGGTTGGCCTTCCGGATCTATCTCTGGGAAAGGAGGAGCCTCACCTGGGATTAGTTCCTTGTCAAGAGTCGGAGTAACTGTAACCACGACCGTGTTAGTGGGATGCCAGAATACGATGGTGTTTCTAATCTCGTTCCAAACTCGATCAACAAGGCCATCGCTATTCCGCTTTGGTTTTCCGCCTTTTTGGAAGGAGTCTAAGACAAAGAATTCATCACTGGACCCACCAACAAATGGAGTCGAAGGGTCTGAAACTAGAAAAGCATCAGCTGTGGCTATAGCCTCTCCAGCAGCTCCACTTGATAGAAGATTCCAACTATTGAAATCGAGAATTCCATCAGCTATTGCATCATCGATGATATTAGGGCTGATAGATGCGAGATCACTCAACGTAAGCTGAGAAAGCTTACGTTTCTGGTCGTCAATTGTTCGATCTATCTTGGCTTCAAGGGCAGCTCGCGAAAGGACCCTTGAGTCTGAGATATCATTCTCCTGGGCATCCTGGGACAGCCGCTCATTATCTGCTCGGAGGTCAGCAGCGATCGTAGCCTCGTCGACTGCAAGTTTCTCCCCCATGGACTCGGTGCAATAAGGTTCGGGGGAATCGAACTCAAGGAGGAGGTCAGTATTATTTTGTTCTTCTCGTTGTAGTTGCACTGCTGCCGTAGCATCAACAAGGCCAGGGCAATAGACACTTACCAGCGAGGTAGCTGAAACCGTGTCAATCTTGGCGGCACCAAGTTCCGCTATATCACTCTCAGATTCGCTGAGGTCCCCAAAAATTATTTCCGTGGGTTGCCATGTTGGCCGATCACCTTGTAGACCTATTCCATATATCCACCAGACAATCCCCATGATCATCATCCAGCCAAAGAATCCGGTTAAAGCAATCAGCGTCCCAAGACGATTTCCCAAGTTGGTATTGAGTATGAGCCAAATAGAACCGAAGAGAACCAAAGAGGCTATTAGAACTGTAAGAGCTCCTCGGATTTCCGGTTCCCAACTGATACCTGCCACTACTGGGAGAAAGGCGAATTTTGAAATCATTCTAATCCTCTCTCATATTCAACAATGGCGTCAATCTGTTCCGGCGATAGCAAGGATCCTTCTAGATCTGTTGCGTTATAGCCGAACCCGGGCATCTGACCAGATGGTTCACATACTCCATTGAGGCCGTACTGAAGATTTGCTTGACACCCAACTGATATAAACTGTGACTGTGAACTAGCGGATGTAAATTGTGAGCTAACGCCTATAAGCGAGGGGCCAAATCCACCACTTCCTGGGTACTCAGGCTCTATGAGTCCTTGCAGATTAGAGTTTGCTTCAAGTACTTCATTTGCATTCCATGAGGAACCGGCGGTATGACAACGAGCGCAGGCATATGCGCCAGCTCCAGCAGAATTATTGAAGAGGTACTTTCCATAAATCGCTGCATTATCTGAAGCGAGTTGAACTAGATATTGATCTACGACATATTCGACATTCATTTTTGCTTCTTCTAGCTCATCGGCAGTTGCTTTCGGGTCTTGTTGAATTTCTGATTGTCCTACAATTACATCTCCCAACCCATCGAAGAGATCATTAAATGCTTCCTGTAGTTCGGACTCTTCTGCTTCTGGCATCGTCTCACGTACTTCGTTAAGCACGCTTTCACGAAGGCCGGCCTGAACTTCTTCTACCATTTCCTCTGGTGTTAATTGAATCGCACCGAGGTAACTGACAATTGTCTCTAATTGCTGGGTAGTAAGTGGTCCTCCGCCCGGACCTCCCCATGCAGGCATCGGGGATTGTGGCCTTCCATAGTTCAGAATGTGTGTGACTTCGTCAACGCTGAATCGATATAGGATTGTGTTTAAGGCTGGCGCAGCCCAATTTACACTTTCAACATAACGGCCTTGATCATCAAGCACGGTGTAAGCTGCTTGCCCTCCTACGCCACCGGCACCATGGCATTGGGCGCACAATTCTTCGTACGCTTCCCCACCACGACTTGCAAATTGAGTCTGTGTTAAATTATCAAAGCCTTCTTGACGACCAGGTTCACCTAACCAATACAGTGGAAGGGCTAGCGCTATGATGATAAGAACTGCTACTCCAGCAGCTAACGCTATATCTAAACGTCTGGTTTCCAGAACTGCATCGTCATAATAGAGCTTCCTGTTAGGTGCCAGCTCAACTTCCGCACCAATTTCCTTACGGCCTTTGATGATGTTGAAAAGCACATAAATAGCAAAACCGGCCGCGACAGTAAGCGCGAGTACTAACCCAATGGATCGTTGTGTGGATGCGGCGATAATAGTCATTTATTTCAGTTTCTTGTTTCTCTTTATTCCTTATTAATGTGAGGATTCACCTATACAGCTTGGTCCTTCAGCTTCTTGCCCCGTGGTGTTGGTTCCGATAGGTGGCCCCTGAATAATCGTTCCAGTGTCAACGACGAAAACGCCGTCATTGACTTCCATGGCAAAACGATCCATCCCTCGCGGGGCTGGACCTCCACGTTTTTCTCCAACCCGATTGTATTGGGATCCGTGGCACGGACACTCAAACCACTGTGATGTTTGACATTCAGGAACACGGCATCCTAAATGAGGACATTTCTGATAGAGAGCGACAAGGCCCGATCGCATTCCAGAAAGTTCGGGAGCAGAGTATGCAGCTTCTGCTTTTTTGACTGAAGCAGCAGGAAATTTCGTGACCCACATGCGGCCTTCAGGAACATAGAGAAACCCATTAGCTGCATCGATCTTTGCTTCTATATCAGTAACATTCCCAACGGTGATTTTAGATCCAAAGCCACTACCGCCACCGCCACCGTAAAGGAAGGCGATACAGGCTGCCCCGAAACTACTTAATGAGATACCCATCAAGGCCACAATGCTGCGGTTTAGAAACTGCCGTCGAGCAATCCCGACGGATTCTTCATCAGGAGCGACCCACGGTACTGGTACTGATTGTTCTTGAATGGCAATTTCTTTGCCGCCCTGTCGTTCAAGCACCGCAGCCCGTTCTATTTCCTTTCCGGAAACCTTTGAAGTCTCAACATCGGAAGGGCCGGATCCATGACTACTAGTATCGCTTTGTAAGGTTTCCTTACTTAGGTAGCCCTCTGCCCTTGTAGCTTCATTACGGCGAGATGAGGAGAAAATAATTAAAGCAGCCAAAAAAACAACTGCGGGAATAGCGAATGCTAGGACTATCACACGAAACTCCTGGCTCGCTTGATGTGCGAATAATTTATTACCGTAGCGGGGGACGTAGATTTACTCATAATTCGAAGAAAAGTCCTTCTGCCCAAGGGAATACGAAGTTAAATCCGGGTCCTCTGAAGAAGGATCCGATCATTACCAGCACACCCCAGAACATTAGATGCACAGTCATTATAGAAATTGCGAATTTACGATCTTCTGGTTTATTTGAAGGATTTTTATCGATATACGGAGCCAAGATTAGCAAGAAAAGCGCTAGTCCCGGAATGGTTACTCCGGCAACCATAGGGTGGAACATGGTCAAAAGTTCTTGAAGCCCAAGAAAGTACCAAGGTGCTTTTGACGGGTTAGGAGTTTGATTGAAATTTGCTAACTCTAATAATGGAGCATTGACGAAAATAGAAAAAATCGTGGAGAATGCGGTGATAGCCAGTGCAGCTACGAACTCAACGACTAAGAGATGCGGCCACACATGGACCTTATCCATGGGCTTAAGTTTAACATCCTGAATCGAACCTGATTTGACGACGGTTAATAGTCTCTGGGTGTTTCCTCCGGGCCCTGTCCCAACTGGTGGAGGCGTAATCGTCTCGGCAACTTGTGTAGTAGCTACAGCAGGAACAGGTTCGCGGCTTTTTGCAGCAGCGGTTCGTTCAAGAAGATGCTCTGGTATTTTGCTTTCTACTGTTTCTTCCGAAGATGAAGACTCATCACTAACGTCTCCTTCAAGGCGTTCTTTTGCCTCTTGGGCTCGTTTCAAAAGATGTTCTGGTATATCTGCCATAATTGTTCCTCTGCCCTAGAGCGGGCCAGAAATACCTCCATCTTTCCGAACTCGCCAAAAATGAATAGCCATAAAAATAACTGCGACGAAAGGCAACATTAGGACATGGAGCACGTACCACCTGAGAAGGGTATCGGTTCCTATCTCTACACCTCCGAGTAAAACAAATCGCACCTGGTCACCGAAAACAGGGGTATACCCCATCATGTTGGTTCCAACGGTTACAGCCCACAGAGCTAGCTGGTCCCATGGAAGTAAATAGCCAGTAAACGAGAGCAGGAGAGTAAGTGTTAACAGGATTACACCAATCACCCAGTTGAATTCCCGCGGGGCTTTGTACGCGCCGTGATAAAAGACACGAGCCATATGCAAGAAAACAGTAAGTACCATTAGGTGCGCTGCCCAGCGATGCATATTTCTAACTAGTAGCCCAAAAGTTACAGAGGTTTGGAGCGTGTAAATATCGTTCCACGCCTGAGCTGCTGTCGGCCGGTAAAAGAACATTAAGAAAATACCGGTAACGGTGAGAAGGATAAAAAGGAAGAAACTCAAACCACCTAAGCACAAGGTATAGCTCACCTTCACAGCGTGTCGCTTTACCTTCACTGGATGGAGGTGGTATATGAGACTGTTCATAACAACATATGAACGGTTTCTTGGGCTATCTGAATATCCCTTTCGGAATATCGAACCAGGACGGAAAATAGAGGCCCATGCTTGCGAGGATTTCATATTTTCGCCTAGAGACTGCTTTGGCATATCAATTCCTTATCTCGTTTACTTCAATATTCCCATTAACTACCATTACTATCCCAACCGCATGCCATAGCCATAACCATGACTAGGCATTCTCTGATGAACATCACCACTCGCTGGTGGATCGTCTAATTTTCCAAGGATAATGACCCCAGTAGGGCATCTGTCAACACAAAGCGCACATCGGGTACAAACATCATCATCAATTGTAAAAATCACGTGATCTGATGGGTCTTCGCCAGGGAGTTCTGTACCAATAGCCTCAGAAATCGCTTCGGGTCGAACCATATGAATGCATTTCCACGGGCAGATATCTACACATCCTTCACACATAATACATTCTGATTGATCTATGTGGATAAATTGTTTCGG
>Ga0302127_10002947_pt1 | contig 10286 bp, 9 predicted proteins | sample CB4_SCM_MG_FD_204452 | JGI IMG/M metagenome (GOLD analysis project Ga0302127, IMG submission 204452) | Marine microbial communities from Western Arctic Ocean, Canada - CB4_SCM | ecosystem: Environmental > Aquatic > Marine > Oceanic | place: Canada: Western Arctic Ocean | collected 2017-09-24 | reverse complement strand
ACCTACGATTTAAAACCGGAAATGTCAGCTGTTGAAGTAACTGATAAACTGGTAGAAGCCATCACTTCGAAAAAATACGATGCTATCATCTGTAATTATGCCAATGGCGATATGGTGGGCCATACCGGCGATTTCGCCGCATCAGTAAAGGCAGTAGAAGCCGTCGATCGATGTCTAGGCAGGATTGTGGAGGCCATCAAATCGGCATCTGGAGAGCTACTGATCACGGCTGATCACGGCAATGTTGAGCAAATGATAGACTCAAAAACTAAACAACCTCTGACTTCACATACTAATGGTCCTGTACCTTTAGTTTATGTTGGTACTAGCGGCAAGCAATTTATCAGTAATGGCTGCCTCTCAGATTTAGCCCCTACCCTACTCACTCTAATTGACTTGGCTGTACCAACTGAAATGACAGGGAAAGTATTATTAGTTGATACTGATGATACGCTACAGGCTAGAAATTAAATATTAAACCCGCCAGGTAGAATTTATTATTCTCTATACACGATTATACAAGTGCAAACATCGTTTATTACTTGTTCCCTTGCTTGTTAGTTTAACGGCTATACAGACAACCAACAATCTCAACGCCGCAGAAGATATTGATGAGGCTCAATCTGAATTAGCACTAGTCGGCTCTGCTATAGCCGATATTGAGAAATGGATCAACGAGGCTAATGAGCAACAATCTAGTGAAGAACAGAATCTCAAAGCTGCCGAAGTAGAAATTGCAGAAGTTACCAAGTCTCTCGCTACCCTAGAATTGACTCTCGTCGGAACTCAAACTGAAATCGACTCTCTTACACTCAGAATTCATCAATTGGAATCGAATAGAGCTGAGCAAATCGTCTCATTAGAACAAGTAATTAGAGCAGCATATATCGCTGGCGACCAAAACTCATTGAAGGTTCTGTTCAATCAGGAAGACATTTCCAAAAGTGGTCGCCTACTAGAGTATTCCAGAATTTTTTCTAAATTTCAGCTAAGCAAAATACAAGAATATCAATCTACTCTAGAAGAACTCGCGGTCGCTAACACTCAGCTTAGTAATGAAGCTGAGGGATTAATCTTGCAGCAAGGTTCTCTGACAAAAAAATATCTAGAGTTGTCAGAAGCAAAAACTGCAAGACAATTAGCGCTCAGTGAATTAAATGTCAATATCGTGTCCCGCAGCGAAGAACTGGAACAACTGGAATTGAACCAAGTCCAATTACAAGCCTTAACCGAAGAAATCATGAGAGCTATGGAACGAATTCAATTAGTCGCCGACCTGCCACCATTCAACGATCAACAAGGGCAATTAAATTTACCAGCAGCAGGACCAATTGTCAGTCGCTTCGGATCCAGCATCGGTGAAGGTGATTTGCAACGACAAGGAATCACTATAGACGTTGAAGAAGGCACTGCAGTTCAGGCTGTTTACTCAGGGCGCGTGGTGTTTTCCGACTGGCTCCGAGGGGCTGGCATGTTGGTCATCGTAGACCATGGCGACGGCTATATGAGCCTGTATAGCGCGAACCAAGCACTGACAAAACAGGCCGGTGACTGGGTGGAAACTCGTGATGTTGTGGCAATTTCAGGACAAGGAACAGATGCCGATGCTCCCGGAATATACTTTGAAATTCGCCATAGGGGCCTAGCAAAAGATCCCTCTAGCTGGTTCAATAACTAACCTACACATCTTATAAGCAGCGTATTTTAGCGAGTATTTGCAACCATCTAACTTGTCGTAATTCTTATCTATAGTTAAAATTATTTTTCATATCAATTGCCTAATCTGACATAAACTGAAACTATTGATCATGCAGAACCAATCCACTGGAAAAAAGCTTCAGCGGACCAAACTTTTCAGCAATAGTATTTTTTCATCAGAGCCACCGATTCAGGATTAGCAGGGATAACTTATGAGCTTTTTCTCAACAACAATCTCCACTATAAATTACGCTCATTCAGGCCGAGGTCTTATTAGTATTGCCAGCGCTGCGGCTTTTGGTACGCTGCTATCAATATCTGCCAATGCTCAACAACAGCAGCAAGCAAAACCTCTGCCCTTGCCACTAGATGAGGTCCGAATATTTACTCAAGCAATGGATCGCATTCGTATGTCCTATGTTGAAGAAATTGACGACAAGACTTTATTAGAAAACGCCATTAGAGGCATGCTCGCCGGGCTTGACCCCCACTCAGCTTATATGGCTGGCAACGACTACGATAATTTACAAGAAACCACTACAGGCGAATTCGGAGGGCTTGGAATAGAAGTAGGACGTGAAGATGGCTACATAAGAGTAATCAGCCCCATCGATGACACTCCAGCCGACCGCGCTGGAATTCAAGCTGGTGACTTAATCATTCAAATAGACAGCAAGCCTCTACGTGAAATGCTTCCCGAAGAGGCAGCGCAAATGATGCGCGGTGAACCAGGAACGGAAGTCACGGTTACTATCGCTCGGGAAGGACAAGAACCCTTCGATCTAATAATCGTTCGTGAAGTAATAGCAGTTGCCAGCGTTCGTAGCCGCATTCTTGAGCCTGGCTATGTTTATATTCGTATTCCTCAGTTTCGCGTTAACACAGGTAACGAAACCGAAGCAGAGATTGAAAAGCTCTATGAAAAACACGGAACCCTCAATGGTATTATTCTAGATCTAAGAAATAACCCCGGCGGAGTATTGCAGGCATCGGTAGGTGTGGTTGATTCATTTATTAGCCAAGGCCGAATCGTGTACACCGAAGGCCGACTCGAGGACAACAATCAGGAATACAGTGCCACGCGAAAAAACGTGGCAGGTGATGTACCTGTGGTCGTTCTAATAAATAACGGCTCTGCTTCCGCTTCTGAAATTGTAGCGGGTGCGCTGCAAGATCATGGTCGCGCAATAATTATGGGTACTCGAAGTTTTGGTAAAGGCTCGGTTCAAACAATTATGCCTTTATCTGAAGAGCGAGCGATTAAACTAACCACATCACTTTACTTCACCCCAAACGGTCGTTCAATACAGGCGCAAGGAATTGAGCCAGACATTATTGTCGATGAAGCATTCGTAACTCGCCGCTCAAGAAATGTTGCCCAGTACAATGAGTCTGACTTACAAGGCCACTTAGAAAATGGCAATGGCATCGAAGAAGTAGACAGCAATGCAGCGATGGCTGATGCATTAATCTCTGCAGAAGAAGTACTCGTAAGTGATTATCCTCTTAACGAAGCCCTAAATGTTTTGAAAGGAATTAATGCTTTCAATCCGCCAGTCGAAGCAGCTGAGTCGGGCTCTTTCGCTCAACACATAGATTAAGCTTAAGCTAGAAGTAGAACCCCCCAAACTGAAAGGAGAATTTATGAGTAGGCTATAGATTACAAATTGGTTGAAATCAGCAGTTATATCCGCACTTCTATTCCTTTACCAGCCATATACTTTTTAGCTTCCGCGACCGAAAACTCACCAAAGTGAAAGATGCTAGCTGCCAATACTGCATCGGCTTCGCCTTCCAAAACACCGTCAACTAAATGTTGTAACGTGCCCACACCACCAGAGGCGATTATAGGAACTCGTACTGCATTGCTCACAGCTTTATTAAGTGGTAAGTCAAAACCTATCTTGGTGCCATCACGGTCCATGCTAGTCAGGAGTATTTCTCCAGCACCATAACTAACCATGCGCTTAACCCAATCAATGGTATCTATACTCGTAGGCTTGCGCCCGCCATGGGTGAATATTTCCCATTTAAATTCCTCACCTTCCACGGATACTTTTTTCGCGTCCACAGCGACAACAATACATTGAGAGCCAAATCTTTCTGCGGCATCACGAACAAATTCAGGGTTAATTACTGCAGCTGTATTGATTGCGACTTTATCTGCACCAGCATTCAACATGGTTCGAATGTCTTCTAACGTCCGAATACCGCCGCCAACAGTCAAAGGAATAAAAACCTGACCTGCAATAGCCTCCACTGTTGCAACGGTAGTATCGCGACCTTCATGACTGGCGGTGATATCTAGAAAAGTTATTTCATCTGCACCAGCATCGCAGTATCGTTTGGAGATTTCTACAGGATCGCCAGCATCTCGAATGTCGAGAAATTTCACACCCTTAACTACTCTGCCATTATCACAGTCGAGACAAGGAATAATGCGTTTTGCTAACGCCATGTTTATGCCAACCCATCGCAATAAGCCTGAGCTTCGGTTAAATCCAGCTTGCCATCGTAAATTGCACGGCCAGTAATAACACCCATAATGCCGGCACCGGTAGCGGTCTTTGCAACTGCTCTAATGTCGACAATATCAGCAAGCTTAGCAACGCCGCCGGAAGCAATAATGGGTATAGAGGATTGTTGCGCCAACTCCTTTGTCGACTCAAGGTTTACGCCCCGCATCATACCGTCACGAGCAATATCGGTATAAACAATTGCTTCCACGCCACGATCAGTAAACTTGGCCGCGAGATCAATCACACTTAGCTCCGAAATATCAGCCCAGCCTTCGGTGGCTACTTTGCCATCAACCGCGTCCAAACCAACGATTATTTTGCCGGGGTACTGTTCGCATGCTATTCGCACAAACTCAGGATCCTTAACTGCTTGCGTACCAATGATGACAAAACTAACTCCGGCATCTATGTAAAATTTCACGCTGTCAATATCTCGAATGCCACCACCAATTTGTATAGGCAATGAAGGGTAGGCTTTCACAATCTCCGTAACTATATCTGCGTTTACCGGAGTCCCCGCAAAGGCGCCATTCAAATCAACAATATGTAATCGTTTCGCACCTTTCTCTAACCATTCCCCAGCCATATGCACAGGATCGTCAGAAAACACTGTAGAATCATGCATGCGTCCTTGTCGCAAGCGCACACACTGGCCATCTTTTAAGTCGATTGCTGGAATTACTAACATCTCGAAGTTTCCATTCAGGCGTTACCATCCCACTGCAGAAAATTCTTCAATAGACTAAGACCCGCTGTTTGACTTTTTTCTGGATGAAACTGTGTGGCAAAAATATTATCAGCCGCAAGAGTTGCAACAATGTCAGCGCCATAATTTGTTTTACCCGTTACTAAATCAGCATTAGGTGTTTGTACATAGTAACTGTGGACAAAATAAAACCGACTGTTCTGAGGTATATCTTTCCATAGCGGATGGTCTTGCGTTTGTTTAACTTCATTCCAACCCATGTGAGGAACTTTCAATCTTGAACTCTTCCCATCAGTTAAATTATCACCAAAATATTTTACTTCACCGTCGATAAACCCAAGACAGTCAACGCCGCCATTTTCTTCGCTACTTTTCATCAAGGCCTGCATACCAACACAAATCGCCAACACAGGTTTCGACTTCATCGCTTCCTCAACAATCTGCCCAACATTAAGTCGCTTTATTTCGGCCATGCAATCACGAATTGCACCGACTCCAGGAAAAATCACTCTATCGGCTGAAGCTATTAAGTCTGGGTTTGGGGTCACTAGCACCTCTATTTCTTCACCTAACTCGCGGCCGACATGTTCCACTGCTTTTGCAACAGAATGAAGATTACCCATACCGTAGTCGATGACTGCAATCTTGTTCATAGTGAGAATTGAACTAACAAAGTGGTTCGTCGGAACGCGTTAAGAAAGTGTCCTGAAAGGCTTCGCTACTTACAATTAGCTGTGCCTTTCTAATCAATAACCTATAGAGAGCCTTTAGTAGAAGGAATTACCCCGGCCTGTCTTGGGTCGGCTTCAATGGCCATGCGAACAGCCCGCCCGAAAGCCTTGAAGATAGTCTCTATTTGATGATGCGAATTCTTGCCACGAAGATTATCGATGTGCAACGTAACCAGTGCATGATTAACAAACCCCTGAAAGAATTCGTGAAACAAATCCACATCAAAAGCGCCTACAGTGCCTTTAGCAAACTGCACGTGATAATCCAAACCAGGTCGGCCAGAAAAATCGATCACGACTCGAGACAGGGCCTCATCTAGAGGCACATAAGCATGTCCATAGCGACGAATACCAGTCTTATCCAACGCCTTGTCGAAAGCCTGACCTAAAGTAATACCAATATCTTCTACCGTGTGGTGAGCATCAATCTCCAAATCACCAACGGCTCTGATCTTCAGGTCAATTAGACCATGGCGGGCAATCTGATCCAGCATATGGTCAAGGAATGGCAAACCTGTCTCAACATCCAGCTGGCCCGAGCCATCCAGACTGAGATCAATCTTAATTTGGGTTTCTTTGGTATTTCGTTCAACTGACGCTTTACGCATGATCACGGTCACAGCTTAAATGGCAGGAACTCCCTACCATGAGGCGTTATTAGGATTAAATATCTGTTTCTAAGAAGCGGCCATTATAATGCCCGCTCAATTGCATTGAAAGCTGTATTGAAAGCACAAATATCTCCTGAGGGCCGTAAAGGCGGACTCTCAGCTTATTGAGCACCTGGTTTGAGCCTCATTTTTAATAGCCCCATTAACCAAGAACGGCTTATCGCGATCATCGTGCATGTATAATTCCATTCCGGTAAACTTATTCACTCCCACAGAGCTGTTAGTAAGATAGTCCCACCACTTAATTGCAGACACTATGTTAAAAAGAGTCTTAAAAGTTCTCGGCATATTTTCCGTACTCCTCATAATCTCAGGAATACTGCTGATCAATACGGTAAATACTGAGACTAATAAGCGAACGATCCAGAAAGCGATTCTCACTGCCACCGGTTACGAACTCACAATTGCCGGTGATATAGACGTGAATTTCTTCCCCTCCATAGGGCTAACCCTAAATGATGTTCGGCTAAAAAATCCTGGCACACCTCAAGAGCTCGCCTCTACCACTGCTGCAATTTTAAGTGTCGATGTGAGAGCGCTATTTAGTGGCAATTTATTAGTTCAAGAGCTCAGCACTAATGATTTTCATATCAATTATTTTGTCGATGCAGAAGGCCAAAATATTTGGGATGTAGATCATGAGCTAGAAACGTTCAGTTCAGCAGATTCTGTAATAACCAATGCAACGACAACATCGTTAGAATTCAGTGATAGTGAACCCAATAGCGATATCGTCGCCGTATCTTTCGAGCGCATTCAGATCTCCAACGCGAGCATTGATATACAAGACGTTTCCCAAGGGACCCGCTATAGCATTAAAAATTTAAACTTGGACAGTCGCGATACCAATATAGAAGGAAAGCCTTTCGCCTTAGATCTGACTTTTGATTTTCTGAATTATGATCCAGTCGCCGGCGAAGCTCTACCAACTGCGATAGGATTACAGAGCAATGTAGTAGCCGACATTAATCAACAAATCATCAGCCTAAGCGATGTCAATCTCAGCCTTACGCCAATGCTACTTCAAGGAGATTTTGCTCTTAGTAACTTGCACTCAACAATGACTTACCAAGGGGAAATGGCCTCAAATAATTTTAACGTCATTGGTTTATTGCAAACTCTAGGCTTGATTGAGGAAAACAAGGAATTCACAGGTGCCATCGGTGGTAGTACTGATTCTCCCCCACCTCTCGCCTTTGAATTTTCCTTTAGTGGTGATCAAGAAAAATTTTCTATTCCTGACCTTACTGCCTCATTAGGGTCTACAGAAGTAGAAGCCGATATGACAGTAAGATTCGCGACAGATTTTTCCCCAACAAATATTAGTTATGACCTTAAAACAAACTCATTAGATTTAACTCCCTTTCTAACGAAAGACGATGTTGAATTTGAGAGTGATCAGGATGTAGAAGAAGCAGAAGACAAACAACTCATTGCCACAGAAACATCCGCTCAAACTTCTGAAACTGAGCTACCGCTCGAACTACTAAATGCCCTTAACCTTCTCGGTAGTATTTCGGTTGAATCTATTACCACCAATGAATTTAATTTTACTGATATTAATATATTCACCAATATTGAAAATGGTGTGCTTGATATCGAGATTCAACCCATCCGCGCCTTCGACGGCAACATAGAAGGCACGATAAGGCTCGACGGCAGCGGAAAAGAGCTTGGCAGACTCTCCACCCAATTCGTAGTCAGTGAGCTCGATATTATTAGCCTAGCCCCTTCTATTTCAAGATTCGAATCAGTAACAGGCAGATTGGGAGCCTTGATAGACCTGCAGGCCCAGGGCTTAACCACTAACGATCTAATGAACTCACTCAATGGCTCAACCCGCTTCATTGTTGATGAAAGCAATGTGAACATGGGCCTCATCAAGCAGGTATTTACCGCTATCGCTGCCCTTAGCCCTAGAGAATTTTCCGTTGATCGATGGCCTGACATAATTCAATACAATGGATTGAATGGCCACATTAAATTTGAAAACGGAATCAGTGAGGGCCAACAGGTCAATTTACGCATGGATAATATAGACATAAGCGGCTCAGGTGGCATAGACATCGATGCTGAGACAATCGACTACGAATTAACGTTTACCGTTCTCGGGGGCAACCATAGTCAAACCATATCTATCGATACACTCTATCACAATGTGCCTTGGCCGGTTAGGTGCAACGCTGCGTTCTCCGACCCAATCAGTCAGTACTGCCGCCCCAATTTTGAAGCGGTGCGAGATGTCTTTTCCCAATTAGGTAGAAGTGCTTTTCGAGGATTTTTGGAAGACTCTCTGACCGAACAATTACCCAACAACCTACAAGAGGTCGGCCGGGGAATCCTCCGCAGCCTACTCAATTAGTTTCTGATCTTCCAATACCGATGCCTGAACCATTGAGTAAATCATTTTCTAGCAAAGTATTACGTTGGTTCGACAGCCATGGTCGCCACGATTTACCCTGGCAAAAAAACCCCACTTCCTATCGAGTCTGGGTTTCTGAAATCATGTTGCAGCAAACACAAGTAGCAACAGTTATTCCTTACTATCAAAGATTCACTGAAAAATTTCCCTCAGTCGAATCTTTAGCTGCTGCCGATAATGACCAAGTTTTGCACCTATGGACCGGACTCGGTTACTACGCCAGAGCAAGAAATTTACACAAGACTGCAGAGATACTTCAATCTACTTCCGATGGTAATTTCCCAAACACCGTTACCGGTTTAATGAAGTTACCGGGGATCGGCCAATCAACTGCCGGCGCAATTGCGGCGCTCTCAATGAATGTTCATGCCACAATTTTAGATGGTAATGTGAAACGTGTACTCACTCGCTGCTTCGCAATAGCAGGCTGGCCGGAACAAGGAAAAGTAAAAAAACAATTGTGGAAGATCGCCGAAAGCCTAACACCCAAAGAACGAGTAAAAGATTACACTCAGGCAATCATGGATTTGGGAGCTATAGTTTGTACCCGCTCTAACCCAGCTTGTTCAAGCTGTCCTCTTAACAAAAACTGTATCGCGCTTAATGAAGGTTCCATTTCTGAGTATCCAGGCAAAAAGCCTAGAAAAAGCTTGCCGGTAAAATCAGTTGTGATGTTTGTTATACAAAATTCTATTGGAGAAGTACTATTGGAAAAACGTCCTCCATCTGGTGTTTGGGGATCACTCTATTCCTTCCCTGAAAGTAAATCTCCTGAAGAATTACCTCAGTTAAATAACCTTGTTATAAAAAGAGGCAAGCATGAGGTGCTATCACCTCTTCGCCACACTTTTTCTCACTACCATCTAGATATTCAGCCAGTGCACCTCAGCGTCACACAAAAAACCAACAGTGTTGCTGATTCAAACCGATGGCTCTGGTACTCTTTAGACCATTCAGTTGAAGTAGGGTTAGCAGCGCCAGTGAAGAAGCTGCTCTCAGCTCTGACATAAAAGACGAGGATATATCATGAGCCGCATGGTCAACTGCAAAAAATACAACAAAGAACTCCCAGGATTGCTTGTGCCTCCCTATCCGGGTAATAAAGGCCAAGAAATCTATGAATCTGTGTCCGAACAAGCCTGGCAGGAATGGCAATCTCAACAAACCATGCTCATCAATGAAAAGCAGCTAAGCATGATGAATCCGGACGATAGGAAGTATCTACAAGCGGAAATGGACAAATTTTTCAACAACGAAGATTTCGATCGGGCCGAGGGGTTTGTCCCTCCAAGCGAGTAAATTAGGTACTTTCTTGACTCAAAAGCCCAAATTCTATTTAATACGCGGCTCGCGCAAGCTAGCTGCTTCTAAAATCATTCGATGATTTGAACGTCGTCCGGCCAATTAAAACGTTAAATTCTAAGCGCAATAGAACAAAATGCCCAGGTAGCTCAGTCGGTAGAGCAGAGGACTGAAAATCCTCGTGTCGGTGGTTCGATTCCGCCCCTGGGCACCATTTCTTGTTGGCCCATCTCCGAA
>Ga0302127_10002946_pt1 | contig 10289 bp, 8 predicted proteins | sample CB4_SCM_MG_FD_204452 | JGI IMG/M metagenome (GOLD analysis project Ga0302127, IMG submission 204452) | Marine microbial communities from Western Arctic Ocean, Canada - CB4_SCM | ecosystem: Environmental > Aquatic > Marine > Oceanic | place: Canada: Western Arctic Ocean | collected 2017-09-24 | reverse complement strand
AGTATCTGTCATCGTCAATAAAGGTGAAATAACGTTCGACGCCATAAGTGGGAGGACGAAAAGTATTATGCCTTTGATTTTATCTCGAACGACGAGTGGCGCCGTCGACGGATCCTCTTCTTCTGCTTGTATTGCTTCTCCTCCGGCAGCATCATCGCCGTTACCCGACGCGTACGACGCCGCCGAAAAAGTTGTCCCGTGCGCTCTTACTCCGCTACTTTGTCGTCCTCGTTGTCGTCTTCGTCGTTGTCGTTGTCCTTGTTTCTCTCTGTTGTTGTTCGTTACACCAAACCAATCGGGAAAAACTCTTCTGTTGCCGTCACCACCGTTTCCTTTTCCTTCTTCTTCTTCTTCTTCTTTCCACCGCGAGATGGCGGATGGTGCATTTAAAGATCCGCGGCGAATGCTTCTTCTCTTAGACTGCGCAGTCAAGAAGGACGACGATGTTGACGATGAAGGCGCCGCCAAAAGATTTCTGTTATCCATCTTCTTGATGTGTGTTGTTGTTCTCTATTTTTTGTGAAGGAAGTGCGCGACGAGAAAGCGACTCAAAAGCTGTGAAGAAACAAACAGTTAAGGGCGGGTTGATATACATTTTTACATACAAAGTTCTTTATTACACGCTGTTTTGTTACTGTTTTATGTATAATCGTTTAAACTCTCGCGGCGCTTTTCCATCTCGAATTCACCGCGTATACCTTCGAGTGTTCCACGACGCCCGCGTCGCCATTTTCAACAACCTCAGCATCGAGACATAAAAGTGGCTCAGTCTTAGAGTCATCACACAACTCACGATACCTGTCCTCTTCGTCGTCGTCGTCCGCGAAAATTCGAGTAACTGCGACATAAATGGAAAATAACACCAACGAAATCAAGGATACGGAGATAAAGCACGTCAACGCGCGCTCGCGTCGCATTTTGCGTTCCCGGTAACGTCTGTATTGCACCGTCGTCGGCGGCGGTTTTGGCTTTTCACCAAGTCTGCTGCTGCTTCCGTCCTCTAAACTACCAAAGAATCCATCCACGACGGTTTGGAAATCCTTCATAAGTGCTACGTCGGCGTCCATACCATCATCGTTTGAAGAGGAGGAGGAAGAGGAGAAGAAGACGAAAGGTTGCGAGCGTGAATACCTGTCGCCTTCGCCAAGCGACGATAAGGTTTCAAATCCAACGTTATCATTGATGATATCGCTGTTACCGTCTCCTTCTTCAACGAAAGAAATCAAAGGGACTCGAAAGACGCGGCTGGAAAAGTAAGTCGGTTGCTGCGAGAGATAGTTTTGACGCGCCGAACCGAGGAAAGAAGCGTCTGAAGTCTCGTCTTGACCAAACAATGACGAAGAGGAGGAGAAAGAGGAATCATCCATCCCATCTCTAAAGAAAGAGCGCATCATCATACCCGGAATAGAAATATCCAAATTTTCATTCGCATTCGTCGTCATTCCGTTCCCGGCTGGACCTTCGCACGCAATCATTTCTGGCATCGCTCCTTCTTCTCCCTCTTTTCCTTCTCCCTTTGCCTCTTCGGTGCTTCCTTCTTCCGCGTAGGATGACGAGGCCATCATCGTTCGCGCATCGTCGCCTTCTTCTTGAACCTGTGATCGGTGAGTGAAAGAGAAAAGGAGAATAAAAGTCGGTACATTTTTGATTCGATTCGTAAACAACTTGGATTTTCTTTTTTGGGCCAACACTCTTTTCTTAGAAGCTTCTTGCATCCTCTTGCATCCCCGAGGGAAGAAAAGAAAAGAGAATACCGTGCGGTGACGCGGGATTCGCAAAGGACTATAGCGGGCACATCGCGAACGAGAATTCCGCACGAAAAGAGACTAAACACAACACGCACCATTTCTTCGCTGCTTTCGTAATCAAACCCGGCGCCGTCGCACACGCACGACTTGTACACGCCGCCTTGCCACGTCTTACACAGAGATTTATTCTCGTTGAGTTTCCCTTCCCCGCAACTCTTTCGGCAGTTTTCGAGAAATCCAACGCACTGGTCGTCCTCCGCGGAAGCGTGAAAAAATGGAGGCGAGGAGGACACCATTGCGAGGACAAAAACGGCGAGGATAAAATGCAGTCTCATGATCTGCGCTTTTATATTCGCGAGCAAAAAAACGCGTTTGAAGTAAATACTTTTTGAAGTATCGCGAGAAGAATGACGACGAAAGCGTCAACGTCTCAACAACGAACGAGTTTGGTTTATCTTTGATATTTTTATTTCTTTCTCTCACAGCTAATTAAGGATACAACGGCAGGGCGACTGTTTCGTTACATTTGACGAAAATACTCTGGATGTTGCCCCATCGTCGAGGGATGTGTTTTACCGCACCTTCTATGGCAACGACTGTGTTTTCCACGACGTCTTCTACGCTCATCGCGGATGTACCCGTTTTCACGCGAACGCACGTCCCGCTACTCAAACTCAAATACGTCGCCGACGTCTTGCTTCGAATTTCCTTGGCCCAGTCCTTCTTTGTCAAATCGACCGGAATCGGTTGTCGCTTCTTCTTGAAAAACGTCTTACCGAGCAGTTTAGGTAACACTGGAATCACTCTTTCGTCTGCTAAGAATAAATCGTACGAATCGCACAGCTTTCTCTTCGCCTCGTGCGGTTTGTAGTTGTTTCGCAACTTGCTCACTCCTAAAACTTTCGCTATTCCCGCTTTGTCCTCTCCCATGGACTCGACCTTCAATTTTGCCTCTTTGTGTCCTTTACCGTCGTTATCTTTTACAATCAAGCACAACTCTGCGGTTTCTAAGTTAACCATAGAATGTGGAATGCGAATGGCTTTCATTTTTGCGTTGCTCTTCGCGCTTCCAACCGGTTGCGTTCGCAAAGAGATGAGAACGCTGTACGCATCGTCGCCTTCGTCTTCAAACAAAGGATCTTTCTCTTTCTCTTGCTTTACTTTGTCCAAATGCAAACGCAACGCGGCGATTGCTTTTTGTATCTGCGCTTTATCCACTCGGGATGGTTGAGGTTGTTCCTCGTCCTCTTCTTCTTCTTTCTTCGTCTTTTTTGTTGTTGTTGTTGTTGCTGCTTTTGTTTTCTTCGCTGCGCTGGCGGCTGGTGCCTTCTTCGGTTTGGCAACCATTTTTTTTGTGGAGAGGAGTCAAAAAAACAGACAGAGAAAAGAAAAGAGAGAGAAAAAGCCTTCAAAAAGGTGAAAGGAGAGAGGTGTTTTTTTTTGCGTAGAGACACAACTGACAACACAGTCCGCACAATAAGCTGGCAGTCGTCCAGACGTGGCTTAAAAAAAAATACATGAACGCGTCAACAACGACGAGCGTCGCAACGCGCGCGCACGCGAGAAAAGTCTCCTCGAGCGCCGCGAAAAACAGAGTCAAACGCTCATCGTCGTCCTATTCCACTTCTTCCTCCAAAATCTCCACATCGTTGTCCTCCAGACAAAACATCGGTTTTGGTGGATTACGACAGAAACGAGGAGATGACGTCTTTGTTTCCACGAAAGCGATTCAAGAACCGGAAACGGAAACCATAACTTCATCCTCCTCATCCTCATCGATGCGAGATATGAAGTCACAGATGAAAGACATACGAATGCAAATGGAAGAAAACGAAGACTTGAACGTGTTAATGAGCGGATTACGAGGAACGAATATCGACCAGTCAGATTTTGCTGAACAAGGCGTTGAGATGAAAGTGATTGATTTCGATAAATACGACGATGGGACCAACGAAGATAAACTACCACTGGTATACGACCCCGAAGCTATTGAGCGTTATTGGTCGAAACGATCCGGTGCGGTCGTTCAAAGAGCATTTCAACTCGCCACAATCGGTGGAGGATTTATCAGCGGCTTGGTCGCCGACTTCATTACGAAGAAAACGGAGGAAAATTCCGTGAAGCGAGCGATTCAACTTCGAGAAATCGTCACGTCGTTAGGGCCGGCATACATCAAGCTCGGTCAAGCGCTCGCAATCCGTCCAGATTTACTCGGTCCGCAAGCTATGGTTGAGTTGCAAAAATTGTGCGATAAAGTGCCTTCGTTCGATAACGAGCTCGCTTTTCAGACGCTCGAGAACGAGTTGGGATGTAAATGGCAAGACGTGTATTCCGAACTCGGACCGGAACCAGTCGCCGCGGCTAGTTTAGGACAGGTGTACAAAGGTGTCCTAAAAAGTAACGGAGCGACCGTTGCGGTAAAAGTTCAGCGACCGGCAGTGTTGGAAACAGTATCGATTGATTTATTCGTTTTGCGACGCATCGGATTATTCCTTCGCACGGTTGAAGGATTCAACACCGATGTCGTCGCGCTTTTAGACGAATGGGCTTTGCGATTCTTCGAGGAGCTTGATTACGTCAACGAAGGTCAAAATCAAATCAAGTTTGCGGAGTCTATCAAGAAGGATTTACCGCAAGTTGTCGTCCCGGGGACATACATGGAGCACACGAGGCGAAAAGTCATCACTATGGAATGGCTCGAAGGCGAGAAACTCTCGCAAAGTACCGCGGACGATGTGGGAGATTTAGTGAAAGTTGGTGTCATTTGCTATCTGAAACAGCTCCTCGATACCGGGTTTTTCCACGCGGATCCTCACCCGGGGAATTTGATTCGCACTCCGGACGGTAGACTCGCTATTTTAGATTTCGGTTTGATGACGCAAATTGACGAAAACATTAAATACGGCATGATTGAAGCTATTTCGCACTTGATCCATCGCGATTACGACGCCATCGTGAATGACTTCGTGACGCTCGATTTCATCGAAGAAGGCACGGACTTGTCGCCTCTTTCGGCGCCACTCGGGAGAGTTTTCGATCAAGCGCTCGAAGGCGGCGGGGCCAAGAGCATAAACTTTCAAGAGCTCGCGGCTGATCTCGCACAAATTACGTTCGATTTTCCGTTTCGAATTCCGCCGTATTTCGCGATTATTATTCGTGCAATTGGTGTCTTGGAAGGTATCGCGCTCGTCGGTGATCCAGACTTTGCGCTCGTCGACGAAGCGTATCCGTATTTATCGAAACGTTTGTTGACGTCAAACGACGACGCGCGATTACAGGAGGCTCTTCGCTATATGGTCTACGGGAAGTCTACTGTATTTGACGCCGACCGCTTGATTGATTTACTCGAAGCCTTGGAAAGCTTTAAAAGAGACGTCTCGACGTCTTCGGGCGTCTCCGCCGAGGCGAGCGCAAACTTGGAAAAGAAAACATCGCGAGAAGCTTTGCAATTCGTTTTATCTCCGCAAGGTAGTTTCTTCCGCGAATTTCTTCTCGATGAAGTAGTCAAGGGCGTGGACGCCTTGAGCAGAGAATCTGCGGTGGCAGTGTTAACCAGCGTTGGCTTGAAAGACGCGAGAATTCCCATTTTATTTCCCGTTCTCGGGTTGCCGAATAGCATCGCTTTGGCCCCGAAAGTCACGCAAGAGGATAAAGATACCGCAGAAAACGTGACGAAACTTTTGAACTTTTTACTCGGCCGAAGTGGTAATAGTTTAGGTTCGAATGAAAACGGATTTTCGCGAGAGACGTTTGAGGAAATGCGCCCGTTTTTGCCCGCCGTTGCGAACCAAATTCTGCCGACGCTCGTCGAACGCCTGTCGTCCAGGTTAGCGGCGCGAGCCGTTCGGGAGATTTTCGCGTAAAGACAATGTGTGTGCGCGCATGCGCGTGTATTCGTAGTAGAGAGCTAATAATAGATTTAAATGCGCTTTGTATCATTAATATATTGTTGATAGTAGTATTCATCGCGATTAAATAAAGAATAATTTCGCATATATAAACCAAAACGGTCGGTGTGTACGAGTACTCGTATTTTTGAAGCATCGACCAAACCAAAGAAAATAAAAGCCCCTTCGTAGAGGAGCCGAAAGCATTAAACGCCATTAGTTAGCGCACACACCTGAACATATACAAACATGGTGAAGCACAACAACGAAATCCCCCACCAGCACTTCAAGAAGGATTGGCAAGGGTACGTCATTTTCTCCTTTTACGCCGCGTTTATCGTTCGCGTCTTCGAGAACGCACGTCGAATAGCGTTCATTTTCTCCCTTTTTTCCCTTTACGCGCGCGAACCCCGCTCACTCACGAATTTTCATCTATTCTCTTATTACAGGAACTGCTCGCAATCTTTCGTGCGAACATGGTTTAACCAAGCCGGTCGCAAGAAGTCCCGTAGAATTGGTACGTTTACATTGTTACTTTTCGAATCAGCACGTCGCGTGTGGTGCGTTCGGGTGCATTTCCGCCCGTCCACATTTTCGCTTCAAAGCGAAAAACAAAGCCCTTTCGCCATTTTCACCAGCTCTTTCGCGGAAATGACGTTGGACTCTGTTGGTTTATGTTCGTTTCGCTGACGTCTCTCTTTCTCTCATTTTGCACCTCTACTAAACAGCACGCGAGAAGAAAGCAAAGGCTACCTTCCCGCGCCCAGTCTCTGGTGCTTTGAGACCGGCGGTCCAATGCCCGACGCAAAGATACAACTTTAAGCAAAGACTCGGCAGAGGTTTCACGCTCGAGGAGTTGAAAGCGGCTGGTATCCCGAAAAAACTCGCCCCGACCATTGGCATCTGCGTCGACCACAGGCGAAAAAACAGATCGGAGGAGTCTTTGGCGACGAACGTGGAGAGATTAAAGGCGTACATGTCTAACTTGATCCTCTTCCCGCGTAAGAACTCGAAGCCGAAGCACGGCGATGCGGACAAGGCTACGATCGCGGCTGCCACGCAGCACAAGGGTACTACTATTATGCCGTTGGAGAAGAAGAAGTCTGGTGCGGTTGAGATGGTCACGGTGACGGATGAAATGAAATCCTTCAAGGCGTACCAAAAGTTGAGAACGGAGATGATGAACGTCTGGCAGGTTGGCCCGAGAATCAAGAAGGCAGAAGAAGCGGCCAAGAAGGCGGAGGAGGATGCCAAGCTCGCGAAGATGAAGTAAGCTTTTTTGATTTTTGAGACAGTCAGAGAGAGAGAGAGAGAGAGTTTGTTATAGAAGAGATTCCAATAGATGTAATAGAAAGAATAATATAATAAGAATAATTTAACGATGATTAAGCTAAGAACGAACGCAGAGGAAGAGGAGGAGGGGGAGGACGACGGACGCCGGAGTTCGTCTACATCCCCAATCGTTTCCTGATCTCGACGTATCGCTTTTGATTCGATTCATACTTCGGATCGCACGCGTTCCCATCCTCGTCTACGAAAGGTATTAACACGTCGCTCACATCCACGCCTTGTTCCTGCGCCTTGATGCTCACGTCATGCAACTGATTTCGCATAGTTAATTGCCCGAGCATTCGGGTCGGGAGGAATTTCGGGTCCCCTTTCTTGGGAGGTTTCCAATCATCTGGAACCCAATCCATGCCTTCTGCGTCTCCGAACGGATAGGCATCGCCAGGTAAATCAAAATCGTAATACAAATCTGAAGTATCTATGCCATTCTTCGTGCATTTTTCCATCTCTTCTCCCACTCTTTTCTCCAGTCTCATTTGCGAAGCTTTCGTCGCACCAACGAGAAAAACAGATAAGCCGCCGAAAGCGACAAATCCAGGCGGTAACGCAGAGGTAGTCGCGAGCGAAGAAGAAGCTCTGCGCTGAGATGGTGTGTTACTGGTCGATGGTTTCGAAACCGTGAGTGGAGCATTCACCGCGCGCATTATTACTATACTATTTGTATTTGTTTTACGATGATGATGATGGTGTAAGAGTATCTTCGTGAGTTTTTGAGGCAGGAAAAGGAAAAGATCTTTCTTGTCAAACAGAAAGAGATAAAAAGAGCTCTCGCGCACCCTCAAAAGAAATTTTACTCTCTCTCTCTCTCTCTTTCATCTGTTGCGAGCTAAAAGTGCAACGTCAGAAACGAAGGAATATAGAAGAGCGAGTAATTAACGAGATCAACGTCATGTCCGCCTCGATGTCCACGTCTATGGCACTCGGAGCGCGACACAGCGTCGCGCAAAGAAAGAAGGTGTCATCATCATCATCATCGAGACCAAAACATTTTAGAAGAGGAAGACATACTGCCATCACCACTGTCGTCCCGAAAGCGGCGGTTTCGGAGCCTCAAGACAAAGCTGAAGCTGCGGCGGCGCGATTGAAACAGCTCGAAGAGATGCAAATAGACGAAGACGCGAATAAAGAAGTCGTATCTTCCGGTGTGCGTCAAGCGTTTCCTTTATCCATGGTCATCGGGCAAGAAAAGATCAAATCCGCGTTATTGCTGGGTGGTGTCGATGGCGCGCTCGGTGGTATTGCCATTTCAGGGAAAAGAGGTACGGCGAAGTCGATCATGGCGAGAGGGTTGCACGCGCTTTTGCCGCCGATTGAAGTCGTGAAAGGTTCCTACGCAAACTCCGACCCAGAAAATCCTCGCGAATGGGAAACCGGACTCGCGAACATCGTGCAAAAAAATCCAAAAACGGGCAACATCGAAACCTTCATCAGAGAAGCGCCGTTCGTGCAGGTGCCCTTGGGCGTCACCGAAGATCGTTTGGTTGGTACCGTCGATATCGAAGAATCCATGAAGCAAGGTAAAACGGTCTTTCAACCTGGATTGTTAGCTGAAGCGCATAGAGGTATCTTGTACGTCGACGAGATTAACTTGTTGGATGACTCCGTATCGAACTTGTTACTTTCTGTGTTGGCAGAAGGTGTTAACGTTGTCGAACGGGAAGGTATTACATTGAGACACCCGTGTCGACCATTATTGATCGCGACGTTTAACCCGGAAGAAGGTCAATTGCGCGAGCACTTGTTGGACAGAATCGCGGTGACTTTGAGTGCAGATCAAGTCATGAAGTTTGAAGATCGCGTTTCGGCCATCGATCAAGCCATGGGTTTCCAAGACCAAGCTGACATTTCGGTGAAAAATGCGGCAGAGGCTACCGATGGTATTAAAAGCACGATTATTTTAGCTCGAGAGTGGTTGAAAGAGTGCATAATCAGTCGAGAACAGGTTGAATATTTAGTCAAGGAGGCGACTCGGGGTAAAGTGCAGGGTCACAGAGCCGAATTGTTCGCCGTAAGAGCGGCAAAGGCTTTGGCAGCATTAGATGGTCGATCAAAAGTAAACGCGGACGATTTAAAAGAAGCCGTCCGTCTCGTTATCATCCCACGATCGGAGCTTTCTGACATGGAAGAACAACCGCCACCAGAGGATGAGCAACCGCCGCCGCCACCGCCGCCGCCCGAGGATAACATGGATGATGACGAAGATCAAGATGAAGACGAAGATGAAAACGAAAACGAAGAGGAAGAAGAGGACGACGTGCCAGATATTCCCGAGGAGTTTGTTTTTGATGCCGAAGGAGTTGTCATGGACGACGAAGTCATGCAATTTGCCAAAGCCACGAATAGAAGTGGCGGGAGATCCGGTCGTTCGAAAAATGTCATCTTTTCGCAAGACCGAGGACGTTACATCAAGCCAGTTTTACCCAAAGGCAACACAATTCGATTAGCCGTCGATGCAACGCTGCGAGCGGCAGCACCGTACCAAGCCGCGCGAAGAAATCGAGATCCAAACGCGGAGAAGAAGAAAGTGTACGTCGAGAAGGGCGACATGAGAGCGAAGAAGCTGGCACGAAAGTCTGGCGCTTTGATTATTTTCTTAGTCGATGCATCTGGTTCCATGGCTTTGAACAGAATGAATGCATCGAAAGGTGCTGCGCTTTCCATCTTAGAAGATTCTTACAAGTCTCGCGACCAAGTTTGTATCATTCCTTTCCGTGGGGACGAGGCTGAAGTTTTGTTACCGCCGTCTCGCTCTATCTCTATGGCGAGAAATCGGTTGGACACGATGCCGTGCGGTGGGGGTTCTCCGTTAGCGCACGGCTTATCTGTTGCGGCTCGTACTGGCATCAATGCTATGTCGTCGGGCGATGTTTCGAGAGTTACCGTGGTGTGTTTGACCGACGGTCGAGCGAACGTTCCGCTTGGTAAATCTATGCGAGATCCAGAGTTTATGTCCCCTGATGCCCCAAAGTTAAGCAACGAGGAGTTGCAGTCGGAAGTTTACGACATGGCGAAATTGATGACCGGGAACGGCATGTCACTTCTCGTTATCGATACGGAAAATAAATTCGTATCCTCGGGTATGGCGGAAGAAATGGCGCAAAAGTGTGGCGGTAAGTATTACTACCTCCCGAACGGAACCGATCAAGAAATCGCGGCGGCGACAGCGAATGCTATGGCAGAAAGCAAGGCTTGATGTGATAATAAACTAACTGACTATGAAATTAAACAAACGACACAATTGAAGAAAAAGGAAAAGTACACGAACGTAATGATAATAAACACAATCTTGACTAGTAATTTTATATTT
>Ga0302127_10002944_pt1 | contig 10294 bp, 11 predicted proteins | sample CB4_SCM_MG_FD_204452 | JGI IMG/M metagenome (GOLD analysis project Ga0302127, IMG submission 204452) | Marine microbial communities from Western Arctic Ocean, Canada - CB4_SCM | ecosystem: Environmental > Aquatic > Marine > Oceanic | place: Canada: Western Arctic Ocean | collected 2017-09-24 | reverse complement strand
ATGCGAGCGACTTTTTCTTGCAAAGTTCCAAGCTTTTCGTGGAACATCATCTGCGCCAGTAAAGGGACACGGGACTCTAGAGTCTTCTTCCGATCCTGATCCCAAAAGAATTTGGCGTCAGCCAACCGCGCCCGCAAAACCCGTTCATTCCCCGCGACAATTGCGGCTCCGCCATCTTCCGCTTCCATGTTGGAAACGACGACAAAGCGCGGCGCCAACTTGCCATCTTCGGCGACAACCGAGAAATATTTCTGATGGCTGCGCATCGAAGTCGTTAGCACTTCGTCAGGCAACGCCATGAATTCTGCGTCTATACTGCCCAACAAAGGAACCGGCCATTCAACCAGCCCGCTCACTTCGGCAAGCAAACCTGGATCACGTTTGAGAGAAAAACCATCTGCTTCAGCAAGCGCCGTCGCTTTTTCCTCAATCAGCTTACGGCGGGTCGCAACCTTAAGGATGACTTTCTTGTGCTGCAGCATTTTTTCGTAATCGTCGAAGAAACCAACTTCAAATTGCTCTGGTCCCATGAAGCGGTGACCTGTCGTCACGTTACCGCACGGAATGCCTGGCGCGATTTCAAGCGCGAGCAACTCACCATCAAGCACACACATCACACGCTGCAAGGGCCGAACCCAGCGAAAACTGCCCTCACCCCAACGCATTGATTTTTGCCAGGAGAGTTTGTGAATGCTTTCTGGCAACAAAGTTTTGAGAACATCAGCCGTTGCTCGTCCCTTGCGATCAATAACCGCAAACCAGAATTCGCCCTTCCCGGTATCGCGCTTTTCACATTGATCGAGCGTGACCCCGTTACCTTTAAGAAATCCTTCAATGGCTTTCTCTGGGGCATCGATGCGTGGACCGCGCCGTTCCTCACTAACGTCAGGCTGTGCTTCCGGTATGCCGTCTACGACAATTGCCAGCCGCCGCGGCGTTACATAACCATGAGCGTCTTCAAAGGAGAGACTGGCGTCTTTGAGTCCAGCTGTGATGAGGTTTTTGAGATCATCCGCAGCGCGCTTTTGCATACGCGCCGGAATTTCTTCGCAAAATAATTCGAGGAGAAGTTGCATAATTAGGCACCCTTCCCGGCTGCCGGTGACCGGCTTGCAATCCAGGCTTCGCAACACCCTTTCGCCAAAGCCCGTACGCGGGCGATATAGCTTGCCCTGTCGGTAACGCTCACCGCACCCCTTGCATCGAGTAGGTTAAAGAGGTGACTTGATTTAATGCAGTGATCATAGGCAGGCAACGCTAGTCTCTGCTCAAGAAGGTTTGCGCATTCACGCTCGGCGAACTCAAACTGGGTCCGCAAAATATCTGTCGAGGCATGTTCGAAATTATAGGCTGAGAATTCACGTTCCGCCTGATGGAAGACTTCACGATAGCTCACGCCGTGGCCGTTAAAATCTAGGTCATAGACGTTCTCGACGCCCTGAATATACATCGCCAATCGTTCGAGCCCATATGTCAGCTCAACCGCTACCGGGTTACATTCAATACCACCAACCTGCTGAAAATAGGTGAATTGGGTCACTTCCATGCCATCACACCAGACTTCCCACCCCAAACCGGCGGCGCCGAGTGTCGGGCTTTCCCAGTCATCCTCAACGAACCTGATATCGTGGGTCATGGGATCAATGCCGAGGGTCTTCAGACTTTCGAGGTAGAGCTCCTGGCTGTTGGCCGGAGAAGGCTTCAGGATTACCTGATATTGATAGTAATGCTGCAACCGGTTGGGATTATCGCCATAGCGGCCATCTGCCGGTCTGCGTGATGGTTGCACATAGGCTGCACGCCATGGTTCCGGTCCCAACGCGCGCAGCGTTGTCGCCGGATGAAATGTTCCCGCTCCAACTTCCATATCATATGGCTGCAAAATGACGCAGCCCTGCTTGCTCCAAAAATCATGGAGCCGCAGGATAAGGTTTTGGAACGCCGTTTCCGGATTGCCGGACTGTTCCATTTAAGCACTCAATCTCGATTTAAAAGGTAGCGCAACATACGCGCGCAACGGCAAATTGGTCAAGAAATCCTCGCGCTTTGCCGTACAAAAAGCGGGACCCTTCACTCCGCCCCGGCTGCAGGGTAAGGGCACCCATCACGACCACAGTTTTCCGCTACTGACACCGGTACAAATGTTGCACATTGATCGCATTTTTCCATGTTCTGAGCATCAGACACGGCGTCATCAACCTTCGGATCCGCAGATTTCTTACCAACACCCTGATTTCGTCGCCCCACAAACTTAAAGCCGTACCATACGGCGGCAATAATGAGCCCCAGAACGATAAATTTCCCCAAGCTAAACCCCAGCATTTTATCCGCTCACATTCCGAACCGGTTCCAGGCAGCCCATTCTTCAACCACAGAGAGCGCCGAGATCACCTGTTGCCGAGCCCTGTCTTCACTGCTGCCTAACAACCGCTTAATTGGATTGTTCTTTGCAGAAATCGTCCGAAACTTCACCTTCTCGCCATGCACGTCGCGCATTGTTGGCCGCATATCGCCAAGCCCGTCGACAAGCCCCAATGACAGCGCCTGACTGCCGGTCCAGATATCACCTTCGAACAGCTCATCGGTATCGGGTGACGTTAGTTTATCGCCACGGCGATCCAGAACCATCTGTTTAAAGCTGTCATGGATATCCATCTGAATGGCTTTTAGACGCGCAATATCCTCTGGTACCTCAGGCATAAACGGATCAAGCATGCCTTTGCGTTTGCCCATGGTATGGACCCGGCGCTCGACACCCAGCCGTTCGATAGCTTCAGTAAAGCCAAACCCAGCCGACACCACCCCGATTGATCCGATTATTGAATTCGCATCCGCAAATATTTCATCGGCGGCACAGGCCAGCCAATAACCACCAGAAGCCGCAACATCTTCGGTAAAAGCGACAACCGTAATGTCTTTTTCTTCAGCGAGTTCCCGAATACGGCGCGCAATCTGGGCCGACTGAACCGGTGATCCTCCTGGCGAGTTGATCACCAAGGCCACTGTCTTAACCCGCTTGCCGGAAAACGCGCGTTCTATCGATTTTTCAAGACCATCCAGCGTTAAGCCGGAGCGCCCCGGACCAACTTGTCCAATAATGCCAGAGAGCCGTATCACAGACACAACGGGGTCGGGGTCATTGAAATAACTCAGCGGGATTCGCGCCATCCAGCTTGAGATGAACTCTTTGATTTTACTAATATCCATGGATGGAACATAAGCATCCGGTCGCCCGCTGCCAAGCGTCTCAAAGCGACAGATGCATACCTTTTAGTACCGCGGCCGCAGCCTCTGTATAGCTGCCATCTGCTTCATGAATGACCAAGCCCGGTAAAATTCGAGCGGGGCTGCGAACCCCTTTGCGGGCCTGAACGATGACGCGTTTCGCTTCTTCCCCATCGCGTGGCCACAACGGCAATACAGCAATACCGGCCATATTTGGGGAAAGAGACTGGATCACCTCATCAAGCCGGTCAGCCCGGTGGATTACCGTTAGATACCCCTTACTCCGCAGAGCATCATGTCCATATTTCAGCCAACGCTTTAAGTCTGCCCCCGACTCTACCGTCGCGAGAGCCCTGTCCGGGTTCGGAGACACGTGAGTAGATGTATCGGGAAGATAAGGCGGGTTCATCATGACATGATCGAAAGCCGCATCGAAGTCTTCAGGCAAACGACCCGCGACATCACCAACGGCGACGCGAATTGTTTCGGCCTCCCGGTTCAATTGAATATTGGCATCTGCCAATAAAACCATCCTAGGGTTTACGTCGATGCCAGTAATTTTTACACCCTCGACACGGTGCGCCAGACAGAGTGCAGCGGCGCCTGACCCTGTACCAGCTTCCAAAACGCACTGACCAGCCTTAGCAGGAACGGCTGCCGCCAAAAAAACTGTATCGATTGCCGCCCGAAAGCCTTCTTTGGGTTGTTGCAGACGGATTTTGCCACCGAGCATCGCGTCTTCTGTCAGAACTCCTTTCACCTGCTCAGGCAAGCTGGTGACCTTCTCCGGCATCGGTGACCCGCGCACGTGCCGCATCAAAATCTTCGTCCAAAACCATGAGGCGGCGCTGAATAGCACCAGCGCTGCCTTCCAGAATACTCATATGAGCGTCAAAAACGACGGTTTCGATACCAAAGTCACGCAGCAGGACCTGCAACCAGTCAAGAAGCACCGGATCGTTAGAGCGTACAAGTTCCTTCATATTTTATTCCAAATCAGACGAAGTTTCTGGCCACATCTCAGGTGCGACTATTTGACATCAACCTATTAGGTCGCTTGACGCTATACCCGGTTGTTCTATGCTCGCCTTTAAGGCTCCCAGGATCAAGGTTGAAGAGAAAAACGTGACAGTTGTCGTCGATCTGAATGACAAGCGAGACGCGCAAAAGCCGCCCACGCTTGACCGGATAATTGCATTAACCGCCGACGACCTTAAGGGTGTCAACGAGGTTATCCTCGAACAAATGCAAAGCCCTGTCCTGCTCATACCGCAGCTCGCAGGCCACATCATCGCCGCCGGCGGAAAACGCCTGCGTCCCATGTTAACCCTGAGTTCGGCCCGACTTTGCGGCTACACAGAATCCCGCCATGTCGGTCTGGCCGCCTGCGTCGAATTTATTCATACCGCCACATTGCTGCATGACGATGTCGTTGATGAAAGCGATCTCCGGCGCGGCGCAGCAACCGCAAATGCGGTGTGGGGCAATAAAGCCTCTGTCCTGGTTGGCGATTTCCTTTTTTCCCGCGCCTTCGAATTGATGGTTGCTGACGGTTCGCTGGAAGTTCTTAAAATCCTGTCACGCGCCTCATCGGTCATTGCCGAGGGCGAAGTACATCAGCTGGTTACCGCCAATGACACCGACACGACGGAGCAGAATTATCTCGAAGTCATTCAAGCGAAGACCGCGAAACTATTTGCCGCTGCCGCCGAAATCGGCGCCGTCGTTTCTGACCGGCCTGTCGAAGAGCGACTAGCTCTCGAAACCTATGGTGATCACATCGGCATGGCTTTTCAGTTGATTGACGATGTTCTGGATTATTCGGCTCAGCAGACAACTTTGGGTAAGGCTGTCGGTGATGATTTCCGCGATGGCAAGATTACCCTGCCAATTGTCCTCGCCTTCCGGGCGGGTGACGAGGAAGAACGCACTTTCTGGCGTCGGACCCTCGAGGACCTTGAACAAAAAAAGGGCGACTTCAAACGCGCCGTTCAATACCTCGAGAAATCAGGCGCCCTGCTCGCGACCATCGAACGCGCCCGTGATTATAGCCGCAAGGCTTTGGACGCGCTGTCGATCTTCCCCGATAGTGAACACAAAGCCGCCCTGGCCGAAGCCGCCAAATTCTCGGTCGAGCGCTCTTACTAATTTCCAAGACAATCCAAAAAGGATAAATGCGCGCAAGCGGTGCCTGCGCTTGCGGTTCCCTGTTTGCGGGGCTATAAATTCCGCTGCGGTCGGAGTGTAGCTCAGCCTGGTAGAGTACCGCCTTCGGGAGGCGGGGGCCGGAAGTTCGAATCTTCTCACTCCGACCAGTTATTCCCCACATTCACTATTAGATCGTCGTCAGACCTCTTAGCCAACCCTGGCAAGCGGCTTTTCACCGGCGACAGTCGTTCGGTGCAAAAGGCGGCGGGTATTGACGAGGTCGTAGGGCAAGGCCTGGTGCATCACGCAGATATTGTCGAACATCACCAAATCCCCGCTATGCCATTTGTGGCGATAGGTGCAATCAGGCGCGTTAGCCAATACCTCCAGTTCATCGATAAGCGCGCGAGCTTCGTCATAGGTCAGTCCATCAATGCCCGCCGCATGCGAGCCGATAAAGAGTGCCCGCCGTCCATTCTCACGTTCGGTGACCAGCGGATGCCGGGCCGATGGTGTTGCCGCCTGCACCTCTGCTGATCGCGGCGGCAGATTATGGCGGCGACGGGTTTCCTCAAAATCATGAATAACTGTCATACCATGGAGTTCGGCGCGCTGGTTTTCAGGCAAAGCATCATAGGCGCGTGTCGTGTCAGCAAACATGGTATCACCGCCCGCCGCCGGAATCTCTTTGCCGTATAACATAGAGGCCCGGGACGGCAGTGTTCTGAACGAGCTATCGATATGCCAGGAGGACGTCCCAAGCGTGAACGATTTATGGCCGGGGTCATCGACCGGTTTGATGTTACCGGACTCCCGTTCGATATTGGAGACTCGAAGAACGGTCTCGTAGCCTTCTGCCTGATCCTTGGGATCAGGGAATTTTTCAAGACGACCAAACCGCTCGCTGAACTCGACCTGCTGTTTGACCGACAGATCCTGCTTGCAAAATACAAGAAGGCGATATCGCTCAAAGCCCTCGTTGATTGCCGCAAACGCCTCGCTGCTCAGAGGCAAAGACAAATTAACGCCAGATACTTCCGCCCCAATCCCGTCTTCGCGACGGGAAACTGAAATACCGGGTGAGGTTAAATCTGCCATTTGTATTTCTCGGTGTTTTTAATCGAAGGTTCTATAACCCTGCATCATACGAAGTTTAAAACTCGCTGAGCAATCGGCCAAAACCCTTGATCCGGTCATCGATGCCAGTCTTTCGCATAGATTCCCAGGCGATTGCCTGTAATGACGTCATAACGCTGATGCCAAACTCTTCTTCGAGTGGCTGAATGGCATCGATTACTGTCCAGTGCGGACAGCCAAAGTAAAGCGTGTCCGAATCTGGGTTGGCTGTCATCGCTGCTCGCCCCCATTCAAGCGCCCGACCCGGCGGCAAAGTACCGAGGGCGACGAGGCTTGAACCACCGGCATACACACCGGTCGGATCCAGCCCGAAAAACCCACTCATATGGCTGCTGTGGCGGGGACTCTGATCATCTAAAAATGGATGGACGATACAAACTTTTTGCGCCCCAAGCGCGGCAAAGGCATTGACCTGAGCCAACGCCGAGCATGACATCTTCACACCAATTTCGCTCTCCAGCTTCTGCATAAGCGTATCGACGGTGTCATCGCCCTTGGAGATATTGATCGGCAACCCTCCCAGCAGGACCAAATCTGCACCCGCCCGCGCCATGGTATGCGCTGACTCAATGGAAATTTGATAGCACTTCTCAACATCTTCCGGAGACCGCTCGCCAAGCGGCAGAGTGATCATCATGAGCGACACCCCGTCAGGAACGACGCGATACCAGTCTACCGGATAGATTTCAGTAGTGACCGCGGCCACCGTGTAGCCAATGCGCGCCCGATGCCCGTGTATCTGTCCATCGTTCATAAATGGCCTCTCTTTCTGGCCCTAAACCGCAAGCGGCACCAATTCTAATCCACGGGATGTTCCCGTTTTCCCAGTTTCGAGGTTGAACATAATCTGATCATAGCTGCCTGGCTTGGTCGTCCTGACCGTAATGGCCACTGACCGAGGACTCGCGCCATTCTCGGCATGCGGAATGTGCGGCGGCACGACGTCAACAGTGCCGGTCGGTGCTTCCGACCGAACTTTCAATTTTAACTTCGCAAAGCCAGGCTTGCTGCCGTCATCAACCCGGTCATAGACATGGGTCACTTCCTCACCATCGAGAACACCGTAGATCGTCCAGGTCGGTCCGTGATCATGAGCATTGGCCATGTGTTTCGGCTCGCGGACCAACGCCCCAACAAAGAAGTCATATTCAGCGTCATGATGCAGGATGTACTCCCTGCCCTTTTTCCGTTCCCAACTCTTTGACACTTCCCGAAGCTGTTCGTCGTCGATTAGTGCCTTTAGAAAAGGTTGGACACCTTCCCATTGTTCGGTCTCAGGGAGATTTTTAGCGAAATGCGCCTGCAGATCCGCAATGAACTTATTAAAAGCGGGTACCGAATATTGCCCCATCATACTGCTCCCAGTTAGCGCTTAATTTAGCGACGCTTCACAAATTTACCCGCTGCATGCCACCGGGCGGATAGCGCGTACCAGCCGCAACATCTTTTGGAAACATCTCATCAAGCCGCACAAGATCATCAGGTGTCAAATCAACATCAACCGCGTCGAGATTCTCGTCGAGATGCTTTCTACTTTTGCAGCCAGGAATCGGAAACACATTATCGTTTTGTGCGAGGACCCAGGCGATCGCTATTTGCGCGGCCGTCACGCCTTTATCGACCGCGAACGCCTCAAGCTGCTTAACCCGTTGGCGATTGGCGTCGAAATTTTCTTCGAAAAACCGTGGGAACTTGCCGCGTATGTCATCACCCGACTGCGACCCGGCTTTATCAACAACCCCAGCTAGAAAACCATAGCCAAGCGGTGCATAGGCCATCAGCGCCATGCCAAGGTCATCACAGGTATCCCGATGTCCGTCTTCAACATCGCGGGTCCACAAAGAATACTCAAACTGTAACGAGACAATAGGATGGGCTTTGGCAGCCCCGCGCACCGTATTCGGCGCCGCTTCTGACAGACCAATAAAGCGAACCTTGCCTTCTTCGACTAGCCGGGAAACCGCGCCCACCGATTCCTCGATTGGAATCGTCGGGTCGACCCGCGACTGGCACATCGCATCAAGATAATCGATGCCAAGGTTTTTAAGACTAAGTTCGCAAATTTCCCGCAATCGATCCGGCGTACCACTGCCGGCCGCAACGCTGCGATCGTTGTCATCCCGGATGGTGCCGGTCTTTGAATGGATAAAGACCTTATCCCGGCGTCCCTTTATCGCTTCGCCAATCAACCGGTGATTATGACCACCACCATAGCGGGCTGACGTATCCAAAAGATTGACGCCGCGTTCCATTGCCTGATGGATTGTCGCGATAGATTCGGCATCATCTGCAGCCCCGTACGCGCCCGACATACTGAAACAACCAAGCCCTATACGGGACAGCTTGATGCCGGAATGGCCGAATTCGCGATACTGCATATCCTACCTCCTGGCGTTAGGCATATTCCTCGGCAGCCAACCACTCCCGCGGAACAACCCGATTGGTGTCATCGCCCTTCATCTTGTTGTAGACTACAGCGCCTGCTGCTGCGAATTGCATCCCGAGCCCCGTATTATTCTTGTAGTAAACAATATTCTCGTTGGTTTGCTTGACCGTGGCCTCTCCCGTGCAGAGCATTCCAAGTTCGACGATGCAATCCTGGTCAACCGTACCCTTCTCAATCAGATCAAGGAGTTCGGTCTGCCGGTTCGACACGACACTTTCCCAATCATTGATAACGATATCAGACGCTCGCGTGAACGTGGTTTCATCCACCTCATGGCGTTTAAGCGTCACGTCCGAATTCGCCACGGAGATGACCAACTGACCAGGCACCAGAAGGTTTCCGTCAAATGTCGGCGTCGTTGAATTCGTCATAGAGCAGACGATATCTGCGCCAACAACAACCTCGTCCGAGTTATCAACGGGGACAATCTCAACGCCCTCCAATTGAACCAAGCTTGGGAAAGCTTCCCGGTTCTCCTTTGTCGGGCTATAGACCTTCACGCGCTTGATCGAAGGTCGTGCTGTACAAATGGCTTCACAATTGGCCTGCGCCTGCCGCCCGGTGCCAAAAAGACCGAGTTCCGTCACATCGTCGCGGGCAATTTTATCGACAGCGACGCCAGTGGTCGCGCCAACCCGTACGCCGCTCATATAGGATTCATGCATAAAGGCGACGGGTTCTGCGGTGTTCAAATCATACAGAATAATAACGGTCCAGTTTGTGGCATCTAAACTACCCTGTGTTTTACGGCCCGGCGCGCCTCCCTTTACCAGCATATTGGACCCTGCACGAACGCAGGCCATGCCATAACTTGGGACCGCCCCAACGTGAACATTACTAAAATATTCGCGCGTGGGGTCTGCTGGTGATTCAACACGGTAGCGGACCCTTGGCAGGGTCTTGGCCTTTCCTTGAGCAAAATCACCAAAGCAAACATCCATCGCCTCGATGCATTCAGCCATCGTTAAGTGCTTCCGCACATCGTCATCACTAATTATAATAGCCAACTGGCTCTCCCTGTTTCTTCACGAGGCGGGCCCCATAAAAGTTCGATTCAAATGATAAACCCAACACGGCAATAGGCACCATGGCAATAAACGTAGAAAAACTTTCCGATGCAGCAGGCGCGATCGTTTCCGGCCTCGATTTAACGCAGGCACTTTCGGCAGACGATACACAAGCCCTTAAACAGGCATGGCAGGACCACATGGTTCTGCTGCTGCGTGGCCAAGAACTCACCGAAGAAGAGCAAGAACGGTTTTGCCAGACCTTTGGTGAGATCGCCGGGCTTACATCAAGAAATTCGGATTCGAAATTCCTGTTCGTCACCAACAAGGA
>Ga0302127_10002943_pt1 | contig 10295 bp, 11 predicted proteins | sample CB4_SCM_MG_FD_204452 | JGI IMG/M metagenome (GOLD analysis project Ga0302127, IMG submission 204452) | Marine microbial communities from Western Arctic Ocean, Canada - CB4_SCM | ecosystem: Environmental > Aquatic > Marine > Oceanic | place: Canada: Western Arctic Ocean | collected 2017-09-24 | reverse complement strand
GAATTCTAGTGTTATATCCGTTAAATGCAAGATGATTTGGAAAATTTCGCATAAAATGTGCCTTAATTATGAAGATACTAGGGATAGAAACGTCTTGCGACGAGACCGGACTGGCAGTTTATGACTCTGAATCCGGTATTCTTGCAAATGTGGTACATAGCCAGGTGGATATACACAAGGTCTACGGTGGTGTCGTGCCAGAGTTGGCTTCACGAGATCATATCAGGCGAATTACCCCACTCATTCATAAAACACTCGAAAAAGCAGGTATTGAAAAGAATGAGTTAGATGGTATTGCGTATACCGCAGGACCAGGTTTAGTTGGGGCATTACTGGTAGGGGCAGCAGTTGGACGCAGTCTGGCGTATTCCTTGGGAATTCCATCTGTAGGGATTCATCACATGGAGGCACATTTACTCGCGCCAATGTTGGAAGAGAATGCACCCAGTTGTCCATTTCTTGCTTTACTTGTTTCAGGGGGTCATACCCAGATCATTCAAGTGGAAAAGCCAGGTGAATATGTATTATTGGGAGAGTCGTTAGATGATGCAGCAGGTGAGGCATTTGATAAAACGGCAAAATTACTTGGGTTAGATTATCCAGGTGGGCCGGCAATTTCGGCCCTTGCTGAATCAGGAGACCCAGGCCGGTTTACCTTTCCGCGGCCAATGACAGATCGACCAGGACTGGATTTTAGTTTCAGCGGGTTAAAGACTCATGCAATGAAAATTCTAAAGCAGTCTGATTTAGATGAGCAGACGAGAGCAGATATCGCGCGGGCCTTTGTCGATGCTGCAGTTGATACATTGACTATAAAATGCAGGCGTGCGATGAAACAAACCGGAATCTTCACCTTGATTGCGGCTGGAGGCGTTAGTGCCAATACTCAATTGCGAAAGAGTTTGTTAGATATGGTTGTTAAGATTGGAGGTCAGGTTTTTTATCCACGATTTGAATATTGCACTGATAATGGCGCAATGATTGCTTATGCAGGTTATTTACATGTTCGAGATGGTCGCAGGGAACCCTTGTCGTTTGCCGCCCACCCCAGATGGGCTCTGGCAGAATCTGAGTAGTCGGATTGAAATTAAAATTAGACAGGATTTGCAAGATTAAATTTATAAATATCTCTAATGTTTTTAAATGTCTTGTCTATTTATCGAAATAGTTTCCTTCTGATTCTCTAGTTATTTAACCTCAACTTATATCTGAAATATTAAATTTAGATTAATAGACATGTTAATCTTGTAAATCCTGTCTATATTATCGAAATAAATTTCTGCCGATATTTTATTGATTAACTTCGATCTATACATAAAATATGAGTAATTGAATAGTTGTCCTGGCAATCTTGTCTCACGTTGAATGTTTTTTTTCTGCACCTATCCTGGATTCAGTACCTGCTAATAATCTTTCAATATTCTTCCTGTGTCGAACCAATAGAAATAACGCCATTACAGTAAAGCTACCTACATAGGAGGGATCTGGTGTCAGCCAGATAGCATATACTGGTGATAGCATTGCCGCGGTCATGCCTGCTGCTGAAGAATATCGAAAGAGTAAGGCTATCAATATCCAGGAGAAAATAAACAATAAGCCAACTAACCAGGAAGTGGCGAGTAATACACCAAGCAGAGTGGCAACACCTTTGCCACCTTTGAAGTGAAAAAAAATCGGATATGTGTGTCCAAGAAAAACGGCTAACCCGGATGCGGCAATTACCCAATCCGCGACACCAATATATTGTGATACTAAAATGGGGAGGACGCCTTTTATCAAGTCTCCAAACAAGGCAATGCTGCCTGCTTTTTTGCCATGAAGCCGGTAGACATTCGTAGCACCTGGATTTCCTGATCCGCCTTTACGGGGATCTGATAGTCCCATTATTTTGCAGACCAAGATGGCCGTGGATAATGAGCCCAGTAAATATGCAGACACGATAGACAGGATATTGATAATCATTTTGATATTGGACGTCTAATTTGCTTCAAATTCAAGTTATTCATAGTGGAATTAATCCTGTAATATCGGGATCGTAGTTATTATTGACCGGTTGATCTTGATTTTGCCTGTTTTAAATTACACAATTAATGCCACTATGTTATTGAATCTTCAGATTAAAATTTTTAGAAAGTGAACATATGACATGGATATTGTATACCTAAACGATTTGCGCGTAGAAACCGTAATAGGTATTTATGATTGGGAACGTTGCACCAAACAAACTGTAATTCTGGATATCGAAATGGGTACAGATATTATTAAGGCCTCAGAAACTGACAGCATTGAAAATACCCTTGATTACAAGGCGGTGGCAAAGAGATTATTTGCTTATATAGGTGATAGTGAATTTCAATTAGTTGAAACATTAGCAGAGAAAGTTTCCGAAATTCTTCTAAATGAATTTAAAGTCCCCTGGTGTCGAATTAGACTCAATAAAAAAGGTGCCGTTCGAGGTGTACGTGATGTTGGTGTCATCATCGAAAGAGGTAAAAAAGATTAGTATGGCAAAGGCGTTTATTGGTATTGGTAGTAATGTAGATCGAGATCATAATATTGGGTCAGGAATAAACCAGCTAGCCGAGATCGATTCAAATTTAATTGTTTCTACCGTATATGAAAGTAAGGCTTATGGTTTTACAGGTGATAATTTTTATAATCTGGCGGTTGGACTGGATACCAGGTTACCAGCATTAGAATTAAATAGTTTGCTAAGGGAAATAGAGGATAAACATGGCAGGCTACGAAATATTCCTCGATTTTCATCTCGCAACCTGGATCTGGATTTATTGATATATGATGACTTAGTGAGACATGACAATGAGTTGGATGTACCACGTCAGGATATAATTAGTTATGCGTTTGTCTTGAAACCGTTAGCAGAGATTGCTGCAGAGTATATACATCCAGAGTCAGGATTAAAAATCGGCAAAATTTGGGAATCTTTTAATAAATCTGAACAGGATTTATGGCCTGTAACATTATCGACTTGATAACCTATTGTGAGATTAATTAAGGTGAAATAAATGATTAAACATCTCAAGCTTACAGTTTTTTTTATGATATTTTTATTTTAATCTGGATGTGGAAGTCCTGGTGAAGTAAAAAAATTAGGAGCACTGGATGATGCCATAAATGAATATGCCTATGCGTTAAGATGGGGACGTATAGATGATGCGCTTGCATTTCATATCAATGAAGATGGCGAGAGGCCTGATATTGATGTGTCCATTATGAAATTCATTCGTGTAACAGGGTTTGATATCAAACGAAGAACAGTCAATGCTGAGCAATCAGAGGCGACAGTACAAAGTGAGTTAAATTACTATAATGATCAGTATGGCACATTGAAATCTCTGGAATATACACAACTATGGTGGTACCAACCTGATTCTAAGAAGTGGTTGCTCAATAGTGAATACCCACAGTTTCAATGATTCTGTGATACAGAATTTGTAGAACAAATATTTTGAACAGGTGACTGTTCTAAATTTTTTTATGTACGTTAAATTCTCTAATTACTACGTCCGCCATCTACATTGATAACCTGGCCAGTGATGTATTCCGCTTTATCAATGAGAAAATAAACTGCATTTGCAATGTCCGATGATGTACCCAGCTTTTGTAATAATGTCTCGGATAGTATTTTTTGTTTCCGATCTTCATCAATATTTTCTGGCCAGAGTATTGCCCCGGGTGATACGGCATTTACCCTTATTAAAGGCCCCATTTCTACAGCCATTGCCCGTGTCAGCATTATCAAGCCTGCCTTTGTGGCAGAATAAACTGTGTGTTTTTTTAATGGCTGTTCACCATAAATATCTGTGATATTGATAATACACCCATTGACTTGGCTTAATTGTTGTTGACATGACTGAGCCAGGAAAAAAGGAGCCATCATGTTAGTGCCTACCAATTCATCCCATTGTTTTTGCGTTGTTTCCTCGAATGGCGTTGGATAAAACAATGATGCATTGTTTATTAGTACATCCAACCTGCCAGTAAAATTCAAGGCTTTGGTAGTCAATGCAGTATAAGAACTAATATCAAGCAGGTCGCCCTGTAGAATATAGGCAGAATCGGATCGGATATTATTGAGTGTATCTTTCAGCTGATTTGCCGCAATTTCCGATGTATTGTAATGAATAATAATTTTCATACCATGAGCATGCAGGACCCTGGCAATGGTCGCGCCAATTCGTTTTGCAGCACCGGTTATAAGTACTGTTTTGCTATTCATGGCTTGGTATGATAATCACTCAATAATTATAACCATGATCAACCTTATATTGCTGCATATATACTTTATCTATGAATAATTCTCAGCTAGACGATTCATTTTTGCCTAATGGGTGGCCAGAACCAGATGCAATAGCACTGGATTATAGCCGGAGACTGAAAGAATTTATTAATGGCGAAATAGTAGCAAATGAGGGCCAGATAAGTTTTGAGCGATTTATGCAGATGGCACTGTACCAACCCGGTCTTGGATATTACAGTGCCGGGTCCAGAAAGTTTGGCAAAGACGGAGATTTTACAACTGCACCGGAGATATCATTGTTATTTTCTGCATGTATTGCCAGACAGTGTGAACAAGTTTTCGAGTTAACAGGATCAAATACTATACTTGAACTGGGTGCCGGTTCGGGTGTAATGGCATCTGACATTTTATCTGACCTGAGACGTAAATCGAATATGCCGGATAAATATTTAATACTTGAGACCAGTGCTGATCTACGTGATAGACAACGACTGAGGTTACATAATGAACATCCAGATTTTATTGACCGTATCCATTGGCTAGATAATTTACCTACCGAACATTTCAATGGTGTGATCCTTGCCAATGAAGTCTTGGATGCTATACCCGTTAATCGAATAAAATTAGGTAAGGATGACATCCAAGAATTAATGGTCGGTCGCGAATTCAATGAATTTTGCTGGCAATACCGTTTAGCTGGTAACGAATTAATGATGGAGGTCGATAACCGTCTGGGTGAATTAAAAAAATATTGTCCTGATGGCTATGTCACAGAAATTAATTGCATGATTCCCGCCTTTATACATTCGTTGTCAGAGGTGCTCGGTTCCGGCTCAATATTATTGCTAGATTATGGTTATCCCAGACATGAGTTTTACCACACTCAGAGAACGGAAGGGACGTTAGTTTGTCACTACCGACATCGTAGTCACGACAACCCGTTTATATATGTCGGCAATCAGGACATCACTGCATTCGTAGATTTTACTACTGTCGCCCAATGTGGTCATGACTATGGTCTGGATGTAAAGGGATATAGTTCCCAGGCTGGATTTTTAATGTCTATGGGGATTGAAGAGGTAATTAAGGAATATGGTGATGATAGTAAACATAAGGCATTGAGACTTTCACAGCAGGCGGGTCAATTATTATTACCTGGTCAAATGGGTGAAAAGTTTAAGGTAATGGCATTAACTCGAAATCTAAAAACTGAACTTGATGGCTTTAAGTTAGCCAATAACATTCATCGTCTATAAATCTCGTGCCTGATTTATTCAAATCAAAATTTTCCCGGGAACTAATGGTTGTTGTTATTTGCTCTTTAACCGCATGTGTTAACAATTCGACTCGTGAAAATAATCTGACAGAAGAATCTTTTGACGTAGGTTCACTCATTAAAACAGACATTGGCGAGGTGATTGAAGTTCATGTTAAAGAATCCAGGAATCACCTCAGGGAAATGATGGTTAAATTATATAAATGCAATCCAAGAGAGCTTATAAAATCACAATATGCACCTACAATTGAAGAAAATGTCGTACGTCTTTTTGACCTGGATCATGATTGGCAATTTTCTGAATACGAAGGTAAGTATGGCAGTGAAGTTATATTTTTGACTTTTAATTCAGATTATCAGGGGGACAGGGTTTTTAGTCTTATGGCCGGCATTTTCTATATGATGATGGAGGTATACAATAATAAGAGATCGTTTTATTTGTTTCAGGCGCCCGATGCTCAAAATTTGTACAATCTTGCGCATAACATAGAAATAGCTGTATAGAAATTGGGTAATAACCGTGATGAGTCAGGTGAACTTTTTTTGTATAGTAATTCCCTTGCGAATGAGGAATCCAATTTAAGTTATGAAAGACTGTTTGGAAAATTAATCAGTTTACAGGACACTATGGCTATTATTATCTCGGAAAGAACTAATCGCACTATAACCAAGGTTATTCAGCAAATGGTAACTGCAGTCTTTTTACCAATATTATAATTATGACGACAGAATATTTACATTTTTTTCTCCTTGGCCTGATACAAGGAATTACCGAATTTTTACCCATTTCAAGTTCCTCCCATTTGATACTTGTACCACGATTATTGAATTGGGAAGACCAAGGGCTTGCAGCAGATGTTGCTGCTCATGTTGGTAGTTTATGTGCCGTAATATTTTATTTTCGTAGCGATTTAAAAAAGATGTTAACGCGTTGGTACGCATCAGGTTTTAGTCTTAAGGATGAACAGTCTCTTTATGTTTGGTACCTGGCGGCTGCCACTTTACCGATTGCAATTGTCGGTTATTTGTCCAGTGATTATGTCGAGATATATTTAAGGGATCCTTTGATTATTGCTGGTACGACAATCGTATTTGGTTTGCTTTTATGGTGGGCGGATTATTCTGGAAAACAAACCAGAGATGAATCGGGACTAAATTGGAAAGATGTATTTATTATTGGTGCATTCCAGGTTCTTGCATTGATACCAGGGACGTCACGATCCGGCATTACGATTAGTGCAGGTTTGCTCCTGGGATTGGACAGAGCGTCAGCTGCCAGGTTTGCATTTTTATTATCAGTGCCAACTATTCTGCTTGCTGGCGGTTATGAAGGATTGAAGTTAATTTTATCTTCTACGGCAGTAAATTGGATTGCTTTTTTAATTATAGTAGTGACTTCTTTTATTACTGCAGTTTTTACGATTCATTATTTTCTGAAATTCCTTAATCAGACTGGAATGGTTCCTTATGTTATTTATAGGCTCTTTCTTGGTGCTACATTACTCTATATATTTCTTTGATTTAGTTTGAGATTCTGCACATTAAAATTAAAAATTAATGATAGTTGTTTTGATATTCATCTAAACATTAGTTAGTAATTCGATATCGGAGAATAAAATACAATTGAGTGATGGATAACTAATTGGATTGGTTAGTGTTATCTGGTCGTTGGCTTTTTCTTTCATACATTTTACCTAAATAATAGCCCATCCCCGACCATATGGCGGCAATGGCTGCACCGACAATGCCAACAGCCGTAAAACCCAGTCCCAGGCCTTCGGTCAATCCGGTAAAAAACCATGCCGTAATCGTATCACCGCCGCGATAGACAACTACATCAATAACGGGTTTTGCCTTAAATCGGGTTTCCTTGTCTACATTAGTAAACAGCATCTCCCTGGCAGGTTTGGTGATTGCATAATTTCCAGCACGTCTAACGACCTGCAAGGCAAGTAGCACTGTAATTATTGGGGAAAATGCAAGAATTAACATACCTGCTATTACCAGTATAGGCATCGATGCCAGCGTAAACCCAACACCTAGTTTTTTTACTATCCTGCCCGTTGCAAAAAATGCCACTGCAAACGTTAATACATTTACCAGCCAGTCTATTCCACCAAGTATCTGGGTTCTTGTTTCCCGGTCATAAACTGCCAACAGATTTTTTTGTTCAAAATATATAAATGAGCTAATCATGGTATAGAGCAGAATAAATGCCCCGATCCCAAGCAAGTATGGATCCTGAAGAAATAATTTAAATCCTGCGATAGGATTTCCCCCGATTTTAAGTGTCTCAGGATCAACATGAATATCTTCATTATGAAGTTCGGTAACCTTTAACTTTGCCAGGTAAAATATGATTGGAATAGTCGAGATTAGCATTACTGATGCGATTAACATCAGTGCGTCAGTTCCTACAACACCAGCGAACAGTGTCGGAATACTAGGCCCGACCAAAGCGCCAGCACTGGCTCCGGCTGCGATAATCGCAAACAGTCGTTTGGCTTGTTCCTTATTATATATGTCAGACATATAACTCCAGAATACTGAGAGATGGAATAAGGCAAAAAAACTGACCCAGACATAAAATGATTTATCTACCAGAGTGCGATCAGGTGCCAGGTTTGCGCCCAGAAAAAAGCAGATGAAACTAAGTGCAAAAAAGATGTAGACACCTGGCACTACGTGTTTAAATTTGACATTTGAAACAATGAAGCCGTAACTTGCGACCAGAGCAATACCAATAAAGAAGTTTATTGTCCATAACATGCTTACTTCGGTGTCACTCCAGTCGCTCGCCATGGCATCGCGAACTGGACGCATGATGAAATACGAGGCCATGAGGATAAACACAAACGAAAATGACAGAATAGTCGCCTTTAATTCATTGGTTTCAATATGGGCAGTTTTTTTAATTAACCAGTTAATGATGTTGTTGTCATTTACCATAGTGATACCTTATTGATTGTTGTGCCATTAACACCTTAAAGGTTTGCTATCCTGATATAGATTGTGTTGATTCTATTATGGCATTTATTCTAAGTTGATGAACAGCTTTGGCGATTTCTGGTCCATCCATTTCATTAGTTATAACAGTTTGCATATTGATATTTTGAGCTGTTTCAAAATACTTCCTAAATTGATTGGCTTGTGGATATTCTCTATCTGTAAAGCCGGTTCGGCCTTTGGCATCAGCCTCACAGGCAATTAAAAATTGATCAAAACGATCTGGACGGCGAAAGGCGTCCATGGCTTCCAGCTTTTTAACAACAGTCTCTGCTCGTAGCTCGTTAATGGTGTGACAAATTAAATGATAACGACAAACAATTATCGCCAGGTCGCGGTACCGGTTAGGTATTTTGAGTCGACTACAAAATGCTTTGACAATTTTTACACCACGCTCTTCATGGCCTTTATGTTTTGGTAAAATATCCTTAGGTGTCGTGGCTTTGCCCAGGTCATGAACCAATGCCGCGAAACGAACAGTTTTTTCTTCAGATAATTTTATAGCTTGATCGAGTACCATCATGGTATGAACCCCTGTATCTATTTCAGGGTGATGGTTTTCAGGTTGTGGAACACCAAATAAACTGTCAATCTCTGGGAATACTTGTTTTAGCGCATTACATTCCCGTAATACATTAAAAAAACGGCTTGCGTAACTGTATCCAAATGTTTTATCCAGCTCTGCCCAAATCCGTTCAGGTACCAGTGCCGCCAGTTCACCGGACTCAGAAATATCCTTCATAATTTCCATGGTCTCAGGTGCAATAGAAAAATTAAAACGAGCAGCAAAACGCGCAATCCGTAATACTCTTAACGGGTCTTCCACAAATGCAGGCGAAACATGACGCAGAATTTTATTATCAAGATCAGCTTTTCCACTATGAGGATCAATCAGTTTGCCATTTTCATCTTCTGCAATGGCATTAATAGTCAAGTCACGTCGTAACAGATCCTGCTCAAGAGTGACATCTTCGGCTGCATGAAAGGAAAATCCTTTATAGCCTGGTGATGTTTTTCTTTCGGTTCTCGCCAGTGCATATTCTTCATGTGTATCGGGATGTAAAAATACCGGAAAATCACTACCAATTGCCTTGTAACCAAGAGAAAACATTTCATCGGGTGTGCTCCCAACAACCAGCCAGTCACGATCAGATATCGGTAACCCGAGCAACTTATCACGTATAGACCCACCGACCTGATAGATTTTCATTGAGTAATCTTATGTTTGCTGGATAAAAAAGTTAATGAACTGATGTTTAATAATCAATCAGTAAAATTAATGTTGAATCATTAAGGATATAATTCAGTGTCTGATCAATTCTTTAAATACTTGGTAATAGAATAATACTTAAAACATTTAATATTATCTAAGCATTTCGTCGTGATTGTTTTCTATAAGTATAGTAGGCAGATCTAATATTACGCTTAGTAAGGTATTGAGGAACAATTGTCTCAATAGCTGTCGGAATAATATTAAACAATTCCAGAGAATTGTTTTCTGAAACGCTGTCTAGTTTCAAAGATAAATAATTATCAAGGGAAAAAGGCTTTTCAATTTTTAGTAGACTAAAGAAAAAACCAGCCATATCAAATACAGTAGCCTGGATCCGTGACAGGATATCAGGCAGTGGATAAATAATCCGTTTCATATTTAAACATTCGCAGGTGTATTCCACTAATTCTTGTAATGTATAAATATTCGGACCATATATATCCAGTCGTTTTCCATAGCAGTCTGTATTCTCCAGGCTG
>Ga0302127_10002942_pt1 | contig 10296 bp, 5 predicted proteins | sample CB4_SCM_MG_FD_204452 | JGI IMG/M metagenome (GOLD analysis project Ga0302127, IMG submission 204452) | Marine microbial communities from Western Arctic Ocean, Canada - CB4_SCM | ecosystem: Environmental > Aquatic > Marine > Oceanic | place: Canada: Western Arctic Ocean | collected 2017-09-24 | reverse complement strand
CGGCATCCGCTTTGAAGATTTTCTGGATGTACGTGTAATATGCGGCGAAGCCGTGGTGCGGCGACGCAGACTTGGAGAACAACAATCGCATGGGATCGCCTTCGTAGCCAAAGGTCGGTTGGACACCGATAAAGACGTTACCAAACTTCTTGCCGTACACAAGCATGTTTTGGCCGTCGGTGTTCAAATTCCCAGGCGGCGGGCCCCAATTTTCGTGGAGTTCCGTTTCGTAGTCGCACAACTTCTTGTACTCAGTCACCGGCATTCTGTATTCGACGTTCAAGTCCGGCGACTGGAATTGCGCTTCCTTGTCGTTCAAGACAGAATTGATCAAGTCCATTTCGTTGTCCGGACAGTCACCGATGTTGTAACCTCTCTTCTTCAAGTCTTGCAAGACTCTGAAGATGGAACCAAAGACGTTCAAGTACGCGGCGGTACCGACGTTCCCTTTGTCCGGCGGAAACGAAAACACGGTGATAGCCAAGTTCTTTTGCGCGTTCTTCTTGCGTCTCAACGAGGCCCACTTGATGGCTCTGTCCGCGATTTGCGACGAGCGATCTTCCAAAGCGTGGGATTTACCAGACTTGGAGTCTCTGCCGGAAAAGATGATCGGTTCCAAACCACCGTCCAACTCCGGAAGCGCGACTTGCAACGCGACTTGCACCGGGTGCAAACCGAGCGTAGAGTCTTTCCACTCCTCGGTCGTTTGGAAGGACAACGGCACGGTAACCATGTACGGCACGTCCAACTTCTTCAACGACTCGATCGCTTTCGGGTGATCTTGTCTGGCCGGGCCACCAACCAAGGCGAAACCAGTCAAGGACAACACGGTGTCGACCAAAGCGCCTTTGGTGATCGGATCAAAAAAGAAGCGATCCACGGGCACGGAGAAGTCCAAGCCGCCGGCAAAGACCGGGACAACCTTGGCACCTCTCGCTTCCAAGTCCATGACCATACCGTCGTAGTGACCGGCATCACCGGTGACCAAGTGCGATCTTTGGAGAACGACGCCAATAACCGGCGCGTCCTTCTTGAACTTGAGGTCCTTTCTGGTATCGTACCAGTTCAAGTACTCCTTGACGTCTTCGAACATGGTCGGTGCCATCGGGTGCCAGATACCGATATCCGGAAACGTCACCGGCTCGGCAACTTCCCCGACGTCGACTCCGGCTAACTCCGGAACGTACGCCTTGGAGATCATCAACAAGAAGTTCTCCAAGTTTTCCGAGGAGCCGCCCAACCAGTATTGCAAAGAGTTCATAAAGTTTCTCGCATCCGCCGCCTTATCGCTCGGCAAATACTTCAAAACCTTCGGCAAAGTTCGGACCAACTTCAACATGCCCTCTTCGAAACCACCGGATTCCTTCTTCTTTCTCATGAAAGAAGCGATCGCGGACTTGGACTGACCCAACTGCGCCATGGAAAACGTACCCAACTTGTTCAATCGCATGACCGCCGGCATGGACGGGAAGACCACGCACGCGTCCAAAGAGTCTCTCAACGGCGCGACGATATCCACAATCTTTTCCGCCAATTCTTCGATAAAGATCAAAGAACCGATGAAAACATTCGCGTTCTCCACGTCAGTTTTGAACTGATTCAAGTTATCCTCGTTTCTCAATTCTTCCAACAAGTAACCGGAGACTTGAACGCAGACGTTTTTGTTCGTCGCGTTGATTTGCTTCACCGCGGCGGACAAGGAAGACTGATATTGCGATTCCAAAACCACGTACACCATCTTCACGACGGTTCTCCCGTTCGCTTCCGGAATAATCGTGCGAATCCCCGGGTCGACGTTCGTGAACATTCCTTTCGAGCTGCTGTCCGCATCCGCCAACAACTTCTCCTCCTCGGATTTCGACCCCGCTTTTTTCAAAGGCCCGTTTGGTGGAGAGATGACTGCTTTGGTGACCACCAGTCTTTGGCTTTGTTTCGCAGTAGTCCTCGCGCGTAAGCTCTGTTGTTTTTAATGTTTTTAATGTTGTTTCGAAAAGACAGCAAAAGTAAAGAAGAGAGATGATGATTGCGGTCAGTTTGATGCTCGGATGATACTACTAATACTAAACGCGAGAGCGAGTCGTGTGAAAAGTGCTTCCCAAAGATATCTGATCTTTCCCGAAAATGTATGACGTCGACTTCTTCATCGTCCACCCAACATCGCGCTCTTTTTCTCAGTAAACGCGCGTAAAATCTACGATCCGAGAACCAAACGCGAGATCAAGAAAAGGGTGTTCATTCTCGTTCAAAAAGATCTTCGTTCATATCGCGAGATGTCTCCTCTTCGGCGTAAAAGAATGCGTTTTGTAGCCCCTTTTCCTCGCTTTTGGGACGAGAGTTTTCCTCTCGTTTACAGGGAAAGATGATAAAATTTTACAGAGAAAATTATCTCTCTCCGTCCCTTTCCGTACGTCGCGCGCGCACGTACGAAAGAATAAAAAACGAAAGAACGCGGACTAAAGAACACAGCCTATATAGCTTACGTACCTTGTGCAAAGCGACTTTGCTCCCGAGCGCTGCCGCTGTCAAAGAAGAGGCTGCCATCGTGATGAAATGATGTTCTGTAAAAGTGAGGAAAGAAGAGAGAGACTTCTGCGCTGTGCTTTCATCTCATCTCTCCAGTGGGTGGAAAAGATTTTTTTTTCGTGGTCCGACAGAAGACCAAAAGGAGATCTTTTTTTGATGAGCTTTTCACCCGAAAGAGAGGAAACACCTTTTTGCATTTTTTTCACGCAAAAGTGTAAATAACATTTTCTCGTACAACAAAACCACTCTTCTTTCTTGGGACACAGATTTTGACTTGTTTTTTGTTCTGTGTTTGTGTGTGTGCGTGTGCATATATATAGAGAGCAGTAGCAGAGGAAGCAGAGAGAGAGAGTACGAGAGATACAGACGATTACTTTTATATCTTTGGGTTTCTTTCTTCTTCTTGGTCTTCTTCATTTCATCGCAGAAGAGTAAATAGTAAAAAATCATATCATGGGTGCCATCTCGGTCCTCCTCCGCCATCCGTTCGATGTGTTTCCTCTACTCAAGGTGAAAAAAATGGCCGACACGGCGAAGAAACTCCCGAAAGAGGAAAACTTGGCGTTTTGTTACGACATGTTGAACAAAGTGTCGCGGTCGTTCGCGATTGTCATTCAACAGCTCGACGAGGAGTTAAGAGACGCGGTGTGCATCTTCTATCTGGTTTTACGAGCGTTGGATACGATCGAGGACGACATGGCGATTGACAACGCGGAGAAAGTACCGCAGCTTTTGAAGTTTCACGAGGACATATACGATCCGGAATATAATCACTTAACGTGCGGGGAGAAACATTACAAGACGTTGATGGTAGAATATCCGAAAGTTACGAACGTTTTCTTACGATTGAAGAAGCCGTATAAAGACGTCATCGCAGGCATCACGAGACGCATGGGAAAAGGGATGGCGGATTTCATCGAGAGCGAAGTGAACACGTTGAAAGACTGGGACGTGTATTGCCATTACGTCGCCGGGTTAGTTGGGATTGGTCTGTCCGATTTATGGGCCGGATCAAAGTTGGAAGAGAAGAAGTTCAAGACTGAAATGGAGGATTTAAGCAACGCCATGGGGTTGTTTTTACAAAAGACGAACATCGTGAGAGATTATTTGGAGGACATACAAGAGATTCCGAGACCGAGAATGTTTTGGCCGCGAGTGGTGTGGGGAAAATACGCGACGAGCTTGGACGATTTGCAATACAAGAAGAATCGAGCGAACGCGGTGCATTGTTTGAACGAGTTGATTACGAACGCGCTGACGCACGCGTGCGACTCGTTAGAGTACATGAGCCGAGTAAAAACGCCGTCTATTTTTCGATTTTGCGCGATTCCGCAGGTTATGGCTATAGCGACATTAGCGGAGTGTTACGATAACGGGAAAGTGTTTGAAGGCGTGGTTAAAATCCGAAGAGGCTTATCGGCTCGCATCATGTTATCGTCCAACGACACGTATCAAATCGGGCAAGGTTTCAAACACTTTGTGAAGATTTTGAAGAACAAAGTGCGAAAAGAAGACCCGAACCGTAAGGAAACCATGCGATTATGCGATTTGGCCACGGAGAAAGCGCAAGAGATGATCGATTCGAGCGACCGAGGGAAACTGGAAAAGTTACGAAACGCGAATAACGACCAACCGTTGTCCATGGGCGTAAAAGTTGGTTTGTTGACGTTATTCGGCGGGTACGCCGCGTACGCGTTCAACTTGGAACAAATGCGCGAGAGCATGGGATTGAACCCGAAAAACGGCGCTCGTTGGGTGGACCAAATGCAACAGGTCTTTGCCGTCATGGGTGTTTTGTTTGTGATGTTTTTGATGTACTCCACGCGGCGCACTCGGCGGTGATGGACTATCATCCCGGAGCGTCGAGACCAAAGAGCGAAAGAGAAGACTCGTATACTAATAGAGAAAGAGAAAGAGAGAACAAAAACTATGACAACACGAAAAAACAAACTCACCGCACTCACATTAAATATGTTATCGTTACGTTCGCGCGCTCGTAATCGTTCTGTCTCGTTAAAAGGATTCCTCGAGAGTTTGCGCGAATATTATCTTGCGAATCAAAAGTTTTCTCTGTTTTGCTTTTCTTCACATTTTCCTCTCTGTGGGATACGATTAAAAGCGCCCCAAATATGCGCGCACACGTCGTTTACTCCCTCCTCTTCGTCATCGTCCTCGCTGTTTTTAGCGGCGGCTTTTGTTTCGCGAGTATTACCACCACCACCACGACCGTCTCGACGGCTTTGAAGCAGCGGGGAAGCGGACGACGACGACGATATCTGTTGGAAGAAAAACCAACGGAATCGGACGCAAACATCCATCTTCACCGGTCGCTGTTTATACCACCGAAAGAAGGCGAAGAAGAAGAACAAAAAGGAGAAAAAGAAAGCGAGGGACCCGGCGTTTCTCCCGAAACTCCGAAGTCTGAAGATGAATGGCGCGGCGCGGAAACGAAAACGCTTTCGAACTTGCTCGAGTTGGAGCAAAAGTATAGTCAGAAAATGTCTGAGTTTCGAGAACAGAAAGGAGGAGGCTTGTCGTTGGCGGATCTCGATCGAATCGGAGACGAGTATCGAGCGGCGTCGAGGGCACACCACGAAGAGTTGGAACGGGCGAAGAGCATGCTAGGAAAGGAGGGCGGTGATAGAGATAATGGTGACGGTAGACGTAGTGATAGTGATAATACGATCCCTCGTAATGACGAAAACATCGACGTGAACGACCGGGCGACTCGCGAGCGATTTTTTAAAGCTCGAGCGAGGAAAGAGGACGACGAGTTGATCGTTTTCGCAGTTGGTGACACGAGAGATCACCGAAGAGTGACGAAAGATCCGGCGATTGCGACGATTAGTACCGATTTCGTCGCCAACGTGGCGTTGAATTTGAAAGCGATGGGCATCGAACATTACGTAGTCGTGGCGAGTTCGAAAGAGTTGTGCGAGACGTTGAAAACGAGATACGCGGAAGTGTTCGGGGAATACGGGTCGTGCGGGTTCTCTACCGCGTATACCGAGAACGCGCAGCAGCTGGAAAAGTGGAACTTAAAAGTAGGCGATATGTTTTTACTCTGGATGCAACAGTGGTTGTTCGTCTCGCACGCGATGGAGTATGGTTATAGCGTCATGAGAGTCGATTCAGACGTCGTATTTTTAGAAGACCCGTATAAGATTATAAACGGGCCTTTGATGTCTCCGTTTCGGGTGATTTCGCAGACGGATTTGTTCGCCGCGAATACGCGTCCAAAGTGCGATAGGAAAGTTGACAAAGCGACATTGACGGAGGAACGAAAGCGGTACTCCGCGGCTCTCGGAAACGATATCGTTTTGTGCGACGACGCGGTACCAAACGCGCTCTTAAACATTGGGTTGATTTACTTTCGTAAGTCGACTTTAATGCCGCACAAAGAGACGGCGCTGTACGATTTTTTCGTGAAATTGAACGGAAAGTTTCAAAGCATTTTGGAAGATCAAAACGCCGACGGGAACGCCGAACGATTGCTCGATCAACCAATCTTTCGCGACGTTATGAACCAATTCTTCGTCGGAAGCTTTAAAGTTGCCACCGCTGGAGATGGTATGACATCGATGTACCAACACAACGCGTGTCCTCACGACGACGTGAATGAGTGCGAAATCATTCAAAAGGAAAGAAAAGTAACCGCACTTTCGTTCGTTGAAATCTCGAAACAGCCGAGAAACCTCGGCGACGCCATCGTTCCGGAACTCGTTCTGGGTGCTCCGGATTGGTTTTTTGGACGCGGTTGTCTTCGCGGCGTCGCGGATGGTACGAAAACCGTCCGCTCTATTCGCGATATGATGACAAAAGCTAACTTAGACAAATCCGAATATCCGATTGGAAAGGACACGTGCCCGGCGAATCCGCGCGCCGGAGCGAGTATGAGAGCGCCGGGAAAAGCCGCGAGAGGTGGTGGATTAGTCGCCGTCCACGCCGTATACAGCAAAGCAAAGAAACGTGTCGACGCGATGCGCGCGTTAGGATGGTGGCGCTTGGACGAAGACTCTACAACGACTCAAAAGGACGACGACGCGTGCGAAAACAACTCGGATAACGCGAACGGCATCCTCTTCACGCACACGTACTTTCGCCAAAACGAAATCGGGTATAAAGCGTTCGTTTGTGCTGGAAAACCGAAAACGGTCGGGCAGTGCGCCTGTTGCTCCGGCGTTCCCGAAATCACTTTGGAAAAGGAGTTGAAGTTCATAGAATACGCCGCGGACGACCAAATACACCCGGTCGGGAATACGGAAAAGTTACAAAGAGTCGCGCACGGATGCGGCGCTTTGGACGATTTCAACGGGGGTTGGAACGAGTTTTGGAACTAATAGAAGAAGATAGCAGCAAACAGTATGTACACGTACACGCATTAATAGCAACGCAAAATAAACTAACGCAACGACCACCGCAAAAACAAAGCGAGAGACGACGAAGCTTCTCTAATCGTATCCGTCCATTTTATCCGTCAACTCGCTCGCTTTATTCGCGCCTTCGATCCCTTTCGTCCACAAAATCGCGCTCAACGGGAACCCCGTAACGATGAACCACCCTAAAATTGGTTTGTACATCCCACTCGTCGCTTCCACGACGCCGAAAATTGGTTTCGAAAACGTCCACTCGAACACGCTCCCAGTCGCGGCGAGTAACGTGATCAGACTTCCCAAAAGGAACACAGGCCACGGGAACTCGCCTGATTCTTTCGAAAGTTTCTTTTCCATCTCTCGTCGCTCCCAAGGGGGGATGTCTTCTTTCTCCTCTTCTTTAATACTCTCCTTGCCATCATCCATCGTTGCCATCATCGGGGCTAAAAATTGACGGGGATATCTTTGAAACGTCATCGCATTTCTTTTCATCGAAGACAAAGAAGAAGAAGAAGAACACGACGCCGCGCAGTGCGAAAACGACCGTCGTCCAGACGACAAAGTTTTGGCTTTCGTGAATACTAAAACAGCAGCAGACGAAGAAGAAGAAGATATCATCTTACGTGTTATATCGGGAGGGCAAAAAATGATGTTTTTTGTGACGAAGGAACAACAACGACAGTCTTTCTTCTGTCTTTGATTTTATATACAGTAGTAATGTACGCATGTCGAATATAAATAATTTTTACCGCGGAGAGATGATTCTCTCTCGCGCGCTTTCTTTTCACTTTGTCGCGCAAAACGCGACAAAGCGACGCCTCTCTTTTTCTTCTTTTTCTTTTTGTTGTTATATCTTTTTCATCGTATGTGTACGTTTAATAATCGCGTCGTCGTTCCCGAAACGCTTTCTTTTCGAGAAAGCGCATTCATTGTTGAATGCGGCGGGGAGAGACGGTTTTTCTTTTGGTGATGGGTGAACGAAACCTTCCGTGTGGAATATTACGCTTTACCACCATCGGCACTGTAGCCGACAACTTCCATGTCAGTCGGCAAGATGGCGTGCAAGGTCATGGCCAAGAGCGTACCGATGGAGTACGGCGTGGTCAATAAGATGAGAATACCGTCTCTGATGCCTCGTTCGCCTTTGTTGCAGTCGGCGCCTTCGCGGAACGGACCGGAGCACGCCCAAAACGGCGCGGTACCAGAACTCCCTCTTTGGTCGCCGAAGATCCACGGGACCGCGGTAACACCCAAACCAACGCCCATGGAGATGGCCAAGATGATTCGGTTTCTGCGAGAATTTAAGTCGGCTTTGGAGACGACCGACAAGCCGGAGACAAAGACGTTGCAGAAGAGAAACGTCGTCATGCCACCAACCACGCAATCAGGCATGGAAGAGATGATGCCAGAAACCTTGGATAAGACGCCCAACGCGACCAACCAGAGACCGCAGCATACGCCAGCTCTTCTGGAGGCGCACTTGGTCAAAGCGATAACACCGTTGTTTTGGGAAAACGTGGTGTTAGGCATGCCGGTGGCCAAAGCCGCCGCGAAGGAGCATACGCCGTCCGAGAGTAAGCCACCTTGGACAGATTTGTCAAACTCTTCCGATTCAGTGTCTTCCTCGGACGCTTCGTACGTGGCGTGGAGATCACCGATAGTTTCAACCGTGGTGACCAAGAAAGCAATCAACAACGGCAATACAGCCGGACCGTAAAAGCCAATCGGAAAGTTTTCCACCCACGCAAACGTAATCGGTTCTGCAGATTTTATCTTAGTGTCCGGAACGAATTTGTTACCTTCCGCTCTGGAAACACCGGCGACGAAGTAACCAAAGAGCAACGCGATGATAACGTTCGCGTTTTTCATGAACGGCGAGCCGAACAATTCAACAATAACGAGCATGAGCACGACTGAAAAACCAAGCGCGATATATTCCGGAGAACCGAACGCTTTGATAACTTCACCGTTACCATCGCACATAGATCTACCACCACCACCCGGGAACGGCGCGACACCGGTTTGAGCTGGACCGAACCAGGTGCCTCCCTTACCGACCAAACCATAAACCTGGCCGTTGTTCTTCCAGGCCATTTCGGCGCACACGGCGCCGCCGCCCCAGTACTTGATCCCAGTCGCCGTCAAACCGGCGCCGATGAGCATAACCGCAACACCAGTGACAATGTTCGGAAACATTCTTCGTAACTTATCCTTCGGAACGAACGACAAGAGAACTTCGAGCATGGCGCACACCATCGTCGTACCCAACATCTTCCCATACGCTTCTTTCCCAGAGTACTTATCGGTCCCGTCCGCGTTCTCTTCGGCTCTCATCGCTGCGATCGCACTCTCATAAATGGGCAAAAACCCAAAAGAAGTGCCCAAAACGGACAACATCCCCGTTCCGAACACGTATTTCGTGCCCGGAATGTTAAACTGCACGCAGTTCAAAATGGTAAAAATACCGGATAAAATGAGCGAACACGCGATGGCGTATTGCTGCATATCCGCGTCGCCGCCGACGGCGAATCTCATCACGACGTACGGAGGTACGATGAGACCGCCAACCATCGCGAACGCGTGTTGGAGGCCCATGATTAAAGCCACGAGGATTGGGAGATCGTCGTTCTGTTGTTGGAGGATGAAAAAAAATGTGGGTTGTTAGTTTATTTAATTGATGTTGAGGGGGGAGGTAAACTCTCTTCAAAAGAGTCGTTTGAAATTGAAGAAAAAAATGGCTCTTCTCGCTCTGCTTTTGCGGTCTCCTTTTCCCTCCTCCAAACTCACAAATCGACTCAAAAATGGGCACAAAGTACAAAAGAACATTCATTTCGTCGAATGCATGTCCTGTCTCTTCTGATTTCCCCAGAATTGAAACCGAAACGCCGTCGTCATCAAGGGATGATCTCTCGGTCGCGGGGGAAAATTCAATTGGCGGGAAAAAAAGAAAATAATTGGAGGAGGAGAAAAAAAATAAATCGGCGGCCGCAAAAACAGATACGGAACGATTCAAAAAACAACAACGATCGATCTCGATGATTACCTTGCGAAAGAACTGCATTTTTCTCGTGCTCTTCCCCCACGGAACCGTCGGGAGGCACAAGGCTGCGAAATCAAAATTACCGATGAGTTGCACCATTTTTTTTTTGATTTTTTTTTGTGATGTAGACTCCTGCTTAATATCTCTTTGAGGCAGTCCTCGGCCACTCAAAGCCCTCTTTTAGGGAGTTTTATGAATTTTTAGCTAAATGCACTCATTTTTCTGATTTGTGAGAGAGAGTGAAGGCTTTTGAAGGGACTTTTTGAAGAGTCCGAACTAAGGAGTGTGAGTACTCACGTCCCAAACTCTTTTTGTGCACTTAAAAGCAACGCGTGTTATGTTGCGCGCTCTTTCGAGTAC
>Ga0302127_10002941_pt1 | contig 10297 bp, 10 predicted proteins | sample CB4_SCM_MG_FD_204452 | JGI IMG/M metagenome (GOLD analysis project Ga0302127, IMG submission 204452) | Marine microbial communities from Western Arctic Ocean, Canada - CB4_SCM | ecosystem: Environmental > Aquatic > Marine > Oceanic | place: Canada: Western Arctic Ocean | collected 2017-09-24 | reverse complement strand
TGTTGCGTTGATTACCGATGGAAGATTCTCCGGCGGCTCTCATGGATTCGTCGTAGGTCACGTTACTCCAGAAGCCTTTGAAGGCGGACCCATCGCCATTGTGCGAACTGGCGATCGCATTTCCATAGACGCCGAATCCAATGAAGTAAAAATAGAAATAAGTGACCAAGAGATTACCGAGCGTCTGAGTAAATGGGTAAAACCCAATCCACGCTATACTCGCGGAGTACTGGCCAAATTTGCTGCAATGGTTACTTCCGCCTCTGAAGGCGCTGTAACAGATAAATATATTTAGGCCGATAAAAATAATAATGAGAACATCACTGAGGTAAAACTGTGCCAGAGTTTTTTACTAATATAGGCACCATGATTTCTGGGAGTTTTCTTCAAGACGGCGCTCTTTGGACACTAACAAATATTCCAGGCTTTCCTCCGATCATTCAATCCATACATATCTTGGGTATTGCGGTTGTGATGGGTTCTGTAGTGATGCTCGACCTGCGTATACTTGGCTTAGCCGTCCCAAGTCAAAAGATTTCCGAGATGACCGAACGACTTATGCCCTTTATGTGGTGGGCATTAGCATCAAACTTTGTATCCGGCGCATTCTTTCTATTTGGTCGCCCCAATCGTTATTTCAATAATCCAGTCTTCGGGTGGAAAGTAAGCTTTCTTATTCCTGCGATTCTAATAGCGATTTTTTTTCATATTATGAGTCGAACCGAAGAAAACTATTGGGAACTTAATTCGGCGCGCCTATGGACTGCACGAGGAATTGCAATAGTGTCATTAGGGCTTTGGATAATGGTCGCGATGGCTGGGCGCTGGATCGCTTATGCTGAATATCTTTATTTTCCTGCATAAAGCCAAACAAAATAAACCGAGTTCATTAAGGACGATAGTAAAAAATGATTTCAAATTTTCTCCGCTCACCAAAATGGATAGATGTAGAGAACTGGCCTATCTCTTGGGAAATTGGCGGCACCTCCTGGTTCCCATTTCTTGAGTCTATTCATGTCATAGCTGCGGCCATGGTGGTCGGCTCAATTCTAATGGTTGATTTACGTTTATTGGGACTAGCCGCGAAGCGTTATCCAATAACAACTCTGTCTAAAGAATTAGTTCCATGGTCTATCGGGGCTTTCGTCATTGCTACTATTACAGGCATCGGCATGTTTATCACTCGAGCTGCCTCCCACGTGCTAAACCCAGCCTTTCAGTGGAAAATATTTCTCCTAGTACTTGCAGGCGCCAATATGGCCTATTTTCATTTTAAGGTGTACAAACAAGTTGCTGATTGGGATACGTCAGATACAACACCCACTCAGGTAAAGCTTGTTGGCAGCGCCTCTTTGTTTCTATGGGCAGGAGTTATGCTTGCTGGCAGGTGGGTCGGCCATATTGTCTAGGCTCCAAATGCCAGATCCAAAAGAGACTCCCGACTAGCAAAATAACAAACTGAAATATAAAAGTGCCTCCCTGCCCCTTCGATTGAGCAAAACATTTATCCACTCGAACTAACCTTTTATGCACTATCCAATTAGTAGCTAGTTTCTACTTTACTTTTGAATCCTCTAACTCAAATATTATGTTTGTTAATCAAAAGTTTGTAATAGTAAATTTAATTTATGCTAATCAACCATGCCTAAATATTCTCTATGTGCTTGTGTATCCATTGCAAAAAATGAGTTAGAGATTCCATGGCTAATTGCTTTTCCAAAAAAGGCATGACTAATATTAAGAGCGTTATTTCGGTTGATCGGGTATTCTGCCAAATAAAATTATTTTATGCATAGTATGGAAGCGAAAAATAGGATGGGAAATGAATCTTGAAAAATTAAAAATGGCCGAAGCCATATTTATGAATCGTTACCCCGGTGGTTTTGCTCATGCAGATATACAAGCAATCAGCAAAAAACACAAAATGGATCAGATGGTCGAATTCACTCAAACATGTTTCGTTAAGAAAAATTTTCGCGACACGCAAACTATCATCGACAACATGATCAAAATTGTCAGCCGTTCGTCTATGGTCTCAATATTCGAGAAACCAAGATTCAAAGATTTTGCCAATTCTCTAACTCCAAAGGAAAAAAATGCCCTTGTCGCAGGTTTAAAAGATCAACTTCATGGCAATCAACAAAAAGGTTTCGAAAAAATAACCGATCTGTTAAGTATTAATAAATTGGCAAAGTGGACACTAATTAGTATTTGTCCAGTATATTTCTCTCCTTACGATGAGGTCTTCGTTAAACCAACCACGGCAAAAGGCATTATTGCTCACTTTGAACTAAAGGAGCTCCAGTATCGGCCACAACCAAACTGGGAATTTTATGAGCTTTGGCGCACTACTATTAACAAGATGAAAACCAAAGTGGATTCCTCTCTTTCTCCAAACAATGCGGCATTTACAGGATTTTTAATGATGAGCCTTAATAACTCGCTCTAAACTAATGCGACCAAAATTCGCTCACATCAGAGCAAATAGTCGAAAAGCACAAACTAGGCAATTGCAACCTGACAAGCTGGTGTTAAACTAACCGTTCTCAAAAGTCCAACAATCATAAAGGAGGGAGTATGCGCCTGATCTCGAAGTCTCTATGCAAACGGCTAGTAACACTCAGTTTGTTTAACCTTTTATTGATTAATCTCTCCGCAATCGCAGAAGATGGCGGCGCACTCTACAACACGAGTTACGATGTAAATTTAGGTGAGCGCTATTTTGAACGCCAATGCTCCCGCTGCCATGGTTTCGATGCCAAGGGCAATGACGAAACTGGGGCTCCAGACCTCACCGGTCGGCTTTCTCGAGCGAGTAGTGATGTGGCAATTTTCAATATAATCCGCACCGGGGTGCCCAATACCGCCATGCTTCCTGTTGCCGAGGCAGTTCCTGATGCAACAGTTTGGCAATTAGTGGCTTATATCAACTCTTTGCGCTATGACCCAGACTTAGTAGATCTGGATGGTAACGCTGAGTCTGGCGCGCGGCTATTTGCAGCAAAAGGTGATTGTGACAGCTGCCATATGGTTAATGGCCAAGGTGGCAGGCTTGGGCCCGATCTCTCTCGAATAGGTGAAACCACAACCCCTGAAGACCTCGGTATCGCAATAATGGGGCCAGATGAAAAAGTAGCCCCTCGCTGGTGGACTCTAAGAGTTACGGGGCGAGATGGTCAGACTAGAGAAGGTTTTCGTATGAACGAAGACAGTTTTTCCGTCCGCATAATGGATAATGATTCAAACCTCTGGTCGTTTCGCAAAAACCAAATTCAGTCTATTGAACGAATAGAAAAATCCACGATGCCAAGTTATGAACAATCATTGTCAGAGAATGAAATTGACGACTTGATCGCCTATATGTTCTCTCTTCGTAAGGAGATCTAAGTATGAAAAAATTAGCCATTCTGCTCTCATTAGTTGTCTTCAATCCAGCTTTTGCCGCTGAAGACCCATTTGAAACTGTCATGACTCCAGCATTCTCCCCGATTACCTGGGAACGATTGATTAATGCTGGCGACGAACCTGAAAATTGGCTGATGTATTCAGGCACACTGGATGCTCAACGCTACAGCCAGCTAGATGAAATCAACACCTCAAATGTCACCGATATGGAATTGAAGTGGGCTTATCAAATTCCTGAAATTGATCGCGCAGAAACTGTGCCCTTAGTAGTTGATGGCATCATGTTCATTACCGAAGCACCCAGCAATCTGGTTGCCGTCGATGCGCAGACTGGACGTCAATATTGGCGTTATGACCATGATTTACCTGAAGATTTAAGAATCTGCTGTGGCCGAAATAATCGCGGTGTTGCGATTCTTGGAGAAACTCTGTTCATGAGCACCCTAGATGCGCATCTAGTGGCTATAGATGCTCGAACTGGCAATGTACTCTGGGATGTAGAAGTAGCTGCTTACGACTCGGGTTACAGTAAAACTGCTGCTCCTTTAATCGTTAAGGATAAAGTCGTCACAGGAATTGCTGGCGGAGAATTTGGCATCCGAGGGTTTATCGATGCGTATAACGCAGAAACCGGCGAACTAGAATGGCGTACCTATACTATTCCGGGCGAAGGCGAACCAGGCAACGATACATGGTCAGATGATTCTTGGAAAACAGGTGGCTCCGCTACTTGGATTACCGGTGCTTATGACCCCGATCTCAACATGATTTACTGGGGAACAGGTAACCCTGGTCCTGACTGGAATGGTGACGTACGCCTTGGCGACAACCTTTACTCCGATTCTGCTCTCGCTCTAAATGGCGATACCGGAGAATTGGAATGGTACTTCCAATTTACCCCTCATGATGTTCATGACTGGGATGCCATTCAAGTCCCTATTCTTGCTGACATAAATTATCAAGGCAAAGAAAGAAAAGTGATGATGTGGGCTAATCGCAATGCCTTCTTTTATACCATTGATAGAGAAACTGGTATTTTCTTGGAAGGAAAACCTTTTGCAACTCAAACATGGGCACAAGGACTCGATGCTAATGGCAGGCCTGTGCGCGTTCCAGGAATGGAGCCAACCTATGAAGGCATCATGGTTTCGCCCCCTATCACCGGAGGCACAAATTGGTATTCACCTGGTTATAGCCAACAAACTGGATTATTTTATGTGACTGCATTTGATGGCGAGCAAATTTTCTTCAAGCGCGATGAAGACTACGAAGAAGGCGAGCGTTTTACCGGTGGCGGTGGCCGTTACGATCAACCAATGGATGCATTCCATAGTTCCATTAGAGCTATTAACCCTGCTACTGCTGAGATTGAATGGGAATTTCCAATACAGCCCCGCTCCTCCGCAGGTATAACTAGCACCGCAGGTGGCTTATTGTTTACTGGTAGTGCAGATGGCTATTTCTTTGCCTTGGATGCCGCGTCTGGTGAAGAACTTTGGCATATTTCATTGGGACGCCGAGTTCATGCCGCGCCAATGACTTACTCAGTTGAAGGAAAGCAATTTGTAACCATAGCCTCGGGAAATGTTGTTTATACTTTTGGGCTAAAGGAATAAAAGTTCAATTTGACGAATTACTTTGGGAAATAAAAAACGGCAGACTTTCGCGAGTAAGCCGTTCCAAGGGTTGATTTTTTAACAGTTCAATTAATTTTATGAAGCACTTTCAACGAGTCAGGTTGAGACGTTCTCCGCCACTTTACATTGCAGCAATTCTGTTTCTTTTCTTTCCTAGTAATACAAAGAACCTGAATTTAACTAAATCATTTCGAAATTAGCTTTCATCTTTAAACTGTCACAGATTTTTCGCTCCTATCACCTATTACCTACAAATCACGCTTGTCTTAGGACGGTAATTTTCGAGTACAATATGTATTACCTGCTAAGATAATAGGAAAAGACCAACATGACTAAGCAAGCAGCATTTTCCCGATTCGACGAGTGTACAAAGGAAGACGTAGATATCGTTCTGGAAAATCACAAAGAATTTGCAGCGGGTTTGCCAGACCGTGTGCTAGATCATCTGCGGCTACTAGACGGAGACTTTGGTGGTTTTAAGGTTGATCGACTTGAACATAGTCTGCAAACAGCAACTCGAGCCCATCGTGATGGCAAAGACGAAGAATATGTTGTGTGCGCTCTCCTCCACGATATTGGAGACACCTTGGGAAGTTACGACCACGGCGGGGTTGCTGCTGCGATCTTAAAACCATTTGTATCAGACGCGAATCATTGGATGTTAGCTAACCATCCAACCTTTCAGGGCTACTATTATTTTGAGCATATGGGTGTGGACAGAAATAAAAGAGAGAAATTTAGTGACAACCCTTATTACGAACATACTCGAGAATTCGTTGATAAATATGATATGCCCGCCTTCGATCAAAATTATGAATCCATGACTCTAGATGAATTCGTACCAATGATCAGACGTATCTTGAGAAAATAACTTGCGACCTTTAGATTCGGCACATTTTGACTGAAAAAAAGCATGATACTAATGTTGGAGGGTGTAGCAATTTATGCCAATGAACTGCAAGCTATAACTTCTTTGAGTTTTTGGCAGCTCGCATTTGAAGCCTGACTTTACATCCCATGATTTTTACTTAAATACAGAACTAAAAACTACCCTATGTTTATTAAGTCAGTGGAATCAATGAATACTCTGGAACCTTATTTTAAGTACCTACTTCAGAAAAATTCATCGAGAAGTCTATCGGGAAATCTGCAAATTAGTATCCATTGTCCTAGAAATGACTCTGTATGAATCCAAAGAAATTCGTCGGTACTTTTTCACTATCAAAAATTCTTTTATCAACCATTAATTTAACTGCATGCGTAGCGCCTAGACCCATAAAAATGCAAAAAAAGAGATAGATCTATGCCTGAAAAATCCATAAGCCGTTTTCCAATTCCTGAACTTGAATCTTTGCCCGCAGATATTCATCAGCGTATTTTTTCTATTGCTGAAAAATCTGGATTTATCCCAAATATTTTCTTAGCCCTGGCTCACCGGCCTGATGAATTTCGTGCTTTTTTTGCTTATCACGATGCTCTGATGGAGAAGGAAGGAGGCTTATCAAAGGCAGAAAGAGAAATGATTGTTGTTGCCACTTCTAGTCTAAATCAGTGCATTTACTGCGTCGTTTCTCATGGGGCAATACTGCGAATACGACAGAAAAACCCTCAGATCTCCGAACAGCTTTCTACGAACTATCGTAATGCTGATATCACGGATAGACAAAAGGCCATGTTGGAATTTTCGGTTAAAGTAGCTGTGGCTTCTCATGAAATTAATAAAAATGATTTTGATAAACTTAGAAAACAAGGATTTAGCGACGAAGATTCATGGGATATAGGAGCTATAACTGCTTTATTTGCCCTTTCCAATCGAATGGCAAACATGGCCGAAATTCGTCCAAATAGAGAATTTTACTCCCTTGGCAGAAATGAAATATAACAATAACCAGTAACTTATAATTTTAGGGCTGTTCCCATGAACTTAATCCCCTCTTTGAAAATTTATGCCCTAAATAACTCGGAGTCTTCGGAAAACAAAATACACTCTGACGAAATAGCAGAAAAGTTCGGTTTTAGAGGAGCATTGGTTAGTGGCATGAATGTGCTTGGCTATTTAAACCAACCACTGATAAAGCACTTCGGTTCCGATTGGCTTAGCCACAGAATCCTCGATGTAAAATTCCTAAAACCTGCCTACCAAGATGATTTAGTTAGGGTCGATTCCGAAATCATTCAAGCCTCTCAAACTCAAAGCACTGTAGTTAGCAAAGCCTTTAATCAAATAGGCGAATTACTCGCCCTACTCGAATCAAGTTCTCCTATGCCCATGCCATCGATAGATAATCTGGCATATGCTCAAGGGGCTATAGAGACTCATGAACGGAGAGAAATTGAGTGGGACTTAATTCACCTAAAGCAACCATCCTATGACTTTACTTGGCAACCCTCAGCCGAAGATAATAAAAAGAGGGTCGATATCCAGAGAGACACTAGCGAAATTTTTCGTGGACCTTCTGCCTACATACACCCTTTCTATATCGGCGAGGCTTGCAATAAGAGTTTAATGCGTATGTTTATACTTCCCGCCTGGATACATACAGCTAGCCGAATAATTTTGCGCAAAGCACTCAGAGTTGAAGATAAAATAACAATCAAGACAGTGCCGATTGAAAAATGGGAAAAGCGAAATCACCAGTTTATTAAATTATATGTAGCGATGATTGTGAACAATGAAGTTGTCGTGGAAATTGAACACAGCGCTATTTTTAAAATAGCCCAATAAAAACTAGGCCTTATTAAACAAGTAGAATCGGGTACCGCAAATCTTTATCTCATAATCGTGAACAAAACAATTTTTTAGCTTCGCGGTTTCTATAACCTTCTCTCTATCTTCAACGAGCAGATCAACGCCACTTAATCCAGGGCCGCGATCATCAACGTTTCTTACACAGCGAATTGATGCATTATTTAGAGCTAGTGTCACTGAGCTATGATCTTCCCGTTTCTGACAATCGATAACAGAACTCCATAAATTGCCCAGCTTCATCGGGTCCTCGCTCTGTAGCTCCACGCCGAGAATGTCCGCCGTAACATCACGTTTAACTTTATCTTGCCAACTTAGCCCTCCCGCGGGATACCAGTGGCCTTCGAAATTTTCTTGCTCATCCCATCCGATATCCAAAAAGGATGCAACCATATCTCCTGGGTGCAATTGAAAGAAATTCCAACCTTCTCTTTCTACCTCATGAGCTACTCGAATTCCTTTCGCTTCTGCCCGCTGACGAATCTCAGCCTGAATGGCACGGCTATCAACTTGGGTGATCACCATGTAACCACCATCTCCCTTTCGCCGCTCAAAGTAACGCCCCGCTGCAGTATCACCCATGGAGGGCGCCACGACCTCGATAAAATTACTTCCGATTGGTAAGAGGAAATTCTCCAAACCATATTGAGCAACATTAGGATCCCTATGACAGACCTCAATCCCTAAAATTGAACAAAGCTCATCCTCAGCTTTTTTTAGATTGCTGCTAACTAAACAAATTTGCCGAAGCTGAATACTCATAGTGTTTACAACAGTGAAACTATTTTTCGAATTTAGCCTATGCCGGCTTCTTATGTACTAACATTTTCTGTTCTCCCAATAGCACCATTTCTCTGCGTTGATTGTGCACGGTGGTTTTCAAGCGAATAACTCCTGTCGTATTACCTTCCGTGAGTTCAACGATTTCTAATGCTGGGTATACGGTGTCCCCACAATAAACTGGTTTTAAAAATTTTGAGCTCTGCTCGATTAAACCTATGAGGCTATCCTCTAAAACATGGGGCAGCATTCCAGCTCCAGGTGCTGTTTGGATCGCAACTTGGAATCCATGGGCCAGCATATGTGGATGACCCTTAGATCGGCAGTATTCAACATCATAGTGAATTGGATGATTATCCCCAGACGCTAATTGAAATGCCGCAAAATTTGCATCACCCAAGGTCCGAGATGGAATAACAAACCTCTGCCCTACTACCAAATCTTCAAAATAAGACGATGCACAGAGAGTATGTTTTTTAGGGTCAAAGGTTGGATCAATGTCGGTCATTTTTGTTTGCATTATGTCTACCCCTCCAGATAACAGGCTGGGAATTATAGGAATGCCCTCAAAGGCTCAGCAGTAACCTTATTTAAGCTAATTTATTTCTAATTGACTTCGGTTAATTTCCCTACCTTTTAGTAAGACTCGATTAATAGATCGTGTATTACGGATATCACTTAAGGGATTATTATCCAGAATCAATAAATCTGCACTGTATCCGGCTTTTATTAAGCCTAAGTCAGCTAAGCCCAAAATCTGAGCGGCTGCACTCGTGCCTGAAATAATTGCTTGCATTGGTGTCATACCCAAACGTACAAAAATCTCCAGTTCCCGGTGGCCAGTATAGCCAAAAGGATGCTCAGGAACGGCGCCCGCGTCTGTTCCAAGAACAATATCTACTTCTGCAGCCAGCAGACGAGCAAACCCTTCTCTTAGCTCAAGTTCGGCTATTTCGTTACGAGCTGGATTAACTTCCCTCTGGCTTCCGCTCGCCGTCAATCCAGCAACGATCTCAGGCAACAAGATAGCGCTTAAAAATTCATCATCTCCAATCGCTTCACGGCGCAACTCGCCTAAACCCAAGTTTGGAATCACAAAGGCATCTGCAGCTTTCGTTTGCGCGGCAATAGCACTTGTATACCCTGCTCCAATCCTCCCATGAAGAAAACCACTCACTTTGGCATCAAGTAAATCAGGCATATCTTCTGCACTTTGCTGGTGTACAAAGACACTAAGATTATTGGCCCGCGCTTCATCGACAATGGCGCGATAATTCTCCGGTTCTAATTTATGCTGAGTCCCTGCTCTATCATCCACCCAAATCTTAATGAAAGGGATTCCTTTCTCAGCAACCTCACGTACAGCTAGCCTCGCTGATTGGGGGTTGGTTATTCCATGAAGTATTGTCATACCCATGGAGTCAGCTACTTGTAAAGCATGATCTAGGAATTGATTATTGGGACCTTGTCCTGGTGGTGCCATTCCGGCACTAAAAATAAAGCGCGACGTTCCCGGAATACCTGTTTCGTTGCTTTGTTCTTGCTGAAAACCTAAAGCCAGCTCCTCCGGGTCAGAGCCCGCAGAAAACACAGCAGAAAAGCCATAATACGCATACTGACGAAGGTTGGCGATAAGGTTATCTACCGAATAATTTTCTGCACCCCAAGAGTCCGCTCCTTGATAACCAAGATGGGCATGGGCATCAATTAAAGCAGGGATAATGGTTTT
>Ga0302127_10002940_pt1 | contig 10299 bp, 9 predicted proteins | sample CB4_SCM_MG_FD_204452 | JGI IMG/M metagenome (GOLD analysis project Ga0302127, IMG submission 204452) | Marine microbial communities from Western Arctic Ocean, Canada - CB4_SCM | ecosystem: Environmental > Aquatic > Marine > Oceanic | place: Canada: Western Arctic Ocean | collected 2017-09-24 | reverse complement strand
AGCTGACGGGGGGCACGGTTTTCATGCTTCCCCTGGCCTTGGTGATCGAACAACCCTGGACCTTAGCCATGCCCGGCGTGGGCGTGTGGGCGGCGGTTCTGGCCTTTGCGCTCCTGTCCACGTCTCTCGCCTACATTCTCTATTTCAAGCTGCTGGAATCCACCGGCGCCGCCAACATCTTGCTGGTGACGTTCTTGATCCCAGTGACGTCGATTTTGTTGGGCGTCGGATTGCTCAACGAAGTCCTGTTGGCCAAACACTTCATCGGCATGGCCATCATTGGACTGGGCCTCGCCGCCATCGACGGCCGCCCCTACGCCGCCTTCCGACGGCTTACTGGGTAAGCCCGCCTTCCGCCGGAAGTTGGTTACGGCGGGTCGGCCAACGCTACCCCTTAACACCTGCCGCGAAGATCGGGTGGCGGTGGCTTTCAAGGGGCTATCGCCGAACTCGGCTACGCCTATGACCGGGCGCGAGAATACCCGCAAAGCCTTAGTTTTCAACGCATTTCGCGGCATTTTTTGGGCAAAATGTCATGGTCCGGTCCTATATTTTGTTCCTGCAGGTTGATTTTGAATCAATCGGACCTCAATATCAGTCGAATCAATAAAATTGTGGGCAATTTTTTGGGAGGAAAACAAATGAAAATCGTCAAAATTACAACCGCGCTGGCCTTTGCTGGCATGTCCGTGATGGGCGCCGCATCGGTGAGCCAAGCTGCCACCCTGGCAGACGTCCAGGCTGCTGGTGTTCTGAAATGCGGCATTAACACGGGCTTGCCCGGGTTCGCTTACACAAATGACGCGGGCGAATGGATTGGCTTTGATGCGGCCTACTGCAAGGCGTTAGCCGCTGCGGTTCTCGGTGATCCGGACGCCGTGGAATATCACAATCTGACCGGTGCGAACCGGTTCCCGGCTTTGTCGTCTGGTGAAATTGACGCGTTGTCTCGGAACACGACCTGGACTTTCTCCCGGGATGTCGACCTCGGCTTCACCTTTGTCGGCGTCATTTATTATGACGGTCAGGGGTTCATCGGCAGAAAGTCTCTTGGCATTTCCAGCGCCACTGAATTGGATGGCGCGTCGGTGTGCATCCAGACCGGTACGACCACCGAGCTGAACCTGGCTGACTTTTTCCGCAGCAACGGCATCAGCTACGAGCCAGTGCCGATCGAAACCAATGAAGAAGCCCGTGTGGCCTACTTGGCCGAGCGTTGCGATGTGTACACAACAGACGCATCGGGCCTGGCCGCCACCAAGTCGACCTTTGAAGATCCGGAAAACCACATGGTCTTCCCAGAAATCGTCTCCAAAGAACCCCTTGGACCATTGGTCCGCCAGGGCGATGACGAGTGGGCCGATATCGCACGTTGGACATTGAACGTTCTGATCAACGCCGAAGAGCTTGGCGTGACCCAGGCCAACGTTCGGTCCATGGCTGAGGGCACCAACAATCCGGAAATTAACCGGATGCTGGGGTCTGAAGGCTCCCTTGGCGCATATCTCGGCCTGCGCGCTGATTGGGCAGTGGACGTGATCGCTGCTGTAGGCAATTACGCTGAACTGTTCGAGCGCTATCTTGGCGTAAACACGGCACTTGGCCTCGCGCGTGGCCAGAACGCTTTGTACAAGGACGGCGGAATCCTTTACGCACCGCCGATGCGCTAAAACATTCGAGCTGCGGGCCTCTCTCTGATCCCAGGGAGAGGCCCAAAGCTTGACCATGACTGATACGCAAAAATCAGAGTCCAGCTCGGGGAGCATTTGGACCAACGAGCGTGCCCGAGGGATCGTTTCCCAGGTGCTATTGGTGGGCGGCGTCATTGCCGTCGTCTGGTTTCTTGTTTCCAATACCAATACAAACCTGGAGAAAGTGGGCTTAGAGCTCGGGTTCGGTTTCCTTGCCGACCAAGCCTTTTTCGAGATCAATCAAAATCTGATCGAATATTCGTCGACCTCGACATTTGGTCGGGCGCTATTGGTTGGGCTTTTGAACACGTTGCTGGTGTCGGTGCTTGGCATCATCACGGCGACCATCGTTGGCTTCGTCATGGGGGTGCTGCGGCTGTCCAGTAACTGGATGGTTTCGCGCATGGCGGGGGTTTACGTCGAAGGCATCCGCAACGTTCCTTTGCTTCTGCAAATCATTTTTTGGTGGACTATCCTTTCCGGACTACCGCGGGTCGCAAACAGCCTGTCCATCGGCAACGCGATTTATCTGAATAATCGCGGGGTCCGATTTCCGGCGCCGGTTATGGAACCGGGCATGGGTTTCGTGATCGTCACCGCGATCATCGGATTGATGGTGGCAATGATCATTTCCGGATGGGCCACCCGCCGTCGGGTCGCCACCGGCCAAGGGTTTCCCATAATTTGGATCAACTTGTTGTTGATCTTTATGTTCCCGGTTTTGCTGTTTTTGATGCTGGGGCGGCCTTTGAGTTTCGATATGCCTGTCCCCGGTCGGTTTAATTTTTCCGGCGGCATAAACATCACACCGGAACTGGTCGCCCTGTGGTGGGCGTTGACCCTGTATACCGGGTCGTTCATTGCTGAAACGGTGCGTGCTGGCATCCTGGCCGTCAGCAGGGGCCAGACCGAGGCGGCCTATGCCTTGGGTCTGCCGCCCGGGCTGACCATGCGCAAGGTCGTTATTCCTCAGGCCTTGCGGGTGATTGTGCCACCCCTGACCAGTCAGTATTTGAACCTGACCAAGAATTCATCATTGGCGATTGTGGTCGGCTACCAAGACCTGGTTTCCGTGGGCAACACCGTCCTGAACCAAAGCGGCCATTCCATCGAGATTGTGGCCATTTGGCTGGTGGTGTACCTCAGCCTCAGCCTTGCCACGTCGGCATTCATGAATTGGTACAACTCCAGAATTGCCTTGGTAGAACAATGACCGAAGGATTTCACAGAACCCAAACCGAGATGATTCCGAACCGCGCAGCGCCAGCATCGTCTGTGGGGATTGTTGGCTGGGTGCGTACCAATTTGCTGTCGTCCTGGGTCAACGTGGGCCTGACCCTTTTAGGGTTCTATCTGATTTGGCTGGTCGTACCGCCGTTGCTGATGTGGGCATTTTTTGATGCCACATACATCGGCACCGATCGTTTTGCCTGCGCCGGCGCGAGCGGCGCCTGCTGGGTGTTTTTGGATCAGCGGATCGGGCAGTTCCTATACGGGTTCTACCCGTCCGACCAGACCTGGCGCGTAAACATCGCTTTGTTCCTGCTAATCCCGGCCTTGGCGCCTTTGCTGTTCGACTCCCTGCCCTTTGCAAAATATGGCCGTTGGTTTTCACTGGCCTATCCCTTTATCGCGACATTCTTACTAATCGGTGGGTTTGGGCTGGAGGAAATCCCCACCAACAAATTCGGCGGCTTTATGCTGAATATCACTGTTGGGTTGTCGGGCATTTTCCTTTCCCTGCCCGTTGGGATTTTGTTGGCCCTGGGGCGACGATCGCAGCTGCCGTTCGTGCGGATTTTTTGCATCGGGTTCATCGAAGTGTTCCGGGGCGTTCCGTTGATCACCATGATGTTCACAGCGGCCATGTTGTTGCCGTTGTTCTTGCCGCCGCAATTCAGCATGGACTTGGTTGTCCGGGTGATCATCGTGGTCACCGCCTTTGCCTCCGCCTATATGGCAGAGGTCATTCGCGGTGGTCTGGCCGGCATCGACCGGGGCCAATACGAGGCAGCCCAAGCATTGGGTCTAGGCTATTGGAAATCCATGTTGCTGATCATTTTGCCCCAGGCCTTGAAGTATTCCATTCCGGGCATCGTCAACACCTTCATCGCATTATTCAAAGATACCACATTGGTCATCGTCATTGGCCTGTTCGATATTTTGAACATTGGCCGGTCGATGGTGGCTAACCCTGACTGGATGGGTCTTGGCATCGAAACCTACGCAATTATCGCGGTTTCGTTTTTCACGGTTTGCTTTTCAATATCGCGCTATTCTCTGGGCTTAGAGCGACGCCTAGACACATCACGCTGATTGGACAGGGCAATGACTGACACAAATGCAGGCGCCGTCGAACCGGATCCCAACAACGTCATCGAAATCCGCGGCCTGAATAAATGGTTCGGCGTGCTTCACGTTTTACGGGACATCGACCTGATAGTTGCCAAGCGAGAAAAAATTGTGATTTGCGGGCCTTCTGGGTCGGGCAAATCAACACTGATTCGCTGCATCAACCGCCTGGAACATCACCAACAGGGATCAATCGTCGTCGATGGCACCGAGCTTTCCAACGATTTGAAGAACATTGATTCCGTGCGCCGCGAAGTCGGTATGGTGTTCCAATCGTTCAATCTGTTCCCGCATTTGACGGTGCTTGAAAACTGCACATTGGCGCCGATTTGGGTGCGTAAAATCCCCAAGGAAGAAGCCGAGAGAATGGCCATGGAATATTTGACCAAGGTTAAAATCCCGGAACAAGCAAGCAAATACCCCGACCAGATGTCAGGCGGTCAACAGCAGCGTGTGGCTATTGCCCGCAGCCTGTGCATGCGCCCCAATATTATGTTGTTTGACGAACCCACATCGGCGCTGGATCCCGAAATGATCAAAGAAGTGCTGGATGTGATGGTGGATTTGGCCAAAAGCGGCATGACCATGTTGGTGGTCACCCACGAAATGGGATTTGCCCAACAAGTGGCGGACCGGATCATCTTTATGGATGCAGGGCAGATCGTTGAAGAAAACACTCCAAAAGAATTTTTCGAAAACCCCAAGTCCGACCGCACCAAGCTGTTCCTAAGTCAAATTCTGTAGCCATGCTCCACCCGGTGGTAATTTTCAGGATCTTGCCCCAATGCTGATTTTTGGGGCGTTTGCAGCCATTCTGCCATCACACTTGTGGAGGAAGGTTTGTGCGATTCGTCAGCTTTAAATATAATGGGCTGGACAGCTTCGGCGTGGTCAAAGACGACGGTGGGATCATTGATTTGGCACCGCGCATGGCCGACCGAGGCATTCATTCGTTGCGCCACGCCTTGGCGGCAGGTGGCCTTGGCGATGCCGCCGCCGCCCTTGGCGATCCGACAGATTTCGCCGACGCTGATGTCGAATTCTTGCCGGTAATCCCGGGACCGTCCAAAATCATTTGCGTCGGCCTGAATTTCGAATCCCATCGCTTGGAGACCGGCAAGCCAAAGGCAGACTATCCAACCCTGTTTGTGCGCTACGCCAACACCCAGGTGGGACACCGCCAAGCCATCGTCAAACCGCTGGAATCCGACAAATTCGATTACGAAGGCGAACTGGCGGTGGTGATTGGTCGGGAAGGCCGCCGTATCCGAGAATCCGATGCGCTTGATTTCGTTGGTGGGTATTCTTGTTACCAAGACGCCAGCGTCCGCGATTGGCAGCGCCACTCACACCAATACACGCCAGGCAAGAATTTCCCCCATACCGGTGGCTTTGGCCCGTGGTTGGTCACCCCCGACGAAGTCCCGCCCTGGGATCAGATGACCTTGGAAACCAGGGTCAACGGCACGGCGTTGCAAAACGGCCGATTGGACGACCTGACATACGGTGTGGCCGATCTCATCGCCTACATATCCAAATTCACCGTCCTGATCCCCGGTGATGTCATTATTACCGGCACACCTTCCGGCGTCGGTGTTGCCCGCAAGCCGCCTATTTATCTGAAAGACGGCGACACGGTGGAGGTTGAAATCAAAGGCGTCGGCACCTTGGTCAATCCGGTCGTGGCGGAGACCCTATAGGCCTAGGCCGCGGGCGGGGGCGGGGCGCGTTAGTCGGCGGCTCTGGATTTAGCTTCGGCTCCTGCTCCAGCTAAATCCGCCAGACTCCCCAACTCCCATATTCTCTGTCAGAATTCCCGTATGAAGCGGAAATCGACAGCCTTTTGGGCGACTAGCCCATGATCAAGGTCCAGGAACTATCGCGGTCCTTTGGCGAGGTGCGCGCCCTGATCGATGTCTCCATGGAGGTCCAACCCGGCGAAATCGTCGGGCTTCTGGGCCCCTCCGGTGCCGGCAAAACCACTTTGGTGCGGATTTTAGCGGGAGCCGATGTTCCCGAATTCGGAACCATTCATGTAGGCGGCGTGCCCATGCCCGATCTGTCTGCGCTGGGTGGGATCGGATACATGCCCCAATCCGATGCCCTGTATTTTGAACTTTCGGGGTTTGAGAATCTGCAATTCATCGGCGCCCTTTATGGTCTGAGCGGCGATCGTCTGAAGACCCGCATCGATGCTGTGACCGAAATAGTTGGACTGGGACCGGACATTCACCGTCCGTCCCACCAGTATTCGGGGGGTATGCTGCGGCGGCTATCCCTGGCTGGGTGTTTTCTGCACGAACCAAAAGTTTTGATTTTGGACGAACCGACCGTGGGCATGGACCCGATTTTACGGCGCAATTTGTGGCGGCACTTCCGCGCCTATGCCGACGCCGGCGCAACGATCTTGGTCACCACCCACGTGATGGACGAAGCAGAACATTGCGACCGCATCGCGATACTTCGCAGAGGGCACCTGTTAGCCATTGGCACCGGTGACGCATTGATGGCTGCCGCGGGGACGCAATCCATCGAAGAAGCGTTTCTGTATTTCGGCAGCACGGATGCGGTGCCAGACCAGGCCAGTCCCGTTGGCGAAAATTGATGCGAACCATCGCCGTCGCTCGCAGAATTTTGCAACAGTTGCGGCGGGACCGACGCACGGTGGCGATGATCTTGTTCGCGCCGATTTTGATTCTATCGTTGGTTTGGATGATCTTCGACGGCGACCCCTACCCCACCCACGTCGCCGTGGTGAACGTTCCACCACCGCTGATCAACGCCCTTAAAAACCTTGATGTGGAGGTCGTTGTTGCCTCCGCCGCCGAAGCAGACGCCTTGATCCGCGTGGACGAAGTGGACGCTGTTCTGACCTTTTCTGGATCTTCGTTGATGGTGCTGCTGGAAGGATCAAAACCTCTGGCCCGCCAATCGGTGATGATCGCGCTTCAGCAAGCCGTGGGCGCGTTGGCCACGGTTTCCAGCCCCATCACCCCTGAAATCGCGTTTCTGCACGGCGACCTGGACTTGGCGCCCTTCGACAGCTTTGGCCCGGTATTGCTGGGGCTGATTGTGTTCATGTTCACCTTCATGATTTCTGGAATTTCGTTCGTCCGGGAACGCACCAGCGGCACCTTGGAGCGGATGATGGCGACGCCCCTGCGGCGTTGGGAAGTTGTTCTGGGCTACGTCCTAGCATTTTTAGTGGTGATGGCGGTGCAAGTGGTCCTGATCACCTCGGTGTCGGTGTTCTTGCTGGATATGATGCTTGCTGGTTCTTTTGTCTGGCTCCTTGTAATCACCATGCTGTTGGCGGCCACAGCGTTGACCTTGGGCATGTTGTTGTCGGCGGCTGCCCGCACCGAATTCCAAATGATCCAGTTCATCCCCCTGGTGATCATTCCCCAGGTTTTCTTTTCCGGTTTGTTTCCCTTGGAAACAATTGATCCCTGGCTGCGCGGGATCGGAACAGTCTTTCCTCTGACCTATGGTGCCGAGGCCATGCGCGAGGTCATGATCCGTGGCGGCGGCTGGGCTGAAATCTGGCCCAACCTTGCGTTCCTGGGGGCCCTGAGCCTAGGATTTTTGATCATCAACATTTTTGCCCTAAAGAAGTACCGCAGACTATGACCCATGCAATTTTGAAAGACCTGATCCGCGGAGGCATAAGCGCCGGACTTCTGCCCCTTGTTCCGTTCAGTGGAAAATTGATGAGGGGTTAGAGCGAGGGTCATTCAAGGACGGGGAACTAGACGGTCCCACCCCATCCGCCAAAATTCTCGTGAATACAAAGCGCACTTATTCCGGCGGGTCAGGCCACCATTCGAAGAACCCGTTACGGTTGGGCATTCGGACCAGTGGCAGGGTGGTGGCGTCCATGACATCACCGGGTTGGATAATCCTATCCTGCACCAGGATATAGGCGACCAATGCGTAAACTTCGCTGTCAGTAAGAGATTGCGGCTCATACAACGGCATAGCCCGGCGGATATAATCGAATAGAGTAGTGGCATAGGGCCAATAGCTACTCACGGTCTTTGCCGGATTTAACCCTCCCAGGGTGCCAACCCCACCGGTTAACCTGCCGCCCTGGCCTCCTCTTCCCCGTGGTCCATGACAGCTTGCACACTTGGGCCCAAAGACCAGAGCCCCCTCTTGCACGGTGCCCTGGCCCGGCGGCAGACCAATACCATCGGGCCGGATACTGATATCCAGAAACGCCACCTCGGACTCGATTGCAACCCGGCCCAATCCCGGGCCCACCCCTGCGGGGCCAACCCCCCGAGCATTTCTACCGTCGGTGATCGAGCCAAGGGATACCACGCCGGAGGCGACAAGAACTGCAATCACTGCGACGACGATTGACGCCGATGTGAGGGCAACTAGGACCCTATGCATAGTAGATGTTCCAAACAGATCCGTCGGTATCCACGCCCCACAACTGGATTGCGTTGTAGTGATAGAACTGCGATGGCCCATACAATGACAGCCATTCGTCGCGGGTCGGCTGAACATTCCCGGACTCATCAGTGGCGCGGGACTGAATTGGGACACGACCCCCCTGCCAAGCCCAAGGAATGCGAAAACGGGTCAGAGCCATCGGCAGAACCGGCCCATCCAGAGCGGCGTCCGCCCAGCTTGTGCCGCCGTCCGCCGATACTTCGACTTTGCGCACAGCGCCCGCGCCCGACCAAGCAAGCCCAGTGATTTGGTATGCCCCAGGCCCCGGAAGTGTATCGCCCTGGGACGGCTGAGTGATTACCGATTTCACACCCTGGGTGAACGTAAACAGCAGGGATTTTCCGCTGGGCAACAAATCCGAATACTTCGAGGTTTCGTCTTTAGTGTACGTCGGAGTCTCTGTCACCTTGATCCGATGCAACCACTTCACGCTCATATTACCCTCGTACCCCGGCAACAAAAGCCGCATGGGGTAGCCCTGTTCGGGTCGGATCGCCTCGCCATTTTGATACAGAGCGATCACCGCGTCTTCCCAACACTTTTCCAAAGGAACGCTGCGGCTCATTCCGGCTGCATCAGCACCTTCGGCTAGAATCCAATTCGCCGCCGGATCCACCCCTGCTTCCTCCAATAACACCGCTAACCGTACGCCGGTCCATTCAGAACAGGACACCAGGCCATGGAGCGAACCAGCCGAGCGTTGCGCGACTTCCTCGGCTCTCAGGCCGCCTGAATTGCCCGAGCATTCGATAAACCGCACATGTGTCTCCATCGGATAGCGATGAAGGTCCTCGAGCGTGAAGAACAGATTACGTTTGACCATGCCGTGAATGAGCAACTGGTGGCTGTCAGGGCTGATATTTGGGATGCCGTTGTGGTGGCGTTCGAAGTGCAGGCCGTTCGGAGTAATTGTTCCATTGAGCAATTGCAGTGGCGTGCGCGAAGCCCCGGTCCCAGGACGACGATCGTTCGGGATAAAATCGCGCACAGCCGCGCGCTCGTGAGGCGAAGGTGTGCCATATTTCGACAACGGCGCCCCCGGCGTATGCATGGTGACCGGCGTGCCCTGGGCAATGTCAGCCGCAGAACGAGCGTCCTGGGCGGTAACCGCAACGGCGGCACTTGCGCTGGCGAAGGCAATACCTCCCTGCAAGAAGGCCCGCCTGTGCAACAATCCGCCACCGGCGACCGGCTCGCCCAAATCCCCTGGTGCGGTTAAGTCCCCTGGGGCGTCAACTTCCAAAACTTTATCGTTCCGCGTCTTGTTAATCCGCTTCATGGCCGCGCACCTCCGTTGCCTGCAAGCAATGTATCACGCTGACCTTGCGCTTGACACACGGGCGCTTCGGGCAAAAACCTCGGTGGTGTTTCAGAATTTTATTAGGTGGCGCGCTGACAATACTAACGCGATTCGTTGAAAACGTTGGTGCCCAGGGGCGGACTCGAACCACCGACACGCGGATTTTCAGTCCACTGCTCTACCAACTGAGCTACCTGGGCACAGAATACGCTCTGTATTCGCGAATTTTTAGGCGATATCCAATGGGCTGTCCAGCGCCCACGCCCACGCGTTGAGGCTGGGGATCAGACCCCATACTCGGAGCTAGTCTTGGTCGTCTTCTAGACCTTCAGAGGCAACCGCTCCAGGTATCTCGTCGGTGGGAATGGCATATTTACCGTCCAGCCACCGGCCCAGGTCCAAATTAGTGCAATGACGGCTGCAAAACGGGGTGAATTCCTGTTTGCGCGGCTTTCCGCAATTAGGGCACTTTCCTTCGGACATAGGGTAATTCTC
>Ga0302127_10002939_pt1 | contig 10301 bp, 8 predicted proteins | sample CB4_SCM_MG_FD_204452 | JGI IMG/M metagenome (GOLD analysis project Ga0302127, IMG submission 204452) | Marine microbial communities from Western Arctic Ocean, Canada - CB4_SCM | ecosystem: Environmental > Aquatic > Marine > Oceanic | place: Canada: Western Arctic Ocean | collected 2017-09-24 | reverse complement strand
GAGACATTGATTAACCTACCGGCCCTGCAGGAAGCTTCAGGCGTCTGCAAACGCAACCCATACCAAGGAGACGGCCCATGAGCGAATTCCCCAAATGTATGCTCATAGTAACGGCTGAGATCGACGGACCTGAGGTCATGGAAACTCCGGCGTTCAAGGCGATGCGCGGCTGGCACCACTTCGCCGCCCGGATCCGGGCGACGACCCGAGTGATCCGGGCGCTTTAGGCCGTTATCTATTGAAGTTCAACCCGAGACCGACAATGCAAAACGTGGAGAAACGGAACAATGGGCGACACTCAAAGGCTGGCACGTATCGCTGACCGACTGGACATTCAGGATAATATGGCTCGGTACGCTCGCGGCGTTGATCGGCGCGATTGGGACCGGGTGCGCGCGGTCTTTCACCCCGACGCCCAGGACGATCATGGCGAATACAAGGGCGGTGTCGACGGCTTCATCGAATGGGTAAGCAAGCGCCACGCAAACGTTGCGCAATCCATGCACTTCCTGGGTAACTGCTTGATCGAGTTCGCCGGTGACGACATGGCGTTGGTGGAGACCTATTACATCGCCATGCAGCGGCTTGATGAGGGCGCCGGATCGGCGCTTTCGCTCCTGGTCGAGGGCGGCGGCAGCCCGCCGTCAGGAGCGGTCGACGTCGACATTCTGGGTCGCTACATCGACCATTTTGAGCGTCGCGAAGGCGCCTGGAAAGTCGCGCGACGCGTCGTCGCTTTCGACTCAATCCGAACCCATCCGGTCAGCTCCGGCCCGCTTAATCCGGATTGGGCGCTGGCCCGGCGAGACGATAAAGACCCGGTTTTCCAGATGCGCGCAGCCCTCGGATTAGATTGAACGTCCTGATCAAGGCGTGGTCCGGCGATGGGCCGCGACGTCCCTAAAAGGTCGATGCCACTGACATGCCGTGCAACCGCTGGACGGGCGGTTTAGGCGAAGGGGTTGGTGTCTACCAACCCTTCCTCGGCGGCCTTTATCTGCAGAGCCAGGTATTTGGAGTAGATGCGCACCTGGGTAAGACTGCCAGCGATAAACCAGACGCCTTCCTGCGGCGTGCGCTTGAACATGTTGGCCAGGTCGCCGTCCTTGTCCTCGCCCCAGATCGGGCCAATCCGCCCCGCCATTTCCTCGCCAAGCGCCCGGTGCACTAGCTCGCCTTGCGGGAAATAGCCGGTTGCAAGCACGATAACGTCCGCAGGCACGACGGTACCATCCTTCAGCAGTGCGCCCTCCGGGCAATAACGCTCAATAGTCTCGTTCTGCAAAAGCCCAATCTTACCTTGGATCATCAGCTCGGAGCTACCAGCATCCAAGTTGTAGCCACCGCCCCGGCGGCGGTACTTCATCTGATGACCTGTGCCATCCTCGCCGACGTCAAACTTAAAGCCGATGCCTTTAAGACCCTCGATCATGTCCTTATCCAGCTCCATCATGCGCTTAACGGCGAGCTGATAGGCCTTGATGACCATCGGCGGCGTGGTGGCCGTGGCAATCAGATCGCAATCCTCGATCGACGAGCCTTCGTCGTAGAGCGCGTAGTTGAGCTTGGCCGATGGGTCGATAGAGACGACCGTGGTCGAGCCGCGCTGAACGATGGTCGTGTGGCAGCCGAAGCTGTGCAGGTCGAGCGCGAGGTCGTTGCCGCTGGAGCCGGTGCCGATGACGATCGCCCTCTTGCCGGCATAAGGGGCGCCGCTGTCAATGCCCTCGGAATGCACCACCTCACCCTTGAAGGTGTCGATGCCCGGGATCTCCGGGATCAATGGGTAGCTGCTGACGCCGTTAGCGAAGACGATGTGGCGCGGGCGCATGACCCGTTCGGTGCCGTCCGCATGCTTCAGCGTGGCTATCCAGCACTTCGCCTTCTCGTCCCAGGTTCCTTTAGTGAACTCGGTATTGGTCCAGTGGTTGATCTCCATCACCTGGGCATAAACCTCGAACCAGGTTCCAAGCATGTCCTTCGGAATGTAGTTCGGCCAGGTCGGCGGGAAGGGCATATATGGCAGGTTGTTGACGCGGATCGAATTGTGCAGCGCCAGCGAGTGGTAGCGCTTCCTCCAGCTGTCGCCGATGCGCGGCCATTTCTCGACAACAAGCGTGTCGACGCCAATCTGATTGAGGCGCGCCGCGACCGACAGGCCCGCCTGGGCCCCACCGATGACCAGAACCGTCGGATCGCGATGCTCGTAGTCCTGGGCCTTGCGCCGTACACCCTCCCAGTTGTCGCCGCCGAAATTGCGGGAATACGCAGCGCCGCTCGGACGCCTGACGCCGATCTTCTCCTCGAAGCCTTTAAGCTCCTCGAGCGAGGTGGAGATGACCCAGGCCTTGTGGTCGGCGGCCCCGCCGCCTTCCAAAGCCGGCACCAGACGCAGCGCGCCCTCACCGCGTCCAACTTTCGTTTCGAACCGATAGATCGCTTCGATACAGTCGCGGCCCAAGCGTTTGACGCGCCGCGGCTGCGTGCGGTTAGGGCTGATCTCGAAGCCTTGCGCCTGGATGACCGGTTGGCGAGCAACGAGGCCCTTGGCAATATCCTTCGCGCCGACATTTGGCGTCAGGTGCCAGGTGAAGGCCAGCACATCGCGCCAATTGCCGTCATCCTCGAACAAGGACGCCACCACCGTCTCGTCACCGCTTGCAAGGGCCTGCCCGAAGGCTCTCAGCCACGCTGTAACGGTCTCTTGTGGCTCGACGTCATCGCGTGCTTCGAGGTTGGCTTTTTCAATGTAATTCAATGACATTTCCCAGATGGTTCTCGCACTCGGCCCCGACAATAGTCGAACCAGCGCCATCCGTGAACCATCAGCAGGTCAGCTGACGCTTACGCCGAGGCCCAAAGTTAAGCTCGGGAGGGCTCAGCCTCGCACCACCTCCTTGAACCGGCGTAATGTTTCAACCTGCCCCTCGAAAGTGGGGATCCTGTACATTGGATAGAGCATGACGATCTGCGCCCCCAGGCGCCGCCAACCATCCGCATCAGCCGCCCAGCGCTGCGGGTCGTCATTGCTCATCCGCAACCATCCCTCCAGACCGAAGGTGTTCGGATTACGACCGAAGGAGCGCAAGTGTCCGCGTAAATCCTCAAGCTTTGCCTCCGCTTTCTCATCCGGAGAGATAATCGGCATCCAGCCGTCGCCGAGCCGAGCCGCGCGTTTCACTACCGCGTCGGAGGAGCCGCCAAACCAAATGGGGATCGGTCGCTGAACCGGCTGAGGCACTATATTCACCTCGGTCATGTCGTGGAACTTGCCCTTGAAGGTGACCAGATCCTCGGTCCACAAGCGTCTTAAAACCTCGACCTGTTCAGCCTGACGGGCGCCACGCGTATGCCAGTCCATGTCTAGAGCCTGATATTCGACATGGTTCCAGCCGACCCCAATACCGAGCCGAAGGCGGCCTTCGCTCAGAAGATCGATTTGTGCCGCCTGCTTGGCCGCCACGCCGGTCTGCCGCTGCGGGAGGATCAACACACCGGTGGAGAGCTTGATCTTCCGGGTCGCCGCCGCCAGGAAAGCAAGCGTCGTAAAGGTTTCGTGGAAAGCATCCTTCTCATCGTAGAGCGGCGCCCAGCCATCCCGCGCCGTCACACCGAAAACGTGGTCCGGCACCTCGATATAATCATACCCGAGATCTTCGGCCGCCTGAGCCCAGTCGCGAATTTTCGATGGATCATCACCAATGTCGCGGGTCGGGAACCATGCACTCAGTTGCATCTAAGCCTCCTTAGGTCGATTTCAGGAGAACTTACAGAAGCTCATGGCCGCCGTCACGGGATTGAGGTTTGTCCGCCAATGCCGCCGAAATTCATCTGACAACGCGCGCCAACCGTCTGACCTCAGCAACGTTAATCTGCCGATGTTGTTTCGCTTGGAGTTTCCATGCCAGCCATGCGAACAATGGGGGAAATCCGATAGTCGTGGAGACTGTGTCATGCGTAACTCTAAAACCGTTCTATTCGATAGCAACCCCGGCCGAAATGCACAAACCATTGGCATCGCGAGAGAGCTTGGAACGGACATCGACCTGATCCACGAACCGTCCGTCGGCGTGGTCGGCAACAAGGGTGATTCCCAGTGCTATTTGGGCGTGCAGCGCAAGGTCGAGGTGATCCATGAACAGCTGCGCCAAAAGGTCGGCCACGGCGACGGCCAGATGCGCATGCGATTGGTGCAGCCCGAATACACGGTCGCAACATCAGACGGTATGCGCAACGGCACCCGGGAGATGCGCTATTCCCTGATCGGCCGTGAAGTCACTCACGACACAATGTGCGAGCATTTAAGTGCCAGCGGCTTGGAAGGAACCATCGCCGTCGTTGCCTGTGATAAACCGCCCGTTGGCACCTTGGCCGCTATTTTGGAACATAACCGGCCCGCGATCATCATGTCGGATGGCCCAATTCGTCCGGGCATGGATTCGGTGACCCATGAGGCCATTGATATTATTACCGGTTTTCAGGTCGCCGGAAGCGATGACGACGCCTTGAAAAAGCGGGTCGCGTGCGAAGCTTGCCCCGGCTACGGCAGTTGTGGCGGCATGTTCACTTACAACACCATGCAGACCTTCATCGCGGTTGTCGGCCTGGAACCGCTGCACATGGTGTCACCGGCTTCGGATGACCTTCGCCGGATGGAACAATTTCCGGACGAACTAGTAACCTACCTGAAAGCGATGATCGACACCGATCTAACCCCGCGCAAGATTGTCAGCCGCGACTCCATTCGCAACGCGATGATCGTCGCCATGTCGGTCGGCGGCTCGACGAATGTTTTGCTGCATGGCCCGGAGATCGCCAGAGCCGCGGGTTATGCCGATTTCTCCAAAGACATCATGTCGCCGGAAGAGTTCAATCACCTGTCGAAGAATGTGGTGCCGGTTCTCGTCGACGCCCGGCCTTTCGGGACCTACTCGATGGTCGATATCGACGAAAAAGGCGGCATTCAGGTTATCGTCAAGGAGCTGTTGAACGCCGGTCTCCTGAACGGGGAAACGCTTACCTGTACCGGCGAGACGCTTGCCGAGCAGGTGGCGCGGCTCAATCCCCCTGCCCCGGATGGGACGGTCATCTATACCGTGGAACACCCCTACAAGCCGACCGGCGGCTTACGGGTCCTTGGCGGCAATCTCTCGCCGGAATTCAGCGCCGTTCTTAAATTGGCTGGCGTCGAAGGTGGTCTGGAAAACAATGTTTTCGTTGGCAAGGCGCGGGTGTTCGATAGCGAGGCCGACCTCTTGCATTCGTTGGAAAACCAACCCGAGGCATTCCAGAACCACAACATGATCATTGTGCGCTACGAAGGGCCAAGCGGTGCCCCTGGAATGCCGGAAATGCTCGATTCCACCTCCAGAATTACCACGCTTTGCCGGGAAAAGGGCATGGTTGTCGGCCTGATGACCGATGCCCGGTTCTCCGGCGGATCGGTGGGATTGGTTATCGGCCATGTCGGCCCGGAAGCAGCATTGGGTGGCCCGATTGCCTTCGTGGAGAATGGCGACGAGATCGTCGTTGACCTCAATGTCAACCAACTGAATTGCACGGCGCTTTCAGACCCCGCGACGTTAAGCACCAGAAAGGCGGCGTGGGAAAAGGTCGTCGCCGATAACGGTGGCTCGCACCCCTCCATAGGTCACGCGGACACAAGGTTGCTGAACCGTATGCGACTGTCCGCTGTTTCCGCAATTTTCGGCGCCGGCATGCATCCGAATCGGATGCTTTGGGTCAGTGAACCTCGTGCGCCGGTAAAGACGTCTTTCATACCATCAAACAATTATCGCGCTGAATCCGGCAAGGCGTTCTAGTGATGTTGTTTGACGAACGGCGTGATCGTTAAAAGGACGTCGTACCGGAAATCTTCGGCGATACCGAAGCGGCGAAAGTGGAGGGCATCGTGAGCCAGGGACTGGAGAGACCGCAACTTGAACGGCGGCTGCAGGCGCTGTTTGGGACCAACGCTGAGAGTGAAAGCCCTTTGGCTGAAAGCGGCGCAGGGGTGCGCTTCACCGGTATCGAGCTGTGCCGGCCACTGAGTCAGGAGCAGGTTGAATTTCTGCTCGATGCATTAAGCCAGTGTCGGATCCTCTGCATCGCAGGCCAAGCGCTGGACCGGTTCTCCCTCGCCCATTTTGAGAGGTTTGCCAACCACTGGGGGGCGCCCATTCCACACCCCAGCAATTTCATGCGCGGCGGCAAGCCGGCACAGCAAGATGGTGCCAGCAACGGTCCTATAGAGCCGATCCCGTATGACAAGCGCAAGGCAGCCCTGGCCGATGCGGCCTTCCCTGGCCGATTGCAATGCCTGCCCCATAAATCGCCGGCGGTGCTCGTCGCAACCAACCTCAGAGGTAAGGCAGACCCGGGGGGCGCTCAGCTGTTGGGCGGCGAGTCGTGGCATACGGATGTTGAGTACGAGCAATTGCCGATCTACGTATCGATGTTCCTGGTTCACCATATGCCAGTCTCGCGCGACGCCGCGGGCGGAACCTGGGTACCCGAGCCAGACGGCGATACCCCCAACCTGTATTTCGGGGGCTCTGACGACACACTCATGCAGCTGCGCCGGCGGCTACCGTTAAACGGTGAGACAGCCTATGCCGATACTGCGGCGGCCTTCGCGGCGTTGCCCGGCGAGGAGCAAGCAGACCTTGAGCGTGTCCAACTGCGGCGGCGGTTGAACGAGGGAGACGCCGGGTGGCTCGCGCCTCTGGTCCGCACCGATCCACGTTCGGGGACCAAATCCTTACACAGTCCAGTCTGGGCGTCACGGCCTGGAATACGGCCGGCGGTCGAGGTTGATGGGATGACGATGGAGCGATCACGCGCCTTCCTGGATCGCTTGGAAGCACATGTGCTGCAACCGGCGTTTCGCTATGACCATCTGCACGTGCCGGGCGACGTGACAATCTGGAACAATTTTATGACCCTGCATAACTCACCGCCGATTAAAGCGAACATCAGCTCAATCGACGACGCCCGACTGCTCTATCGTTTGAGTTCCAAGGGTGAGCCGGCGCTGTCGCTGCCACGCAAGGACGACCCAAAGTGGCTTGAGACCCACATCGCTGGCGGATACGCGACACCACAGGAGATAATCGACCTTCCGGGCGTAGAATAAATAGCCTGCCCATTAGGTCAACGCGCCGCGACCGCAACCTTCCCGAACTTCCCGCTATCGGCCACACTTGCTACCAATCATTCGATTAGGCTCTAGAATGGACCCGTCCGTCTGGAAAACGCCGATTGAAACATAACCAGCGTGAGGGGTGTTGATATGTCTCAACAAAGTAATGAGGCCAACAATTCTAAAATCACCGCAGAATTGGCTGATTTCGCTCTGGCCCCAGTCGACTTTCCACGTGATGTTCATGCGGCCGGCATACGCTCCTTCGTTAATATCGTTGGTTGCGCATTGGGCGGCCTGCATCACCCGGTAAGTGACCTTGCCTATGAGGTAAACAGTGAATTTGTTGGTGCCCCGGTGGCGACTCTCATCGGCCGCGGGCGTTTGGCCGACGTGCTCAGCGCCGCCTATCTGAACTGTCTGGCGGCGAGCGCCCATGCTTTCGACGACACCCATCTGCCGACGGTGTTGCATCCAGCCGCTCCGGTGGCCAGCGCACTGTTTGCTCTGGTGGACCGCCAACTCGCCGCGGCCCAAACTATCGCCGCACCCAGGGCGCCCATTTCAGGCCAAGCATTTCTGGAGGCCTTTACCCTAGGCATCGAAATTCAGTGCCGGCTTGGGGTTGCGCTATTGCTTCCTCCGGCGCAAGGACAGATCGGCTGGTACGCCAGTGGCGTGGCCGGTGGCGTGGCCGCGGCGGCCGCAAGCGCGCGGTTACTTGGGCTTTCGGCGGAACAAACCCGCTGGGCCCTTGGCATTGCCGCGAACCAGGCGTCCGGTTTCCGACAAACCCATGGCAGCATGTGTACCAGCTTTACACCGGCACACGCGGCGCGGTGCGGTCTCCATTCGACACTGTTGGCGGAGCGCGGCTTTACTGCGTCGGACGCCGCGCTGGAAGGCGCTAACGGCTATTTCGACGTCTTCGCCAAGCGCGCCAATCCCGGTGCGGCGGTTGCCGGTTTGAGCCGGACATGGCACGTCCTCGATAACGCCTTTAAACCCTACCCATGCGGCATTGTCATTCACCCCGTGCTGGACGCGTGCCTTGCCCTGGTGCAGTCCACGCGGGACCGGTCTTTCGAGGCGACTAAGGTAGCGGCGGTAAAAGTGGCGGTGAACCCACTGTGCCTGACCTTATGCGACCGTCCGGCGCCGAGCAGCAGCCAATTGGCCCAGGTTAGCGTGCAGCACTGGACCGCCGCCGCCCTGATCCGCGGGCGCGCCGGCCTAGCCGAGGGCAGCGAGGAATGCGTGCACGACACCGCTGTCATGGCCTTGCGGGCGAAAGTATCAGCGAAATCAGACCCGGCGATCGCCCGTGACGCTGGCGTGGTGGTGATTGAAATGCAAAATGGTGAGCGGTTTGAAGAGCGGGTCGAGCACTGCATCGGCAGCACCCAGAATCCGATGACCGACGCACAACTAACAGAGAAATTTATTCATCAGGCGACGCCCGTGCTTGGCGCCGGTCCTGGCAAAGCTTTGCTGGAACAGTGTTGGTCGCTTCACGACAGTCCTTCGGTCGCCGAACTCCTCGAGGGTAGCGTTCCGGACTGAGCACGGGGTCGAGGCGGATCAGGCTCAAAAGCAACCACGGCAACGCGCTATAGGTCTGCATCACCCAGGAAGGCGGCCATCTGATCTGGTCGAGCTGAATTTACGTCATACGGTAATGTTTTGGCTTCATCGCTCAACTGATTAGGCCGATACAATTTAGGTCAGCTGAGCAGGAAGGCGAGGTCGGTTGATCGGGATTGCGCTAGGGGCGACGCGATCACAAATACAATTCCCGCCATTATTCCTCCACTGCGACCTTCCGGCGCTCAGCCAGTCCGGCTACCGTTCGTCTCAATCGATCCACCGTCAGGCGTCCATCGGCGCGGAGGACGCTCTGCGCTGGCAAGACATCCGCCCCGGCATTGCATAAGGAATGCTTCCCATGGCACTTGCTATAAATCCCATCGGCCAAGTCTTCGCCGGCGAAGTCACCGGCACCGATTGTCGGCAAACTCTAACGGCCGAAACCGTGGCGGCGATCGAGGCCGGCATGGACCAGTATGCGGTGCTTGTCTATCCCGGCCAGACGCTCAGCGATGAGGAGCAACTCGCCTTCACCCTCCATTTCGGCAAGATCGAGCAGAAGGGTCGGGGCAGCGGCAAGGGGCGCATCCATTTCCGCACCGAGGAGCAGACCCGCCCGCTAGCCCAGGGGATTGGGGATTTCTCCAATGTCGACGGCGCCGGCAACCCGTTACCCCCGGACACCCGCGCCTATCAGTTCAAGCTGGCCGACCGGTTATGGCATTCGGACAGCTCTTTCCGCCCCATACCGGCCAAATATTCGCTGCTGTCAGGCCGGGCGGTTCCATCTTGGGGCGGCAATACCGAATTCGCCGACATGCGCGCGGCCTACGACGCGCTGGACGAGCGCACCCGGCGCGAGGTCGAGAACCTGGTTTGCCACCACTCGCAAATCTACTCGCGAGAGGCTGTCGGGTTCGGTGCAATGGACGAGGCGGAACGCCAAGCCTTCAAGCCGGTTCGCCAACGCTTGGTGCGGCGTCACCCGGCCACCGGACGAAAATCGCTATTTCTGTCGGCGCATGCCGGCGTCATCGAAGGCTGGACGATTCCGGAATCCCGGATGTTCCTGCGTGACCTTATTGAATTCGCCACCCAGCCGCGCTTCGTCTACTCGCATCGCTGGCGGCTGCACGATCTGGTGGTCTGGGACAACCGCGCCACCATGCATCGGGGCCGGCGCTTCGACCACAGCGAGCCCCGGGACGTGCGGCAAACCCGTCTGGCCGGCGATGATGTCACGATCAAGCAGGTCGCCTGAAGCAGATGCCGAGCCATGACGAAGTTCGGTGTGGATTGTGAATGCGTCTGTTGTTCAGTACGTTAGTGGGTAATCGATTAGTCCTGCATCGCTATGCGGCACCGACTAATTAAATCGGGCTCCAGAAGCCTTAGACGTGTTGACGGTACTCAACTTGCAAATCAACCCGCTGTCCAAGTCAGAAACCCATAGGCGCGGCGTCCCAGAACCACTGTCAAAACCGGAAACATCAAATGGAAAATAGCTCTAAAATTGCGGTGCTTGGTGCGGGAATGGTTGGCACCTGTTGTGCCCTGTACCTGCAGCGGGAAG
>Ga0302127_10002938_pt1 | contig 10304 bp, 9 predicted proteins | sample CB4_SCM_MG_FD_204452 | JGI IMG/M metagenome (GOLD analysis project Ga0302127, IMG submission 204452) | Marine microbial communities from Western Arctic Ocean, Canada - CB4_SCM | ecosystem: Environmental > Aquatic > Marine > Oceanic | place: Canada: Western Arctic Ocean | collected 2017-09-24 | reverse complement strand
TTGCCGGGTTCGCCCTGGGCGGGGGGTGTGAACTCGCCATGATGTGTGACTTTATTCTCGCTGCGGACAACGCCCGCTTTGGACAGCCGGAAATCAAACTCGGGATCATTCCTGGTTCTGGCGGCACGCAGCGGCTGACGCGTTTCGTTGGCAAATCCAAAGCCATGGAGATGTGCCTGACCGGACGCATGATGGACGCGGCAGAAGCTGAACGGTCGGGCCTTGCGAGTCGTGTGATTCCTGCGGCAGAGCTTATTGAAGAAGCGCTTGCCACTGCAACGACTATTGCGCAGATGTCCCGCCCGTCTGTATTTATGGCTAAGGCCTCAGTTAACCGCGCCTATGAAACTAATTTGGCACAAGGCGTGGCTGGTGAACGTATTATGTTCCAGTCACTTTTTGCTACCGAAGACCAAAAGGAGGGCATGACGGCATTTGCAGAGAAACGCCCGCCTCAATGGAAGAACCGATAGGCTTAACTGATGAAGGTTGAGGGTAAAACTTACCGATCGATCTGGCTGGATCAGCAGGCACCTCTTGCCCATGTCATTGATCAGACGGTGCTGCCTTTTCGGTTTGATATACGTACGCTGAACACCGTTGATGCAACGGCCGAAGCGATTGCCACCATGGTCGTACGCGGCGCCCCACTGATTGGGGTGACCGCCGCCTGCGGGCTTTATCTCGCTTGCCATGCAGATCCAAGCGACAGCAATCTGCGCCAAGCTTACCAGCAACTCCTCGACGCCCGTCCAACAGCTGTCAATCTGCGGTGGGCGCTTGATCGGATACTTCCAACCTTGCTCGAGGCTCCAACGGGTTCACGTACAGCTGCCGCCCGAACACTGGCTCAACAACTGTGCGATGAGGATGTGGCAACCAACAGCGCCATCGGGAATCATGGTCTTGAGCTGATTAAAAAACATGCACATCGCAGTGGTGCGCGACCAGTTAACATTCTGACTCACTGTAACGCCGGATGGCTTGCCACGGTCGACTGGGGCACCGCTTTGTCGCCTGTTTTCAAAGCGCACGATGCGGGCATCCCGATTCACGTCTGGGTAGACGAAACCCGACCACGCAATCAGGGGGCATCGTTGACCGCGTGGGAGCTGGGGGCTCACGGGGTACCCCATACCGTGATTGCGGATAACGCAGGTGGGCACCTGATGCAACACCAACAGGTCGATCTGTGCATTGTGGGCTCTGACCGCACCACCCGTACCGGAGATGTGTGCAACAAGATCGGAACATACCTTAAGGCGCTGGCCGCCCATGACAACGACATTCCTTTTTACGCCGCCCTACCCTCATCAACGATTGATTGGAGCGTGCGAGATGGTATTTTGGAAATACCGATCGAGGAACGCCCTGCCGAGGAAGTGACTCATATTAACGGAATCGATCACCAAAACCGCATGACTCGCGTGCGCCTATCGCCCAGTGACAGCCCCGCTGCCAACCCGGCCTTCGATGTCACGCCGCGACGCTTCATGACTGGCATCATTACCGAACGGGGCGTCGCCGGAGCCAGTGAGGCAGCGCTACTAGGCCTGTTTCCCGAACAACGGGTGAGCTCGTAAGGGGCTGGGACGACAGCCATCACCGCTGGTTTTTCACAACAAAACCACTCTTAACGTGCCCAAGCCGGCAGTCGCGGCATTCCGTCGCTCGACGCTCATATCAAGCAGTTATAATTGCTCCGTGTTTGCGCTAATCCGTGCAGTGTGTGTCTGTTTTATCCATTTTTTTAAAAAAGGACTCCGATGTGTATCACCTGAGGTTTAGCCGATCTTTGGTGTTCTGCGCGACCTTTGGTTTTTTCAGCCTTGTCGTTGCAAACACCGCAACCGCGCCCCTGGAGAGCAGTTCCCCCCTGGGAGCGGCGTCGCATCATGGGCGCACGATCAAGCTCATCAACTACTTTGTCGAGCGTTATCATTATCGCAAAACTCAACTCGATGACGAACTATCCTCTGAGATTCTGACTCGTTATCTTCAGGCCTTGGACCCTAATCGCAGCTATTTTCTGGCCGAAGATATCGAAAGCTTCGAGACTCTGCGTCACCGCCTTGACGACTACTTGATCGCCAATCAGGTAACGCCTTTTTTTGAGCTCTTCAATACCTACCGCCAACGGGTGTTTGATCAAATTCGTTTTGCACTCGAGACACTAGAGACGCCTTTTGACTTCACGATCGACGAGCGCTACCGCTTCGACCGTAGCCAATCGCCTTGGGCCATTGACCGGGCCGAGTTGAACGACCTGTGGCGTCGGCGAGTCAAGAACGACTACCTGGCGCTGAAGTTAGGAAATAAACCGCACGAAGAAATCCTGAAAACCCTGCGGCAGCGTTATCAACAGCTTGAGCGTCGTATTCAGCAGATTACCAGCCAAGACGTATTCCAGACATTGGTAAACGCTTACGTTTCCGCGATTGAACCGCATACGGGGTACTTCTCACCACGCGCTACGGAGAATTTCAAGATCCGAATGAGCTTGTCACTAGAGGGCATCGGCGCCGTGCTCCAGATGCAGAACGAGTTCACAGTGGTTCAACGTATTGTGCCGGGCGGGGCGGCAGAACTTGAAGGTACCCTGCGTCCTGGCGACCATATCATTGGTGTCGGACAAGGGCTCGACGAGCAGGTAACTGATGTGATCGGTTGGCGTCTAGACGACGTAGTCGATCTGATTCGAGGGCCAAAAGGCACTACGGTACGCCTTCGAATAACCCCAAACCCTCAGGTTGGTAGTACCAGCGCCCAGGTGCTAGCGATCACCCGAGACCAGATTAAGCTGGAAGAGCAGGCAGCTCAGCGCACGCTGCTGGAAGTGCGCGATGGTGACATTAACCACCGCATCGGTGTGATCGACATACCTACCTTCTATGTTGATTTTGACGCTCGGGCGCGGGGGGATTCCGACTTTCGCAGCACGACCAGGGACGTACGCAATCTCATTACACAAATGGAGCACGAAGGCATCGATGGGTTGGTGATCGACCTGCGCGGCAATGGCGGTGGTGCACTCGCTGAAGCAACCGCCCTGACTGGACTTTTTATTCCTTCAGGCCCTGTCGTTCAGGTCCGTGACTCACGCGGGCGAACCCGGGTCAATCATGACCCTAGCGACGACCTCGCCTATGCCGGTCCACTGGCAGTTATCGTTGATCGTGACAGCGCCTCGGCATCTGAGATTTTTTCTGGTGCGATTCAGGATTACGAGCGGGGCTTGGTGATCGGTGAGCCCACCTTTGGTAAAGGCACGGTACAGAACCTGATTGATCTGGATCGCTACTCTCAGGACCCTGACCAGCCACTGGGTCAACTAAAGCTCACCATCGCGCAATTCTTCCGGGTCAATGGTGAGAGCACGCAACACCGGGGGGTGGTCCCGGACATCATCTTGCCTATCGGTCGCGAAGGAACCTCTCATGGTGAACGTGCGCTAGACAATGCCCTACCCTGGACTCAAATCGATGCTGCCGATTTCTCAATCTATGAGCAGAGTAACTACCTTGAGCACATAGATAGACTGCGCAGCCTGCACCGCGTCAGGGTAGACCACGATCCGGATTTCGCCTATCTGAAAGGAATCCAGAAGATTGAGACCCCACTGGCCCAACTCACCGAAGTTCCGCTGCTCGAAAGTCTGCGTAGCGCCGAACGTATACGACAGCAAAATGATCGCCAGGCATTGCTCAAAACCCTTGTGCAAGCACACGGTCTTGTCTTCAAACAGGCAGAAGACGATGACGACCTTCCAAGAGACGCGGCGTTGTTCGAATCAGCTCGCATCCTGGCTGACCTGGCCTTCGGCGCTTTCACTGAACGACTGATCGTCAAACTGGACATCGAGTCGACCCTTATTGATGGTTCTAGTAATCGCATTGAACCACTCAATCAATAAGAAAGACCGGTTTTAGTACGAGTCAGATTGATGGATTTTTCCCGTTTTGGTCAGTTCCTTTCTTCTGGGTCAGGCATCCTCACCTTAATGGATGATATCGACCAATCTTTGGTTGACTCTTCGAACATCCATCTCCTAGGTGGTGGAAATCCCGCTCGCATTCCACAAGTACAGGAGACTTTCCGGTCCGCCATGACTTCCTTGTTGGTGGATGGCGAACGTTTTGAGCGTCTGACAGGCGATTACGATGGCCCGCAAGGGGACGCCCGGTTTAATCAGAACCTTGCGAGCCTACTTCAAGAGCGGTACGGCTGGAATGTCGGCCCCAAAAATATTGCGATAACAAACGGTAGTCAGAGCTCGTTTTACGCGCTGTTTCATCTTTTTGCTGGCGACTTTCAACAGAAGCCGGCTCGCCGGATACTGCTGCCCTTGGCTCCTGAATATATTGGTTACGTTGATGTCGGCCTGGGGCAGCAGTTGTTTCGTGCCTTTCGCCCCAGCATTGAGTTACGAGGTGATCGCGAATTTAAGTACCGCATTGATTTCGAACGACTTGATATCACTTCAGATATCGGAGCAATTGCGGTGTCCCGCCCAACCAATCCAACCGGTAATGTATTGACTGATAACGAGATCTCGAAGTTACGTGAACTCGCTAACACAAACCATATCCCGTTGATTATCGATTCGGCCTATGGGGCACCATTTCCGAATATTGTTTTCCCACAAGTCGCCACTGTTTGGGATGAGAACATCATTATCTGTCTCAGCCTGTCCAAGTTGGGGCTGCCGGGCTTGCGGACTGGGATAGTTGTTGCCCATGAAAAAGTGATCAGGGCGGTAACGGCAGCAAACGCGATCCTCTCGCTGGCTCCAGGAAGTGCTGGCCCTGGGTTGGTCAGTGATATGGTCGCCGATCGCAGTATTCTTGATCTGTCAGATAATGTGATCCGGCCTTACTATCGGCAGCGAGTCAAGCAGGCGGTCTCCTGGGTTAACACAGCACTTGAGGGCTACCCCTGCCGAGTTCACACCCCGGAAGGCGCGATATTCCTCTGGCTCTGGTTTGAAGGCCTGCCGATCACCAGTGAAACACTTTATCAACGGCTCAAGAGTCGTGGTGTTCTTGTTATTGCCGGAGAGCATTTTTTCCCCGGTCTCGAGGGTGAATGGGGGCATCGACATGAATGCATCCGCATATCCTACGCCCAGGATCCCGCCTCGGTTGAAGCAGGGATTTACATTATTGGCGAGGAGGTCGCCCGCGCATATGACAGCGCAAAAGCAAAGAGTGTGTGATTTGCTTTTGTGTCTCAATCCCGCTGCGCATACTGGCTCGAGCGGAACATCGACCAAATTAACTGGAAAACAGCAGACAACTGCTCGGCGCCACTATCAACCCAGTCGTTAACGTCGGCCTCGCAGAGCCAGGCGCCGCCCTGCATTTCATCCAAATTTGGTCTAAGGTCTCTGTCGCTGACCAAACGATAGACCCAGGCGAACTCCATCCCAGTGATTGCGCTCGCCTCCAATTTAAACAAGGCTTCAGGAATTGCGTCCAACGACAGTCCGATCTCCTCTTCAATTTCCCGGACGCAGCACCGATCATAGCTTTCACCAGCATCCACATGCCCTGCTACAGAGGAATCCCATATCCCCGGGTTTTCTTGTTTATGCAATCCGCGTTGTTGCAGGAACAACTCTCCCGAAGAATTAAACACCAGGACATGGACAGCGCGGTGGCGCAAGCCTTGTTGGTGAACTTTATCGCGCCGTTGTGTTCCCACGACCTCGTCCAAGGAATCGACCACCGAAAGCATTTCGGCATCTTCATCGGCCCGGCTCAATGAGTGCCCCCGGCTGTGCCCGGTACAGACCGTTGTGGCTCACCGCTCCGTTGGCGCTCACGCCACAGCGGATCGACCCAAACTGGCGCCTCAAGTGGTTCCAGAAGAGTTTTTCCGGCGACCAGATCCGCTGCCCGCTCCGCCAGCATTATGGTCGGAGCGTTCAAATTCCCATTAGTGATACTGGGGAAAGCGGATGAATCAATCACCCGCAATTGGTCGATACCTCGAACCAGGCAATCGGCGTCCAGCACAGCAGCTGGGTCATTGTCGGCGCCGATCTTACAGGTACATGATGGGTGATAGGCACTCTCGACATTTTGCCGTACCCACCCATCAATTTGATCGTCGGCAGTTATTCCTTCGCCGGGTGTTATCTCCTGACCGCGAAAACGATCCATTGCGGATTGGCCCAGTATCTCGCGTGTCCAACGGATACATAATCTCCAATCTGCTCGGTCCTTCTCGGTAGTAAGGTAATTAAACCGAACCCGCGGGTGCTCACGTGGATCGGCCGACCTGATCGCTACGTCTCCCCGGCTGGTGGGCTTATTGGGCCCCACATGGACCTGAAAGCCATGCCCATCGAATGCCGCACGACCATCGTAGCGCATTGCACCCGGTAAAAAATGGTATTGAATATCCGGGGCTGAAATTCCCGCACGTGAACGAATAAAAGCGCATGATTCAAAATGATTAGTCGCTCCCAGTCCGTCCTTAAACAACAGCCAACGCAACCCGATCTGAAGCTTACTCCACCAACCCAAACGCGAGTTCAGTGAGATCGGCTCGAGGCAGCGATACTGAAAATAGACCTCAAGGTGGTCCTGCAGGTTACGGCCTACTCCCTCCAGCGGATGAATCACCGGAACACCGGCAGACTCGAGAACACCCGGCGAGCCTATCCCCGACCGCTGTAATAATGTGGGCGAGCCAATCGATCCGGCCGACAGGATCACTTCACTTTGGGCATAGACCTGAAAGACATTACCGTCCTTTTCGTACTCGACTCCGGTTGCGCGTACCCCATCCAACAGCACCCGGTTGGCCAGGGTCCCAGTAATCACTCGCAGATTCTTGCGATCACGGGCCGGATCGAGATAGGCACGGCTGGCCGAAGCACGACAACCCCGGTCTACAGTCATATGCATCGGCCCGAATCCTTCCTGTTGAAACCCGTTGTAGTCGTCTGTGCCCGGATATCCTGCCTCAAACCCAGCGTCAATAAACGCCTGATACAACGGGTTCAGCCGCATTTCATTTCCGGCACACACGCCGAGCGGCCCGCTGCCGCCACGATAACGGTCCGCACCGCGATACCACGACTCGGCGCGTTGGTAATACGGTAGACAGGCGGGGTAGTTCCATCCCGCGGCGCCATTGGACTCCCATTGGTTGATATCTTCGGCGTGGCCGCGCACGTAGACCATGCCATTGATCGAGGACGAACCGCCAAGACCCAAGCCGCGGGGGCAATCCAATACGCGGTTATCCAGGCCCGGCTCTAATTCACTCTGGAAACCCCAATTGAAACGGCGGGTGTTCATTGGCATTGATAATGCGGTAGGCATCCGCACAATCAAACTTCGGTCACTCCCGCCAGCTTCTAGCAGCACTACCCGAATTGCCGGATCTTCACTCAACCGGGCTGCCAGGACGCAACCGGCTGACCCAGCTCCAACAATGACATAGTCCGCGTCACGCATAGGCCAACAACCTCGGCACGACTTTGCCACCTGCCGACCGTGGGGCAAGGGGCGCGTTAAACAAAACGGCTGCTGACGATGATTCAGTTGGCATGGCAGGATAAGTAGTTAGCAGTAGACAAAGTCCCAGACGATGGGATATTTTAGTGTTAATCCTAACCTATCGGCATACCCAGTATGAGACCTGTCCAGATAAAGGCCGGTGATGTCACTACAAGAGCCTGTTGTGTTGTCTACGACAAAGATGGGACTCTGGTCGATTTTCACAGTGTGTGGGGGCCCCGGATGGTGCGCAGCGCCAACGCCTTGCTCGCTGCAACCGACCTCGGTGATGATTTTGTACATCACCTTTACCGCGCCGTGGGTTATGACCCGGACACCAATCGCACTTTTGGCCAGGGGCCGCTCGCTAGCGCACCGCTTGACCAGTTAGTGATTGTGGTTGCCACGGCCATGTTTCAATCCGGAGTAACATGGGATAAGGCGCTCGAGCTTTCAAGCACTTGCCTATTACCCCTAATGGCTGCGCAACCAGAGGCGAAGGAAATCACCCCAAGGGGCGATGTACTGTCGCCGCTACGGACATTGCAACAGCACGGCTGTCGGCTCGTGGTAGCCACAACCGACAACCGTGACTCGACCGATTTGATGCTTAGACACCTCCGCATTCAGGACTACTTCAACCAAGTGATCTGTGGTGATGACCGCGGGCCGGTCAAACCAGACCCTGAGGTGTTGCTTTCGATTGCCCGAACACAGAAGATTCCGGTCTCCCAACTCATTATGGTTGGGGACACCGTCAGTGACATGGTGATGTCACGTCGTGCAGGGGCTGGGCTGAGCGTTGGGATCACGGGCGGCGCTGGCACTGATGATGAACTAGCGGCGCACGCTGACGTGCTCATAGAGAACATCAGCCAAATACGGCCCGCCTCAACGTCCTGACGTTACCCTCAGGATTTACCAAGGGCGAGCAGAAACGCTTCCTGAGCGTCAGACTCGATCGCCCCCGGCCTTGTCTTACGTACGGTTGCGATCGCATCAGCCGGGGTCGAGCCGGATGCGATTAGCAATCGAGCTGCCAACGTGCCGGTGCGGCCAAGGCCCGCTGCACAATGCAACAACACTCGATCTCCCCCACGCAGTCCGATTAAAAGTTTATCAACAAACGAGGTCGCAGGTCCGCCGCCGGTTGGCGCCTGAAGATCCCTGATCGGCCAGTGTCTCCAGTTGAACTGGCGCTTAAACTGTCGCGGCAGATCCGAAACACCGAGTGCAGAAAACTCGTGAGTCTCCACCAGGGAGACCACTAGATCAGGCCGCCATAGCGAAATAGCGCCTAGGTCGGCTTGAATATCGCGTTTTCTGGCGAGCCTGCCGGACCCGCCTTCGAGACGACCCGGGCAACAGCACATCCCAAGCAGTCCCTGCTCAGCAACTGACAACTCATTAATTTGAAGTGACGCTGGGGAGGACTGCAAAATTGATTCTCTCTACCATTCACCGGTATTAGGCATAGAAATCCAGGGCTCCGCCGGTGCCAACGAGTCGCCACGCTGCAGCAGTTCAATCGAAATGTTCTCAGGAGAGCGAACGAACGCCATTCGGCCATCTCGCGGTGGGCGGTTGATAGTGACATCCTGATCCATCAGTCGCTGGCATAGTGCATAGATATCGTCAACTTGGTATGCCAGGTGGCCAAAGTTACGCCCGCCGCCATAATCCTGAGGGTCCCAGTTGTAGGTCAGTTCAACCTGGGCTGATTCGTCTCCGGGCGCGCATAGAAAAACATTGGTGAATCGGCCCTGTTCCGAATCATAGCGACGTGCCTCGATCAAGCCCAACTTTGCGCAATAAAAATCCAGCGACTTCTCCAGATCGCTTACCCTGACCATCGTGTGAAGGTATTTCATAATTGTGTGTCTCGGTTAAGTCGAAACTGCTGATCGCCAAGTCTGTGTTTTGGCCTCGATACCTTGGCTCAGCAGGTAATGAAGAATCTTAACATCTGCCGCAGTATCAATAATCATCATACCCATTGCAGCGGCAGGCGCGATGTCACCGGCATCGTCCATATTCAGGACCGCGACGAGGCCAGCGTAGTATGAGGCGAATAAAGAAAGACGATCGCAGAAACTGTCGTCATGGCACTAACAAAAAGATAGATACTGATATCCAGTATGGCGGGCGCACAAACCGGGATCGTCAGGCGCAGAAACGTTCGATAAAAGGGCTGTTTCAAAGAAGCTGCAACGGATTCGAGCCAGGCATCCATTTGCTTAAGTGCAGTGGTCGCAGTGGGATGGCAAACGGTATAGATGCCGATTGAATCACGCACCCAGTTGATGTTGATGTCGGGGTGATCCTCGTTAAATCTCGCGGCATACATCTTTAAGTCTTCTGCTTCAACGACGGTGTATGCGGTCAAGTCAGTTCCGGCGTTTGCAGTCCCCAGCATGCTGAACGCGAGCCCAAGACCAAATGTTGTATTTTTTGATCCCGATCAAAATCGGCTCATTTGAATCCTCCTTTAGCGTAATCTTATGTTATTCGTTTTGAAGTGACGTTTCGACAAAGATACGGTAGCAAGCTTATATTGCTAAAGGCTCATTGTTGAATCGATCAACATTTTCCCTGACCGACGATATCGACTGTCTGGATATTTAATATACATAAGTAACAGGGAATAGACAGATCGGGTGCTCGATCTTATAGTATGCGCCCCCAAACTGGACGATGCATGAAAAACGCAGGCACATCACCCCTATGTCCCACAGCGGATTTCTGGCGACTCACACCGAGTTGTCGTTTCGGCACGCCTTAATCTAACCCGAT
>Ga0302127_10002937_pt1 | contig 10304 bp, 9 predicted proteins | sample CB4_SCM_MG_FD_204452 | JGI IMG/M metagenome (GOLD analysis project Ga0302127, IMG submission 204452) | Marine microbial communities from Western Arctic Ocean, Canada - CB4_SCM | ecosystem: Environmental > Aquatic > Marine > Oceanic | place: Canada: Western Arctic Ocean | collected 2017-09-24 | reverse complement strand
GACGACGGAATCGATGTTCGGTCATCAGCCGCATCAGATTGTCCAGAGTTTCGTCTGTCGTGCAGGTGTGGACGTGGCGGGTCATGATCGAGCGCGTCTTGATCTGGAGGGCTGGCGCCCCGACCTGGGCGATCTTTCGGATGATGTCGCGTTCGGACAAGATGCCCGAGACCACTTGGCCGTCCTCGGAGGCCACCAGTACGCCGAACCCGTACCGGGCCAGCTGCTTCGCAGCTTGCTCGAGCGATGTGTCGGGGTGGATGGTGACCACGAGGTCACCCTTGTCGGCGAGAAGTTCGTTGACTCGCATGGGGTACGTCTCCTTGGGGCACGGAGTTGACGCAGCGTGTTGGGGACAACACAGCTGATCTCCACCAGGTGGATGAACCGCCCGGCCCGGCGACGTTGGCGGACCCAGCACTCCACGGTACAAGTGTGTGACCGATGACACAAGCCCCTTCGCGTTGCTCGGTGCACCAGAATCGGGCCAGTGGCTGGCAAGAAGTTGGTAAGAACAACCGGTGCCGCGGTGAGGTGGTCGTATTCTTCGGGGACGGAGGTGACCCAGTGCCCCAGCCAGCAGGTGCGCGACTTCTTGTCGCAGAGGACGACCAAGGTGTCCGCGACGCGCTCGATCGCGCCTTGCGGTTCGAGGGCTATCGGGTGTCCTTGGCGACCGATGGCGCTCACGCTCTGGAGCTGGCGAGCGAAGATCCACCTGACCTCTACTTGCTTGATATCCAGATGCCGTATGTGGACGGTCTGGCCGTATGTCGCACGCTGCGCCACCGAGGCGACCGAACGCCGATCCTCGTTCTCACGGCACGCCACGAGGTTTCCGACCGGGTCGCCGGCCTCGACGCCGGGGCCGACGACTACCTCGTCAAGCCCTTCGCTCTCGACGAACTTCTGGCTCGCGTTCGTGCACTCTTGCGACGCACTGACGGGAGCGAGGCCGGCGGTCCCGTTTCCCTCGGCGACCTGCACCTCGACCCTGCGGCACGACGCGTCACCCGGGCCGGCGCCGAGGTCGATCTCACCAAGACCGAGTTCGATCTCCTCGAGCTGATGATGCGCAACGCCGGCATCGTCCTCAGTCGAGACACGATCTACGAGCGCATCTGGGGCTACGACTTCGAGACATCATCGAAGTCGCTCGACGTCTACATCGGCTACCTACGCCGCAAGACCGAACCCGAAGGTGCCCCCAGGTTGATCCAGACCGTGCGAGGCGTGGGCTACACGATTCGCGAGCCATGAGCCTGCGGACCCGTCTCGCGATCTCGGTCGGCCTGTTGGTGGCTACAGCGATTGCCGTGACGGGGTGGGTGCTCCATCGCGCAACAGAGCAGGAGCTCGTCGACGAGGTCGATGCTTTCTTGATCGAGCGAGCCGAACGGCTGGCTCCGTTTGATCTGATTGCCAATCGCGGTCGCGGGTTCGGCGCCCGTGAAGGCCGGGGAGGCCAAGGACTCGGTGTTGGCCGTTTCAGCGAGGACGATGCCATTGCTCAGATCGTGACGGTTGATGGGACGGTCATCTCCCTCACTGAAACCCAGCTCCCAGTCCTCTCGGCTGACCTGGAGATCGCAGCAGGGCGTCGGGGCGCGACCTTGCGCGAAGCCGTCGTTGACGGCGTCGAGTATCGGCTCATCACTCAACCCCTTCGCCCTGGGCAGGCCGCGGTGATGGTGGGGCGCGACCTCAGCGAGGTCAACGCAGCGGTCACCGATGTCGCGCAGCGCGCACTTTTACTCGGCGCCATAGGCACAGCGCTCGCAGCGCTTGCCGCATGGGTCATGGCGTCGCGGCTGTCGGCTCCGGTCAACAAATTGACGATGGCAGCCGAGCATGTTGCGGCTACCCAAGACCTCACTGCCTCCATTGAGGTCCGTGGCGACGCCGAAGTCGGGCGGTTGGCTGCGAGTTTCAACACCATGCTGGGCGCTCTGCAGATGTCTCGGAAACAACAGCAACGGCTGGTGATGGATGCCAGCCACGAGCTTCGTACTCCACTCACCAGCCTGCGGACCAACGTCGATCTGCTTCGCCGCGCAAAGTCGATGAGCGGCGCTGATCGTGATGAGGTTATGGACGACGTCAGTCGCGAGCTCGATGAGCTCTCGGCGTTGGTGGCTGAACTGGTGGAGCTCTCAACGTCGAGCCGTCGTCCCGACGAACCGGTCGGGCCGCTCGACCTCGGGTTGATTGCTGCCAACGTGGCTCAACGAGCCGAACGGCGCTTTGGCAGGACGCTGAATGTCACTACGACCGGCCCGATCGAGCTATACGGCCATGGATCGCTGGTCGAGCGGGCGCTTTGGAACTTGGTGGACAACGCGGTGAAGTTCAGCGAAGCCGGAACCGAGATCGATCTCGGCGTGGACGGCGGCCGGGTGCAGGTCCGTGATCGCGGACCGGGCATCAGCCAGGCAGATCGAGAGTTGGTGTTCGATCGCTTCTATAGGGCGGTCGAGACCCGCAGCGAGCCCGGTTCTGGCCTGGGCCTTTCCATCGTGGCCGACATCGTCGCGACCCACAACGGCACGACGTTCGTCGACGAGCCTCACGATGGGCTTGGGGTCATCGTTGGTTTCGAGATTAACGGCATCGCTGGGCCCGAGTGGCCCCTGGCCGCCGGCGACCCCTAACCGGCCCGGGCGGATGTCCTTGATGACCTCGGCGAGGGCGGCATAGGGCTGCCACAATGTCACCATGTTGGCTTCGCTGTTGCTGCAAACCCGCTGTGTGGCTGCCTGCCCGCGGTCGGAACTCGAGACGGACACAGCGCAGCGGTGAAGTCTCAGCTGCACCGGGCCATGTTGGCCGAGTTCATCGGCACGGCGATGCTGGTGGCCGCAGTCGTGGGTTCGGGGATCATGGCCGACGAACTCTCCGACGATGTCGGCTTGGTCTTGCTGCAGAACACCATCGCCACCTTTGGTGCATTGATCGCGTTGATCCACGCGATGGCGCCGGTTTCGGGAGCCCACTTCAACCCCATTGTTTCGGCGGTCGACCATATTTTCGGCGGGACTGATCGCCGATCGTTCGGTGCGTTCATTCCCGTACAAATCATCGGTGCCGTGAGTGGAGGCGTGGTGGCCAACCTGATGTTCGACCTCGATGCCGTCGAATGGTCGACCAAAACTCGTAGTGGCGGTGGAATCTGGCTGGCCGAGGCCGTTGCGACCTTCGGGTTGGTCGTGGTGATCTTTTCGATGGTGCGGTCGGGTCGAGATCGTTGGATCCCACTAGCCGTTGGTTCCTACATCGCGGGTGCCTACTACTTCACGTCCTCGACGAGCTTTGCGAACCCAGCCGTGACCATTGGTCGAACCGTCTCTGACACGTTCGCGGGGATCGACCCCGGTGACGCACCCATGTTTGTTGTCTTCCAGCTTCTCGGAGGTGCGTTGGGCGCGCTGGCGGTTTTCGCGTTGTACCCCGACGCTGTCTCGTCCAGCGATGTCTCGTCGAGCGATAGCGAGCACGATGATTGAGCCCGAGGCGTCCAGCCTCGTACCCCGGATCTTTGAGTTCGCACAACCGGGCTGAGAGATCCGTCTCTCGAAATTTCACGGTGGGTGGCGGACGGGTTTCTGCGGGTGTCCCCAGACCTGGTTACAACGACCTCTCCAAGGGCAGGGGTCTTGAGCGACTACTACGCTCGGCGCTCGTATTGCCTCGCACGGTCTGTGGGGCAGCGTGATCGATGGGGCAGCATGATGAGTGAGCCGGAACCTGGCCGCTTTGACGCTGGCTTCGACTACACATCGGTCCAAGTCGAGCCCTGCCCTTACTGCACGCAAGATGTTGCTTCCATCCCCCCCGCAGACCTCGCGGCCGCACTTGTCGAGGCCGGCCGTCGGTGGCGAGACTTTGTTGGTGCCGTGATGGACTATCCGGGTGGAGTCGACGCCCTCCGAGCCCGACCCCAACCTGATGTGTGGGCAGCGGTGGAGTACGGCTGCCATGTCCGCGACGGCCTCTCCTTGTTCGCTCGCTATGTCGAGCTGACCTTGCTGGTCGAAAGGCCACAGTTCGATCCGTGGGACCACGAATCGGCGGCCCGCAACGACCGCTATCGCGAACAGGACCCCATGGCGGTCGCGGATGACATGGGGATGGCCACGCGGGAGCTGGCAAGCCTGCTCCAGCCCCGAACGAGGGCAGCCTTGGAGCGTACGGGCATGTTGGGAGAGGTGGAGTTCACGACGGCCGGACTCGCGAGGTACGTGTTGCACGAAGCCCTTCATCACCTGCGCGACGCGACCGCCGTCGTTCCTGCAGTAACAATCTGAGCAATACTGTCGGCGGGGAGAAGCCGAATCATGGCAACACGTTTTGGGCATCGAGGGTGGGTCACCGTCGCGATCGGCGCGCTGGTTATTGCGGGCGTTGGGCCAGCGATGGTTGCGTCGCCAGTATGGGCTGAGGGTCCCGAACACGCTGTCACATCAGATGTCGAGTTACTCACGGCGCAGCCGATACAAGCGCTCGAAACCGCGCTGGGTCCCGTCTCAGGTTTGGCGGCGTTGGTTAGACATCTCACGGTTGGTGACCCTGAATCGACCATCGAACCCCGAGCGCTCGGCCCCGAGGTAGCGCTGGTGCAGTCACGTCTGGACACGCTTGGATTCCGTCCAGGGCCAATCGACGGCACCTACGGCGGTCAGACATACTCGGCCGTCCTCGCCCTGCAAAAGCACGAGGGTCTCGAACGCACCGGCCTCGTCGACCCCATCACGCGCGCCGCGCTGGCCGGGCTCGTCGCTTCGGGCCCACGCGACGATCTGCTCGGCGACCGAATCGAGATCGATCCCGCTCGTCAGATCATCTTCTTGGTCGTTGGCAAGGACGTCTCTGTCATCAATACGTCGACCGGAAATGGCGAGCCTTACATCCGCTATAACGGCGCGACCGCCATCGCCCGAACCCCACGAGGCGACTTCGCCATTGGCCAGCGCTATGACGGCAACCAGGTTGGATTCTTGGGGACGCTGTACAGGCCGATGTACTTCTCGGGGCCGTTCGCGATCCATGGGTCAGGCAGTGTGCCCGGCTACGCGGCCAGCCACGGTTGTGCTCGCACGAGCTTCGATGACATGGATTTCTTGTGGACGGTGATCCCGGGCGACATGCAGGTGTACAGCTACGACCGACCGTGATCCCGTCAGTCGCGAAGGTCTGCAATCAGTGAGCGCACGGTTTCGAGGTCATCGGGGTTTGTCAGCCCGGTCCAAGTCTCGGGGCTTGACATCAACTCGACTTCGAAGCCCTCGTCCATCAACAAGGTGACCTCGGTGGGCAAGAGGCACTCGGCCTTCGGGGTGCTCGCATTTGCGGCGTAGAACGCCTCCCACTTGCTCTGGAACGCGTCCATGATCGACGGGTCGAAGGCCCACAGGTTCATGGAGACGGGTGTGCGGGCATCGATAACCGCGTCGCCGGCGCTGATCGAGCCGTCGGACTCGAAGCCGAGGCCCTCTGTCTCGTCGATCCCTACGAGGAGGCCATCTTTGACATTGCAGACACCGCGGGTGACGGTGCCGCTGGCCGGGAGGGTCTTGCCGACTTCGAACGCGACCAGTAGTCCCCGCGAGGAGTTGAGATCATTCAGTCGATCGAATGCGATCTGGAATGACTTCCGACCGTAGTAGTCATCAGCGTTGGCGAGAATGAATGGGGACGAGACAGCGTCGGCTGCTGAGAGCACCGCATGGGCTGTTCCCCATGGCTTGTCGCGCGGTGGACCCAGATCGTCCTGACACACCAGCGTGAGGTTGAGGCCATCGCCGTGGATAGAGCGGACATGGTCTTCGGTGTCGGCTTTGATGTCGTTGCGGACGATCAGGATGACCTCGTCAACGCCAGCGTCGACCGCGTCCCTGATGGTGTAGTCGAGGATGACCTCACCGCCTGGCCCCACTGCCGCGAGCTGTTTGACGCCACCGAACCGGCTGCCTAGGCCGGCGGCCATAACTACGAGAGATGCACTGGTCATGGGCACCAGTGGTACCGGTCCGACGGCGGCAATACAAGGACCCGTGGGGATGGCGCCGGTTTGGCCGGTGAGCGCTCTACGCTTCGTGAGTCCTTATTCGACCCAGAAATTCGGATCTTTCATGTCCAAGTCAGACTTCTCGAAACTCCCAAGCCCGAATCGTGCAATCTCGCGGACGGCGCTTACGTGGCTGTTGGCCATTGTTGCCAGCCTGGGCCTCATTGCTGCCGCGTGTGGCGGCGATGACGACGTGGTCACGCCCGCCGACGATGTCGTCACGTCCGACGCCGAAGCCGGAGACGATGGTGATGAGGCCACAACCCCACCCGTGCCGACGCCGGCGGGAGATGTCGACAACACCGACCTCGCGGTAAAACCGCTGGTCGAGGTGCCTGATGGTGAAGCCCCGGCCGATCTTGAGCTCACCGATCTGGTGATTGGCGACGGAGTGCAGGCCGCCGCTGGCGACTTTTTGATCACGCAGTACGTCGGTGTCTCCTACGGCACGGGTCTCCAGTTCGACTCGTCGTGGGACAGAGGGCAGGCGTTCTCCTTTGTTGTCGGCGAAGGCAATGTAATTCAGGGATGGGACGACGGCATCGTCGGGATGGCGGTTGGTGGCCGTCGCGAGCTGATCATTCCATCCGAATTGGCCTACGGGCCGACGGGGTCGGGCAGCGGTTCGATTGGGCCGGATGAACCACTCATTTTCGTGGTCGATCTGTTGGGTGTGCTTCCCCAGTCGGTCACCAAGCCTGAGGTTTCGGTACCGGCCGAACCAGCAGTCTCTGTCGGGATCAAGCCGGTGGTTGAGGTGCCGGCCAATGCCGCTGGCTCTGAATACGCCGAGACGGATCTGACTATGGGCGAGGGCCCGACTGTGGACGAAGGTGACATTGCCGTGATCCGCTATGTCGGCGTGGCTGTCAGCACAGGCGCTGAAGTCGATACGGCCTGGGTCCCAAGCGCAGTTCGGTCCTTTACCGTGGGCTCTGGAGAGGTCATTGAGGGTTGGGACCGTGGTGTTGTTGGTATGTCCGTTGGCGGCCTGCGCCAGCTCGTTGTGCCCCCCGAGCTTGCTTTCGGTGATGAAGGTACCGAGACCGTCGCTCCCGATGAGACGCTGGTGTACGTGGTGGAGTTGCTCGGGCTGATGCGCGCCGACGTCACCAAGCCTGACGTCGATGTCCCTGATGCGCTGGCGGTAGAACTCGGGATCAGAGACGTGATCGAAGGCGATGGCGCTGTTGCCCAGCCTGGCAGCACGTTGGTTATGCAATATGTCGGGGTGTCGCAATCAACAGGCGAAGAGTTCGACACGTCGTGGGGTCGGGCTCCATTCACATTTACGCTCCGACAAGGTCAGGTCATCCAAGGGTGGGATGACGGAATCGAAGGGATGGCGGCCGGCGGTCGCCGCGAGCTGATCATCCCGGGGGAACAGGCCTATGGCGATGCCGGCTCCGGTGCGGCCATTGGTCCCAATGAGACGCTGGTCTTCGTCGTCGACCTCGTCGCCGTCGTGCCGAGTTCGCAAGTCGTGACCACCGACATCATCGAAGGTACCGGCGAGGCGGCCGGCGTTGGGTCGGTGGTTTGGGTCCACTATGTCGGGGCATCGCAATCGAACGGTGAACAGTTTGATGCCTCATGGGACCGGGGTCGCGAGGAGACCATCAACTTCGCGTTGGGAGCCGGCCAGGTGATTCCCGGCTGGGATCAAGGCATCCAGGGCATGAAGGTCGGCGGTCGACGCGAGCTGATCATCCCGGCTGACCTGGCGTACGGCGAAGCCGGCGCCGGCGGGGGAGCCATCGCCCCTAATGAGACACTTGTCTTCGTTGTGGACCTGGTCGCCATTAGCTGACGCGAGGTCATGCCCTTCGGGGCTGTACCTATCGGGGCTGTGCTTATTGGCGCGGTGGCCTTCAGCGACTGACGCCGAAGCGATCCAGTGCTGACTTCGTCCGGTCAAGCAATAGTTGCGGCACGGGTACGCCATTGATGATGGCCCCGCCATCGCTGGCTTCATCATCGGCGGTGTCGGCGGCGACGTCGTCTCCGACAACCGCTGCTTCTTCGGCATGCTCTGCGGCCGTTTCGCGGTCAATGAGGAACTGATCCCATTCGTGGACGCGCACGAGCTTGCCGCGATGCAACGATCCCATTTCGACGCCATTGTCGAAGTGCACCCAGTAGCGCATCCACGTCAAACCGTTCGAAAGAATGACCCGCCCCTCGGTGCCCTCAGGCACGTCACGAAGATTGATGGCGGCCTTCACTCGCTCTTTGCGAACGAGCGTTTCGCCATGTTGTTTCTTCGGCATCGGAACTCCGGGATCGGTGTCGATTTGCAGGGTCGAATGGCAGGGTAAAATGGCAGAGCAGATTGCCACAGAGACGGTACACGCTGGGGGTTCTGGGCTGGCACATCGAGCTGGGCAGCGATCTCGTGGCACGATGGCTGTCATGTCGACGCCGCGCGAGAAATACCTCACTATTTACGGCCGCAAGCCGGTTCTTGAAGCGCTCGAGGGCTCGGTAGCAGTTGCACGGGTTCACCTCGCCGACAACGCCGGGGGAGATGTCGTCGAGCGGATCCTCGCGGTCGCGAAGCACCGCGGCGTTCAGGTGCAACGAGTCTCGGAGCGTCGAGTCTCGTCGATCTCTCGCAATGGCAAGCAAGACCAGGGTGTGGTTGCCGACGTGGCCGCGCCACGGATGCAGCCACTGATGGCGTTCCTCGAGCAGCGGACGGGTCGCGATCATGCAACCTCGGTGCTGGTGCTCGATGCGGTCCACAACCCAGCCAACCTGGGGATGATTCTGCGGACGGCGACGGGCGCCGGGGTCGATGGCATCGTGGTCCCCGAAGTCGGCACTGCCGAGATTGGTCCGTTGGTCATCAAAGCTTCGGCTGGTGTGGCATTCTCGGCGCCGATATTGCGGATCGATCGTGCCGAGTACGCGCTGGCGCAATTGGCCGATGCTCGCTTCGAGCTTGTGGCCGTTGATGCGGGAGGGCCCTCGCTGTTCGATGCCGACCTCAGCGACCGGGTGGCGCTGGTACTCGGCAACGAAACTGCTGGGATCAGCCCCGAGGCCCGTGAGCACTGCGATCACACGGTGTCGCTCCCACTGTCCAACGACGTGGAATCGCTCAACGTGGCGGCAGCAGCAGCGGTGGTCAGCTACGAGATCGCCCGACGGCGAGCGGGCTGAGCTACGCCAACGGCTGGGTTCAGACCCGGCGCCAGATCGGGCCGTTGGGGGTGTCCTCGACCTCGATGCTGAGGGCCTGGAGTTGGTCACGGATGGCGTCGGCCGCGGCGAAGTCACGCGCTTCGCGAGCGGCGGTGCGTTGAGCGACCAGCGCATCGACTTCGGGGTCCCCGTCGTCGGCGGCGGTCCCCAGCTCGATCCCCAGCACACCGGCGAGCTCCACCGCTGTGGCGATCAGTGCCGATGCATCAGGCTGGTGTTGGTCCAACGCCGCGTTGGCCCGTCCCACAACATCAAAAACGGTGGCCATGGCCTTTGGTGTGCCCATGTCGTCTTCCATGGCATTGGTGAACGCTGCCACCGCGTCGGTATCGCGGTCGGGGCTGTCGATGGCTTGACCCGACGCGGTAGCGCGACGAATAAGCGCGTCCAGTCGGTCGAGTGCCGCTTCAGCCTGGGCCATGGCTGCATCGTTGATCTCCATCGTCTTGCGGTAGTGGGTCTGTAGAAGCAGCAGCCTCAACGCCCGACCGTCGTAGGCCTCGAGGAGATCGGTCACCGTCGTAAAGTTCCCCAACGACTTCGACATCTTCTCGCCGCTTACATTGACCATGGAATGGTGTACCCAGTGGCGCGCGAACGCGTAACCCCCGGCTACTGCTTCGGCCCGCTCGTTCTCGTGGTGAGGGAACGCCAGGTCATCGCCGCCGCCATGGATGTCGAAGTCGGGCCCCAACATTTCGAGTGACATGGCGACGCACTCGATATGCCAGCCCGGACGTCCCTCGCCCCATGGAGAGGGCCACGTGGGCTCTCCCGGTTTGGCGCTCTTCCAGAGCACGAAATCCAGGGGGTCAGCCTTGGCGTCATCGACATCGACGCGGGCGCCAGCGCTCTCGCGTAGGTCCTCCGGGCTGCGGTGCACCAATGCGCCGTAGTCGGGGACTGTGGCAACAGAGAGGTAGACCCCGTTGTTGGTCTGGTACGCCGCTCCTTTGTCGACCAGCTGTGCGATGAACGCCACCATGGGTTCGACGAATGCTGTCGCGTGGGGGCGATCGTGTGGGTGCAAGAT
>Ga0302127_10002933_pt1 | contig 10309 bp, 13 predicted proteins | sample CB4_SCM_MG_FD_204452 | JGI IMG/M metagenome (GOLD analysis project Ga0302127, IMG submission 204452) | Marine microbial communities from Western Arctic Ocean, Canada - CB4_SCM | ecosystem: Environmental > Aquatic > Marine > Oceanic | place: Canada: Western Arctic Ocean | collected 2017-09-24 | reverse complement strand
CACGGGGTTGAGGGTACCGTCGATGAGCGTGAGCGACGATGCTGTCCTGCCCATCACGATCCGCACAGCCGATGACGAATCGCTGGAGGCCGAGACTTTCGCCCCGGGGACGCCACCATGGGCATCGTGATCACCCACCCCCACCCGACCTATGGCGGGTCGACGCATGCGCCTGTAACCAGATCGGTTGGTCGTTTGGGACCGATGTCAGCCTGGCCGTGGATCACGACCGGCTCGTTGGCTGGTTGGCCGTCGCTGCCCCAATCGGCGTAGTGCCTGTCGCAGAAATGGCTGCCGAACGCCGCCAGCAGCGAGACGACTCAACGTTGCTCTCGGCGAGCCTCAGCCCAACTGGATATCGACAGGGATGGCTGCGGCCAGGGTGTGACCAACGGGTGACGTGCTGGTGACCTTTGTGTGCAGGTCGGCCAACTGGTCGGGGCTGGCATCGGATTCGAGGTTCACGATCACTCGAATGTCGCTGTAGCCCGCGTGGCCATCGGCAAGGCCCAAGAAGGTGTGGAGGTCGAGGTCGCCTTCGACCACGATGTCGAGTTCATTGATCGTGATGCCGGCCACCGAAGCATTGGCCGCATACCCCACAGCCAAACAGTTACCCAACGCGCCGAGCAATTGTTCGACGGGGTTGGCCGCGGTGTCATCACCACCGAGCGCTGCGGGTTCATCCGAGGGAACCGGAGCGAATTCGCGGATGCTCGCTTCGGAACGAAATGCGCCGGTCCATTTCACGTCTGCGCGCCATGTTGTTGCCCCGGCCTGAGGTTCTTCGGCGATCTTGCCGGCTAGGCCAACGACAGCTTCGAGGTTGACTGCGTTGAGTGGGCTGGTCTGGGTTGTGGTCACGAAGGTCTCCCTAAATACGACTAAGTTGATCGGAGTTTAAGGGATAAGCCGCGACAAAGAAACCCAGCTCGTCAGCTCTCCCAAAAACGAGGCGGCGAGCGACCGCAGCCCGGCGACGAGCGGCCCGAATCAGACGGGGCGAACGCTAATGCCGGCGCTGGCCATATGGCGCTTGGCCTCGGCGACGGTGAATTGCCCAAAGTGGAAAATGCTGGCGGCAAGAACCGCATCAGCACCGCCCAGTGTGACCCCCTCGACCATATGGTCGAGGGTGCCGACACCACCGCTGGCAATGATTGGAATGTTGGTCGCCTCGGCAATGGCTCGGGTCAAGACATTGTCGAAACCGTCCCGGGTGCCGTCGCGGTCCATTGATGTGAGCAGGATCTCGCCTGCACCGAGTGCCTCCGCACGCTGAGCCCACTCGACCGCATCGAGTCCTGTCGACGTGCGGCCGCCGTTCACAAAAACCTCGAAGCGATCGGGTTGTTCTGCCCCGGCGGGTTGACGGCGAGCATCGATGGCGACAACCACGCACTGGCTGCCGAATTCCTGCGCTATTTCCCCAATCAACTCGGGCCTCGCTACCGCAGCTGAGTTGACGGAGACCTTCTCGGCCCCTTCTCGAAGGAGTTTCCGCGCGTCTTCGACCGCGCGGATCCCACCGCCGATGGTGAACGGGATGAACACCTCTTCGGCACACCGCCGAACAAGCTCGTACACCGTGTCGCGTTCGTCCGATGATGCGGTGATGTCCAAGAAGATCAGTTCGTCGGCGCCCTCGGCGTCATAGCGAGCCGCCAGTTCCACCGGGTCACCGGCGTCGACAATGTCGACGAAGTTGGTGCCCTTGACCACGCGCCCGGCATCGACGTCCAGACACGGGATGACCCGCACGTTCGTTCCGCTCATGCCACGACCTCGGCACATGCGACAAGCCCGGCAACCAGGTCCACAGTCCCTTCATAGATGGCCCGCCCTGCAATGACACCCGAGAGTGTTCGACCCCCGACTTCGAGCGCGGCAAGCTCACGCAGGTGGTCAACGGTCCCAACTCCCCCAGAGGCAATCACATCGATGGACGTACCCATCAATACGTTGGTAAGGCCCGCGATGTCGGGGCCCTCCAGCGTGCCATCACGGGCGATCTCGGTGACGACGACCGCATCGACACCGAGGTTCTCGAACCGCCGCGCCATGTCGACGACGTCGATATCGGTCTCGGTCTCCCACCCATGGGTGGCGATCTTGCCGTTCCGCCCATCGAGGCCAATCGCGACGCGGTGACCCTGGGAGGTCAGCGCTTCAGCCAGCGACGGGTTCTCGACTGCCGCGGTCCCAATGACCACACGCGCCACACCGGCATCGAAGAGTGCTTGCGCTGCTTCAACCGTGCGGACGCCGCCGCCTGTCTGAACAGGCACATCAACAGCGTCGGCGATCGCCGCCACCACGGAACGGTTGAGGGGGTCACCGGAGCGAGCCGCATCCAGGTCGACAACATGAATCCAAGGTGCGCCTGCGTCAGCGAACAACTTGGCTTGTGAGACGGGGTCGTCGCCGTAGACGGTTTCACGGGCATAGTCGCCTTGCATGAGGCGGACACACTTGCCGTCGCGGAGATCGATCGCGGGATAGAGGTCGAGACCCATCATGAGGCTCCGCACAAGTTGACGAAGTTCGTGAGGAGCGCCCGGCCGGCGTCACTCGACTTCTCAGGGTGGAATTGTGTGGCGAACACGTTTTCTTGCTGTACCGCGGCGACGACGCGTCCGCCGTAGTCACAGCTCGCGGTGGTGATGTCGGCCGCTGCGACATGGTCGGCTGCGTAGGAGTGCACGAAGTAGAGCCAGGCACCGTCGAGCCCTTCGAGTAATGCTGATTCCCGCTCGACACGGAGCGCGTTCCACTGCATCTGTGGTCGTTTGACCGTTTCGGGCAATCGTCGGATCATGCCTGGCAATATCGCCAGGCCGGCACGACCGGGCGACTCCTCGGACCCTTCGAATAAGAGTTGCATGCCGACACAGATCCCGAGGAACGGACGGCCCGAAGCGGCCGCATCTTTGGCCAGGACATCGATGCCGTGCCCCTGCAGGGCTTCGACACAGCGCCCGAAGTTACCAACGCCGGGGAGGACGACACCGTCGGCCGCCGAAACCTCGGCCGGGTCCGAGGTCAAGCGAGCATCGGCACCCGCGCGCTCGAATCCCTTCTGTGCCGATCTGAGGTTGCCGATCCCATAGTCAAGAACGGCAATCTTGGGTCGCACCGCTACAGCACGCCCTTGGTGGAGGGGATACCGCCACCCTCGACCCGCACAGCGTCGCGCAGAGCCCGAGCAGTGCCCTTGAATGTCGACTCAATGATGTGGTGGGTGTTCTTCCCACGGACCAGTACTTGGTGAAGCGTGATGCCCGCCGAGGTGATGAACGCCCTCCAGAATTCCTCGACCAACTGCGGATCGAACGGAGGGTCACCAAGAATCTTCTCGCCAGGCGGGTCGACCTCGTAGTGCAAGAACGGTCGACCCGATAGATCCATCGCGACCTCGACCAAAGCCTCGTCCAATGGGCAGGCGGCCGTCGCAAAACGCCGTACGCCGGCCTTGTCGCCGATGGCGTCTTTGAAACACTCGCCCAAGGCGATGCCCACGTCTTCGACGGTGTGATGTGCGTCGATTTCGAGATCGCCGGTCGCGTGGACCTTGAGGTCAAAGCCGCCGTGGCGGCCTAGTTGATCGAGCATGTGATCGAAGAACGGCAGCCCAGTCGTGACATCACACGAGCCGGTCCCGTCGAGGTCGATGGTGATGTCGATCGATGTTTCCTTGGTGGTGCGTGAGCGCGATGCGCTACGTGTGCTCATGCACTCAGTATCTCGGTCAGCGCGCGAAGAAACGCGTCATTTTCGCCAGGAGTTCCGACTGTGACCCGCAAACAGCCATCAAGGCGGGGCCAAGATGCACAGTTACGTACCAGCACCGAGTGCTCGAGGAGCGCCTGCCAGACGTCGTTTCCATCCATTGCGGTGGGACGGAACAACACGAAGTTGGCGCCAGATTCCCATTGCTGGAGGGGCAGCCGCCCCATGGCGGCCTGGAGGCGTTCGCGCTCGGAGACCAACTGCTTCACCCGCTCATGCATGTCGTCCACAAACCGGAGGGCGAGACGACCCGCCGCCTGCTTCGCCGCGTCGAGATGGTAGGGCAGGACAACACTCTCGATCGCCTGGACCACCCACGTCGGCGCAATCACGTACCCCAAGCGGGCTGCAGCCATACTCCACGTCTTGGAGAACGTCCGGCTGACTACAACCGGTGCGTCTTCATCGACGAGTTCGACCGCTGACCATTGCGCGAACTGACCGTAAGCCTCATCGACGATGACCAATGATCCAATTTCGGCCGCCCGCTGTGCAACATAGCGAACCAAGGCTTGAGATTCGACCATGCCAGTTGGGTTGTTGGGCGAGCAGAGGAATACGACGTCGGGTTCGAGGTCGAGCACTCGGTTGACCTCAGCAACGTCCAACATGAAGTCCGGGCCGCGCTCGCCGTCGATCACGGCCGTACCACTGACGCGAGAGATATGGGAGTGCAAGGCGTAGGTGGGCTCGAACACCGCTGCCGACCGGCCCGGCCCTCCATAGGCCAACAGGAGGCTTTGCAAAATCTCGTTGGAGCCGTTGGCGGCGAAGACCATCGACGGGTCGACGCCGTATTGCTCGGCCAGCCCCTCTCGCAGCGCGGTCGCTGAACGCTCGGGGTATCGATGCCATTCGAGCTGAGAGATCTCAGCAGCCAAAGCGTCGCGCCATGCAATAGGCGGCGGCACCGGAGACTCGTTGGTATTGAGGCGAACATCGACGTCGACCTGGGGCGAGTGATATCCCTCCATCAATGCCAGGTCATCCCTGATCTTTGGACGTTTCATGTCGAGCTCTTTCGAAGCCGAACCGATTGTGCATGGGCTCCGAGGCCTTCGGCGTCCGCGAGGGTCGCGACCACATCGGCCACACCATCGATGGCCTCTTGGTCCAGCGTGATCACGTGAATGTCTTTGCAGAAATCTGCCACCGTCAGGGCCCCGGCAAAGCGCGCCGTGCCGTTTGTGGGTAACACATGGGAGGGCCCGGCCACATAGTCCCCCACCGAAGCGGGCGATAGCGGGCCACAAAACACTGCACCGGCATTGCGGACGGCCGGCAGCAATGACCGAGGGTCCTCGACCATCAGCTGGAGATGCTCGGGGGCGATCGCGTTGGCCACCACCATGGCGGCCGAAGCGTCCGCGACAACAACGGCGTAGCCGCCGTCGGCCAATGTGGCTTTGATGTCTTCGCTGCGAGGCGAAGCCTCGGTAATCCGCCGGACCTCGTCGGTCACCGCGTCTGCAACATCGGCATCCCATGTGATCAACCATGCCAAGCCACCAGGACCATGTTCGGCCTGAACGACAACATCTATCGCCGCAAACGATGTCGGAACGGTGTTGTCGGCCACGACCACAATCTCGGACGGGCCCGCAAAAGCCGCAGCTACTCCAACGTCGCCGGCGACCTCGCGCTTGGCAATGGCCACGTAAACATTGCCCGGTCCAGCTATCACGTCGACGGCGGGAATCGACTCGGTTCCGTACGCCATCGCGGCAATCGCCTGAGCCCCTCCAACCGCATAGACCTCATCGATGCCTGCCAAGCGAGCGGCGCCCAACGTGACATCGGCGATCCGGCCATTGGATCCTGGGGGAACGCACAGGCAGATCTCGTCGACACCAGCAACGCGGGCCGGAACTGCAGTCATCAAGACTGTCGACGGGTACGCGGCACGACCGCCGGGCACGTAGCAGCCGGCGCGACGCACGGGCTGCTGGATCCCTTCGATAACCATGCCGCGGTGCACGTGTCGGTCTGGTTGGTGCCGTTGGGTGAGATGAAAGGCTTCGATCGACTCGCGCGCTGTCTCGAGCGCGGCCTGTAGCGCAGGTTCAAGCCGATTCCAAGCGGCATCCAATTCTGCGCCAGGTACCCGAAACTGGTCGGGGGCGCCGCCATCAAACCGCTCGGCAAGGTCGCGAAGCGCCAGATCACCTCGGCGCCGGAGGTCAGCGATGATCGATCGCACAGCGTCCAACGGCTCGTCGCCATCAACAACTGGCCTCGGCAAATGATCCGCCAAGGCATTGTCGTCAACAGATGAGAGGTCGAGACGGTTGAGCACGGGCCTCACGGTACAAGTCGTGACCACTCGGCGGCGACTTGATTTACGGGCTCAGTCCTTGGCGTCGCGCAGAGCGCGATTGAGCCGTCGAGAGGCGGTCCGTAACGCCCGCTCTACCTCGAACAGCTCATGACCAACGTCCTCGCGGCCATTCTTGTCATAGGCGACGGCCGCTTCGGTGATCCGTCGCGTCAGCTCGTCGATCTGGGAACTGACCGAAGACAGCTCTGCAACTGCGTGCTCCATGCGCCCCTGTCTAGCCGAGCGCCACGCGATTCACCCAAAACCGACCCCAAAACCGCGACCGGCACCCGGCAACCCTCCGGGTTGCATGGGAAAGAGAACCGCTTTCCCCAGACACCCACCCACAGCCACCACACCAACCCAGGCCAAAACAGCGACCGGCACCCCTGGGGAAAGGGATGCCGGTCTAGGCGACATCGGGCGGCGGATCCCGAAATCATGTCGCCATACCAGGTTGCGGGAACCCGGTTAAGGTCAGACTACACATACAATTGCCGCTGTGAAAACCATCCGCTGGCAGAATTGATGCCACATTGTTAATCGGCCTACCGACCGGTAGGTTAGCCTCCCAAACAACGGCAGACCGTGGCCTGAAGGTCACGGTTCGTGAGGGACCAAAGAAGCCCGCTTGCTACGCCGCCCCGATACCCACCGACGGACAGAAGTCTGCCAGGACACAGGCCGAGCAATTCGGTCGGCGGGCGAAACAGACCCGTCGGCCATGCAGAATGATCCGGAGGCTGAAATCACCACGCTCGCTGGCGCGAACCATGGGATTGAGCTCCATCTCGATCTTGACCGGATCATCTTCGGTGGTCAGGCCCAAAAGGTGGCTCAGCCGCTTCACATGCGTGTCCACCGGCAAGCCTGGTAGCCCGAGCGCCACGCTCCGAACCACGTTTGCGGTCTTGCGGCCAACCCCAGGCAGGGAAACGAGGTCGGCCATGGAACCCGGGACTTCGCTGTCGAACTCCGTCACCAACCGATTGGCCATCCCCACCAGATTCTTGGCCTTCGACCGAAAGAGGCCGATCGAATTGATGTATGGCTCTACCACCTCAGGAGTGACCGCAGCGAGATCCTCAGGTGTCGGGAAGCGCTTGAAGAGTTCGGGCGTCGCCTTGTTGACACCAACATCGGTTGCCTGCGCGGACAAGATAGTGGCGGCCAGCAGCTGATATGGGTTCTCGTAGTCGAGTTCACACTCGGCTTCGGGATACTCCACTATCAGGCGTTCGTGGGCCCGCTGCGCTCGGCCCTTGGGCGTTCTCGGTCGTGCCATGAAACCGACGATACGCTCACGACCATGGCCATCACGAGTTCGGTCCTGACCGAGGGCCCCTACAGTGCATCTGTTTCAGTGAGTGCGGACCACCCCCGCGCACTCCTGGTTGATGGACTCACCGCCGCAGTCGCTGAAGCTCCAACGCGCATCGATGGCACGCGGGCCGTGCAGATCTGGCTCGAAGACGCTCAGGATGACGACACGGCGCTGATCGCACACCTCGCGGCGCCGTACCGCGACCTCCTCCAACTTCGCCGCTTACTCCCAGCCGAGCCAAGCGGCCTGAAGACACGTGGCTTCCACCCCGAGACCGACGCCGACGAATGGATCCTCGTCAACAACCGGGCCTTCTCCTGGCACCCCGAGCAGTCCGGCATGAACCGTGAGCGGCTGACCGATGCCATGAAAGAGCCATGGTTCCGGAACGACGGGTTCCGGATCCTCGAACTCGAAGACCGCATCGCGGGGTTTTGTTGGACGAAAATTCATCCTGACGAAATCCCCATGCTCGGTGAGATCTATGTGATCGCCGTCGACCCGGACTTCCACGGGCGCGGCCTCGGAGGTCCAATGACGCTGGCTGGTCTCGAATGGTTGGCGTCGGAGGGGACTGGCGTCGCCAACCTCTATGTCGAAGCCGACAACTACCCTGCACTACGCACCTACGAACGCCTTGGCTTCACCACCCACACGGTTAACCGAGCGTTCACGACGGCGACCCCATGAGCAATCTCGGACCAAACCGTTACAGCGTCGACCGCAGCGAGCTTGCCGAGTTGCTCGGAGACGAACCAAAGTTCCGCGTCGATCAGTTGTGGCAAGGCCTGTACGAACACCACAGCGATCCCGCCGACATCACCAACCTGCCCAAGGCATTACGCGAGCGCCTCGAGTCCGAGTTGCCCACCGCGCTCACCGAGGTAACCCGCTCGGTCGGCGACAACGGCAACACCGTCAAGTGGCTCTGGGCAATGCGCGACGGAGCGACCGTCGAGACAGTCTTGATGCACTACGACGACCGCAGCACAGTCTGTATCAGCTCTCAGGCGGGCTGTGCCATGGGCTGCGGGTTCTGCGCCACCGGACAAGCGGGATTCGAGCGACACCTCGACGTGGGCGAGATCGTCGAACAAGTTGTCCGCGCCATCCGTGAAGCCAAACCGCGCCGGGTTTCCAACATTGTCTTCATGGGCATGGGAGAACCCCTCGCCAACTACAACGCGACCTGGGGTGCGGTGGAACGCCTCCATAGCGACATAGGGCTGTCTGCGCGTCACATCACGGTGTCCACGGTCGGCATCATTCCCGGCATTCGACGCCTGACCGACGAAGCTCTGCCGGTCAACCTGGCCGTCTCGCTCCATGCGGCCAACGACACGCTCCGCGACGAGTTGGTGCCCATCAATCGCCGCTACCCCCTGGGCGACCTGGCCGAGGCGTGCGCCGACTACCTCACGGTCAAAAACCGGCGTTTGTCCTTCGAGTGGGCGATGATCGCCGACGTCAACGACCGAGACAGCGATGCCCAGGAACTCGCCGGGCTCTGCCGTGCTCTACGAGCGCACGTGAATCTCATCCCACTCAACCCGACACCGGGGTATGCCGTCCGCGGGTCGAGCCCCGCTCGGGTTCGCGAGTTTCGCGATCTCCTGATTGATCTCGGAGCGAACGCCACGATTCGCAAGAACCGCGGGACCGAAATCGACGCCGCCTGCGGTCAACTGCGGGCGAACCACGACGTGAACGTCGAGCTGACCAAGCGCAAGCCTGTGTCCTGACTTCAACCATCGACCGTCATCTGCTGGCCGTGCGGGTCAACCCACCGGATGGCACGGCGGAGACGCTCCCCTACCTCGACAGTCGCTCCCGCGAACACAACCGAGTCAGTGACGGCGCCGCGAACCACCGCTCCCGCTGAGATCGCAGACGCCTGGACGCTCCCCAACACCGTGGCACTCGGGTCGACCACAGCAGCGCCGGCGAGAGCAGCGAGGTTCGCCTCCAACAGCTGAGTAGGTGTCCCACAGTCCATCCAAGGTCCATCGTGGGTAACAACCTCGAGACGGCCGGCCTCGAACTCGTCTCGCCATGCCACCTCATACAACCCGCTCGGGACCGCTCGGAGACGGCTCACGACTCGCCATGGCAACAGCGTCCCGACAATCGCCGACCGGGGGCCGAACTGGCCACCTCCGGGTACGAATACGCGAACCCGGTCGCCGTCCCAACCCTCGACCAGTGGCTCCAGGCCGCCCGGACACCAGGTATCGGCGTTGATGACGACGGTTGGCCGACCTGCAACCCAATCGCGTAAGTGGCCAATCGCTCCCGCCGTGCCGAGTGCTTCACGATCCTCCATGGAGATGCGAGCGCGTTGTTGAACCCAGTCGGTCAGCTGTCGTGCGTGATGATGCACGTTGACGGCTGGCTCGGCGTCCACCGACGCCAATCGACGTAACGCCAGATCAATGAGTGGGACTGTCGCCACTGGGCAAAGTGGTTTTGGAATGGTGGTCGTGATCGGGGCAAGCCTGGCTCCTGCTCCCGCAGCGAGGGCGATTCCTGCAATGCTTTGTGTGATGCCTCACCCCCGGAGCGCTTCGTGGCGGTGCAGCGTAGTGGGCCCCATGACTGCCCTTGCGCTGCTGGCAACAGCATGCGCCGGCACGACCCAGGACACCGCCGACCGTTCTCCCACCCCATCGGCCTCTACTGCTCCAGTGTCATCAGCTCCGCGCTCTGCGGTTCCCGCACCCACCCCACCGGCGGTTCCCACACCTCCACCGGCTGCGCCCGAGTCAGAGGCTGCTGCACCGGCCCCGGCAACGCCAGCCCCCGAGACTCCACCGTTGCCAGTGCCGCCCCAGCCGATTTGGAGCAAGTGCGGGTCGCTCAAGTACTCGTTCGTGACGGTG
>Ga0302127_10002932_pt1 | contig 10312 bp, 9 predicted proteins | sample CB4_SCM_MG_FD_204452 | JGI IMG/M metagenome (GOLD analysis project Ga0302127, IMG submission 204452) | Marine microbial communities from Western Arctic Ocean, Canada - CB4_SCM | ecosystem: Environmental > Aquatic > Marine > Oceanic | place: Canada: Western Arctic Ocean | collected 2017-09-24 | reverse complement strand
TAGTCGCGGGCAAACACCACAAAGATCAATTCAGATGATCGGTTGGGTTCAGGCTTCGCTATCACGATGCACCGCAAAAGGAGACCAAGTCTGATTGACAGGCATGACTTCCAGCTGATTTACATTGATGTGGGCAGGCAATGAGGTTACCCAAAATATGATCTCTGCAACATCCTCCCCCAACAGTGGCTCCATGCCATCATAGACAGAGCCGGCTTTCGACTCGTCACCCTCAAAACGGACCAGGGAAAACTCGGTTTCGCACATCCCGGGTTCAACACAAGTCACCCGAACATTCTTGCCTAGAAGATCGGCACGCAGGTTCCGTGAGAACTGCTGCACAAAAGCTTTAGTACCGCCGTAGGCATTGCCACCCGGATAGGGCCAACTGGCCGCGACACTGCCTACATTGACGACATGACCGCCACCCCGAGCCACGATTCTGGGCAGCATAGTTCGCGTGCAATACATCAGACCTTTAATATTGGTATCCACCATAGTGTCCCAGTAATCAAGGTCAACTTCGTGAGCACCCTCAAGACCGAGAGCAAGGCCAGCATTGTTAATAAGTACTTCAACGTCCGAGAACGGTTCTGGAATGTTAGCGAATGCCGTCTCCACCGCACCGCGATCACGCACATCAAGCTCGATGCCATAGCAGGGGGCTTGCTTGGATAACTCCGCTACCAATTTATCAATTCGATTTTTACGACGTGCCGCTAGAACCAAGGACCGGCCTGCGGCAGCAAACTTGCGCGCACTTGCCTCACCAAAACCTGATGAAGCGCCAGTAATTAATATACTTCCTGCCACTAGTTACTCCGACATTAGTCCAATATTATTGGTTACCACCATATGCTTTACAAACGCCCGGCATTCACAAATGCTCCAAGCTTAGCGTTTTTCGAACAAATATTTATGAGCTCTGCCTGCGGCATACAAAATTTTTCTGGATGGCGCAGCTAGATTTCGAAGACAGAACTATAGTCAGACAGTATTATTCAGACAATATCGATATTTTCGACTTAACGGCGCCTGCGTCGACGACGTTTCATTGCTTCTAATTGCGCTTTGGTAGGCTGCGAACGCAGCAATTTCCGATAAGTATCACTATTCTTCGAGATACGCTTGTGACTCACGTAAAAGTCTACTGCTTTCTGCCATGCACCTTTGAGCCCATGCAAATTGATAGACACTGTTGTGTTAACAATCTTGTCTACCTTTGCCGACATGATACCGATCTGAAACACCGGTGTTCGGGTGCCGCTCTTTTCTGTCTTCATGCGGAACAGAATTCCCCGCACTTTACCGGTTTTGTCAAATAGAGCAGTCTTTGCAGCTTCCACCTTAGCTTTATTCTGCTTTCTTTGTAAAACCCCGTCCCTACTCTCCGCTGCACTCTTGATCTTGGCTCTCGGCTCGCCACGCAGCCTCTTGCCATCTTTCTTCAGCGAAAAGTATTCCTGGTAGGTTTTACCAGCAATTTGTCGTCTTACGCGAAACCCATGGAAGCGGGTAGTATCAAGCAGTTCTACGCTCATCTGTTATTACCTGTTATTACCTGTTAAAAAATAGCCGTGTACACTCCATGACGTAACTACTCCCCCTGTTCGTCATGGCCCAAGCAGTAAGAGAAATTCTACCTCATTGAACGCAAAATAGTTGGATAATTCGAGTTTTAATTCATTTTAGTCCTTGCCTCATATGTAGCTCGCAAACAACCATAAGAAATGCCCAAAAGTAATTGATTTTATAGGTTTTTAGCTTGCTTATTAAACCTTAATAATATCGTTAGTCGGTGACTGTAGACACAATACCGGCACTCACTAACGAATCAATTTCGTCGGAACTAAAGCCGGCTTCCTGTAATACCAATGTAGTATCTTCTCCAGCAATTCGCGCACCCTTGGGCGACGTTGTCTCAGTCCGACTAAATCTCGGCGCGGGTGCTGGCTGGACCACGCCTTCCAACTCAATAAAGCTACCCCTGGCCTTGCTATGCGGATGCTGTGCTGCCTCTGTCAGGCTGAGCACCGGCGAAAAGCAAACATCACTGCCTTCCATGATAGAACACCATTCGTCCCTGGTTTTGGTTTTAAACACCTCAGTAATACGCGCTTTGTATTCCGCCCAACGCGACTGGTCCATCTGTGGGGAAAACTCATCGCGATCAAGGCCTGCTTTTTCGAGCAACAGTGCATAGAACTTCGGCTCGATGGATCCGATTGAAATATATTTGCCATCACTGGTTTCGTAGGTGTCATAGAAGTGCGCCCCTGAATCAAGCATGTTGCTGCCACGTTGATCGGAAAAGAAAGCTGTGCCCTGTACCGAAAAGAACATTGCCATTAAAGTCGCGGCGCCATCAACCATAGCTGCGTCTACAACCTGACCCTTTCCAGACTGCCTCACTTCCAATAGCGCACAAACAAGACCAAACGCCAGAAACATACCACCGCCCCCAAAGTCACCGACCAGGTTCAACGGTGGCACTGGTTTACCCCCTTTGGGACCAATTGCATGCAATGCACCAGCAAGGGAAATGTAGTTAATATCATGTCCGGCCGCTTGTGACATCGGCCCTTCCTGCCCCCATCCTGTCATTCTTCCATAAACCAATTTCGGATTCCGTGCCATGCATTCATCCGGCCCGACACCCAGGCGCTCTGTTACTCCCGGGCGAAATCCTTCGAACAGTGCATCTGCGGACTCGCAAAGTTTAAGCACGACATCCCTACCCTCCGTCGACTTTAAATCCACCGCAATAGACTTTCTGCCGCGATTCAACACTCCTTTACCGCGCTTGCGACTGCCGCCGGGACGATCAACTCGAATCACCTCAGCGCCCATGTCAGCAAGCATCATGCCGCAGAATGGACCCGGTCCAATGCCCGCTAATTCAATAATTTTTATGCCCGCCAATGGACCCATGTTGCAGCTCCGAAAGTTAAGTCCCACTATTTACCCATAAGTTCCAAGCCCAGGCAACCAAACATCCTATGCAGAGAATCTCGGTTCGCTTAAGATTCGCATACACACATGCAGAGTACTGACTTGCTAGAACATATAGAGATTGAGCCAAAAACACCGGCAACTGCCACGGTTATTCTTCTTCACGGTCTTGGTGCAGACGGACACGATTTTGAACCGATTGTAGAAGCGCTAACGCTACAGGCACCCGTGCGTTTTATTTTTCCCAATGCGCCCAAAAGGGCCATCACAATTAATAACGGTGAAGAAATGCGTGCCTGGTACGACTTTATTCCCCATTCGGAACATGGGGGTGAGGAGGATATTGCAGCTTCGTCCACTGCCGTCTCGAAGTTCATTAACCACGAACTGGACAGGGGAATACCGGCAAACCGTATACTTCTGGCCGGTTTCTCACAGGGTGGCGTCATCGCTCTACATACCGGGCTACGATTCGAGCAGAGAATTGCAGGAATCCTTGCCCTGAGTACTTACCTACACGACGTGACAAGCGTAGAGGGGCAGCGCTCTGACGCTAACCTCGCGATCCCTGTCATGATGGTTCATGGTACGCAGGACGCAATGATCCCGATCATGCGGGCCGCCACATCGCGTGAAAATTTGATCCGGTTAGGTTACGACGTTCGCTGGTTTGACTACCCCATGGCGCATCAGGTATGTCTTGAAGAGATTGAAGAAATCGGGCTATTTTTAGACGAGATATTTGCATGAGGGAACTGTCTCTGCAAATTGGCACAGCGGATGCCTGGGCAGAATGTATCGTCGATAACTTCGATGAGTTCATTCTTGACCATGCGGCTAATGAACGCAAAGCATCAACGATGGCAATGACTTTGGTCGCCCACTACCCGGACCGCAAACCCCTCATGGAAGCGATGATCGAACTTGCGCTCGAAGAGCTAAACCACTTTCGTCAGGTTGTTAAGATTATTCATCAGCGAGGTTTAATGATAACCAGCGATGAAAAGGACCCCTATGTAAACCAGCTACGTGGTTTTGTGAGAGGAGGATCAGACGACTATTTCCTGGATCGACTATTGTCAGCCGCCGTCATTGAGGCCAGGGGTGCTGAACGTTTTTCGATACTCGCCGAGACCTTGACAGATCCCAAGCTAAAAGCTTTCTATACCACGCTCGCACAATCGGAAAACAAGCATCATTGCCTCTTTCTGGATATAGCACATAGCTACTTTCCTGAACAAACTGTGGATCAGAGACTGCTCGAATGGCTACAAATCGAAAAGAACGTCATTGAACAATTGCCCATTCGCCCAAGATTGCACTAATGGATGGGACGATCAAAAAGTATCTCACCCACTATGGGGAACTTGAGGTAACCCTTCTACCCGCATTCACGTTCCCTGACTACGAGCACTGTCTGGTCGTCCCGGCGTTTCAGGAAACCTATGAGGAACTCACTAATGTCTGGCAACATCTGCCAATTAGTACACTGATCATCCTGGTTATTAACGCGCCACAGGAGGACCCAGAGACATCAGCACTTGCTGCCAGGATTCACGCAAACTATCAGCGTAAGCAGGGGAGCGTCAACCTTTCACTATTGCAGGCAGAACGATTGAACGACATCCTGCTTGTGGATCGCTACTCAGAGCACCTACTGATTCCAGAACACCAAGGTGTGGGCCTTGCTCGAAAAATCGGTGCTGATCTTGCCTTGGCATTGATCGCCACCGGCGCTGTCAGCGAACCAAGAATTTCCTCGACGGACGCTGACACAGTATTACCTGAGGGTTACTTCTCCCGAGTCATGGTCCCCGGGGAAGCCGCACTCATTTATCCATTTACACATCAGGCCAGTGATGAACTCGCTCAAGCATCACTACTCTACGAGGTCTCAATGCTTTACTATGCCGCGGGTTTAAAATGGAGTGGCTCCCGCTATGGCTTCCCATCTATCGGATCAATCATCGCGATTAGCCCGCTGCACTATGCTCAAGTCCGCGGTTTTCCAAAACGCAACGCGGGAGAAGACTTCTATCTGTTAAACAAGCTTGCAAAAGTGGGGGCAATCACCTGTCTTGAGGCACCGAGCCTCACGATCAAGGCGCGTCTGTCAGAACGCGTTCCGTTTGGCACCGGACCGGGGTTAAGGAAAATCATAGCGCTTGATAACCCAATGACAGAGTACCGCTTCTACAACCCTCTGATATTTGTTCAGCTGCAACAGTTCCTCGCGGGATTTCGCCAATTGTGGACAACCTCTGACCCTGCTGCTAACTACACTGGTTTGGTAGCTGACTTTTGTGATGCCCAGGGGTTTAATACTCTGGTAACAAAACGTAAAAAAGACATCAAATCTGAAACCGTGTTTCTTAAATTTCTTGACGATTGGTTCGATGGCTTCCGAACACTAAAGTTCGTACATCATCTTCGGCAACACTATCCTTCAGTGTCTTATGAAGAAATCCAAAGCGCCCCGTTCGTCAACGACACAGCATCGCTCCCTGATACAAGGGCACTGCTTGCATCCATGTGTTTCAATCGACCAAAAAAGACCAGAATATCTACTTGAACGTGTTAAAGTCGCCAGCCCTCGGAACCCTTTGGACATAAAAAATGCATAAGGTTTTCATTGATGGACACAATGGCACGACGGGCCTCAAAATCCATCAGCGTCTGCAAACAAGAGATGACATTGAGTTGTTAGAGATCTCTGATGATGATCGCAAAGTAGCAGAGATCAAGCAGGACGTGATAGGCAACGCAGATCTCGTCATCCTATGCCTACCCGACGAGGCAGCCAGACAATCAGTAGATTTCGGATCCAATTCAACGCGATTTATCGATGCCAGTACAGCACACCGCGTTGACCCGAAGTGGACTTATGGCTTACCAGAGCTTAACGCGTCGCAGCGAGATAGCATCTCGACATCTAAATACATTTCGAATCCAGGTTGCTGGGCCACTGGATTCTTGCTGCCTGTATCGCCACTTATTGAGGCCGGCATGCTGCCAGAAACCAGCCGACTGACCGCCAATGGTGTCTCGGGCTACAGTGGTGGTGGTCGAAGCATGATCGAGCAGTACGAGAAACAAAAAAATGAGCATCAGGACGACCTGTGGTTTACCCGGCCCTATGCCCTCCGGCTGACCCATAAACATCTACCCGAAATGAAAAAATTTGCGCACCTGGATAATGAGCCACTGTTTCAACCTAGCGTAGGGCACTATCACCAGGGCATGCTCGTATCCATCCCTGTGTTTACGGATCAGCTTGAAGGCACAGTGAATATTAATGACATCTACGACTGCCTGCAGGCAAGGTTTTCGGAAGAAGCTTGCGTGAACATCCATAAACCGAATGATCAGGATGCCCTGCGCGGGGGATTTCTTGATCCTCAGTCAAACAACCATACCAACCGGCTGGATATTTTCCTGTTCGGACATGAACGTCAGATACTACTGATATCCGTGCTGGACAACCTGGGCAAAGGTGCCTCTGGAGCCGCTGTACAAAACATGAATCTGATGCTCGGTATGCCCGAGCTCACTGGCTTAATTATTTAGGTGACTACATGAACATCAATGAGCTTAGTCAAGATGAACTGCAGACAAAGCATCACGAATTGCAAACCAGATATGACGATATAAAGGCTGCCAAGCTGAACCTCGACCTAACACGAGGCAAACCGGCTGGCGCACAACTTGATCTTGCCAAAGAATTAGACGGTATTTTGGCGGGATCCTATCTTCTCCAGGATGGTACTGACGTGCGCAATTACGGCAATATTTTGGGCATTCCGGAAGCCCGCGAACTAGGTGCGGCACTGTTGGGTGTGGACAGCAATAATGTACTCGTAGGCGGTAACAGCAGCCTTACTTTAATGTATAACTATGTGGTTTCCATGATGCAGCGCTGGGAATCAGACACGGTTAAATTCCTATGCCCTGTGCCAGGCTATGATCGCCACTTCACAATTTGCGAACAACTCGGTATCGAGATGATCAACGTGGCTCTCAACGACGACGGCCCTGACATGGACGAGATTTTTTCCCTGGTCGAAAATGATGAGTCGATCAAAGGGATATGGTGCGTACCCATGTATTCAAACCCGACAGGTCACACGTATAGCGATCAAACGGTCAAACGCTTCGCACAACTGGGCAAAGTCGCCGGTCCAGATTTCCGCATCATGTGGGATAACGCTTACACCGCACATCATTTGGGCGACACACCTGATCAGCTTGCAAACATCATGTCGTCCGCCATCGAGGAGCAAACAACCGATAGCGTCGTCCTATTGGCCAGCACGTCCAAGGTTACTTTTGCGGGTGCAGGTATATCATTTTTAGGTGCATCCAATGCTAATCTGACTGATTTCGAGCGCTACTTGTCTGCACAGACCATAGGTTTTGACAAAGTTAACCAGCTGCGGCACTTACGTTTTCTAAAGGATATGAACGGTGTCAATGCACACATGGCCAAACACAAAGACATTATCAAGCCCAAGTTTACGCTGGTTGAGGAGAAGCTTGAATCATCGTTGGGATCTAAGGGGATCGCCACCTGGACAAAACCTAACGGTGGCTACTTTGTATCTCTGGACATGTCCTTTGGGCTTGCTGATACAGTGATAAAATTGAGTGGCGACGCCGGTGTCAAACTGACACCGGCTGGGGCGACATTTCCCTATGGGGATGATCCCAATAACAACAACATTCGGATAGCACCTACCTATCCACCAATGGATGAGCTGGCACAGGCTATGGATGTCTTTGTTCTTTGTCTTGAACTCGCTTGCGTGACACACCTACTTAATCGATGAACTTAAGCGTCCTTGATGCCGTCGTTCTAACGACCTACTTTGGTTTACTGTTTGCCATGGGGATCTACTTCTCCACTAAAAACAATTCGACCGAAGAATACTTTCTTGGTGGCAGGCGCTTTAAAGGTTGGGTGGTTGGCCTGTCTCTCGTCGGCACATCGATCAGCTCGATTACCTTTCTAGCATACCCAGGGGATGCTTTTAAAACTGCCTGGTTAAGATTTTTACCCAATCTCATGTTACCGATCGCTGTAATTCTGGCCGCCTACTACTTCCTACCCAGACTCCGCCGGGGTGATTCAATTACTGCATACGAATTTCTGGAGACTCGTTTCGGACCATCGATCAGAGTCTATGGCGCCTGTGCATTTATTGTCGCGCAAGTTGTGAGGGTTAGCCTGATTCTTTATTTGATCTCACTAGTGCTGCAACAGGTAACCGGACTATCCGAATATTGGTGCATCGTTGGTGCAGGCTGCATCGTTGTGCTCTACACTATTATCGGTGGTATCGACGCCGTTATCTGGACTGATGTTTTGCAAACCATCGTTTTGCTATTGGGGGGTATCGTCTGCCTCGCGGTTATTGTGACCGCTTTGCCTGGCGGATTTTCACAAATTATTGACGTCGCAAATCAGGAGGGGAAACTGGCATTTTCCGAGTTCACCAACGGTGAGCTTAGTAGCGTTTCATGGCACTTCTCTTTGAGTGAGAAAACCGCAACGATGATGCTTTTTATCGGCTTGATCAGTTGGCTCACCGAATACTCTAGCAATCAGAACACGATACAGCGCTTCAATGCCGCAAAGTCCGAGGCCGAGGCGAGAAAAGCCATGTACATCTGTGCTGCCGTAAGCTTACCAACCTGGGCTTTCTTCATGTTTCTTGGCACCGCGTTATATGTTTTCTTTGACAGCTTTCCGGCAACCGCCGCGACTGAGGTTCTCGAAGGCACACGAAAAGCAGAGGAGATACTGCCCTATTTCATCATTCACTATTTACCGGATGGGCTGATCGGGCTGGTCCTGGCTGCTGCGCTGGCTGCTGCCATGTCCTCTCTCGATAGCAGCATCAACTCCATCTCAACGGTGTCCATTTCGGACCTGTATCGCCGACACATCAACAAACAGGCTAACGATACCCACTATCTTTGGGCGGCTCGCAGCATTGGTATTGTCGTTGGCGCGTTAATGATCGTAGGGGCTATCCTGCTCAATGTAACCGAGACTAAAACGCTACAGGATACCGCGACGATACTCATGTCACTGCTGGCAGGCGGTCTGTTATCGATCTACGCAATCGGCTTTTTTTCTGAACGCGGAGATTCGCGACACGTCATCGCGGGGATTACAGGCACCATGGCGTTTACCCTCTGGACCATTCTTTCATCCCGCGGGTATATGCCAGACCTCCTCACGTATCCTTTCGACTTGTACTACACGGGGTTAATAGGCAATATCGTAATGTTTGTGATTACTTTTGGCCTGAGCCTTATGTTTCCGTTCAAACAAATGACCACAACCTGACTGTTACACTCATGCTAAGATAGACGAATCTCCTTTATTGCCCAGGATAAGTCGCCCACTGGGCGAAATTTCTCATGAAGTTTCTAAATAAATTGTTAACTGAAGACGAAAATAACATCGATAATGACAACGACAATGACTTTGCAGAGCTTGAGCTTCCCGTAGAACTGTTGAATGCAATTGCCGATCTGAAATTTACCAGTTGTACCCCCGTACAAAAGGAAGTATTGCCCCACTCCATCGATGGTAGCGATATCATTGCACAGGCCCAAACAGGCACAGGGAAGACTGCGGCATTCCTGATATCCATGATCACCTACCACCTTGAGAATGCAGAAGTAAACCCACGCAAAGCCGGTACGCCATTTGCTTTAATAATCGCACCGACTCGCGAACTGGTGATGCAGATAACCAGTGATGCAGAAGAACTATCTACCTATACCGATATCACTACAGTCTCCATCGTAGGCGGTATTGATTATGAGAAACAGAAAAAACGTATGCAATCGTCAGTGGATATAGTCGTTGCCACACCAGGTCGATTGTTAGATTTTTGTCGCACTAACGTTATCGATTTGTCTCATGTCGAGTCTCTGGTCATTGATGAAGCGGATCGAATGTTATCTATGGGCTTTATCCCAGATGTCAAAAATATTGTTAGTCGCACGCCTAAAAAAGACCGCCGGCAGACACAGCTTTTTAGCGCGACCTTTAGCGAAGACATCAGACGGCTGTCAGCAAGTTGGACCTTGAACCCGGTGAACATCGATATCGAGCCCGAACAGGTAGCCGTTGATTCTGTGACGCAGTTGGTCTACCTGACAACAGAAACTGACAAATTCAAGGTGCTCTATAACCTATTGAAGATACAAGAAGTTAAAAGAGCAATCATATTTGTCAATCGTCGCGATCAGACCCGTGATTTGGAAGAAATGCTGTATAGACACGGTTTTACAACGGGACTACTGACCGGAGAAGTACCACAAAAGAAACGCATCAAAACGTTAG
>Ga0302127_10002931_pt1 | contig 10314 bp, 13 predicted proteins | sample CB4_SCM_MG_FD_204452 | JGI IMG/M metagenome (GOLD analysis project Ga0302127, IMG submission 204452) | Marine microbial communities from Western Arctic Ocean, Canada - CB4_SCM | ecosystem: Environmental > Aquatic > Marine > Oceanic | place: Canada: Western Arctic Ocean | collected 2017-09-24 | reverse complement strand
GCAGGCGAGCTTGGCACCGTTTTCGCCGTTGGCGCCGCTGAAGGCGACGATTGTGACGTGGCAGAAGTCAATGCACCACCAGTACCACCACTTGTCGACTGCTCTTCCGACGGCGTGGAACAAGCGGGAACAAGAGCCGCTGCGGCTATCAAGGTCAGTATTTTAAAATACATTCAAATCTCTCCTCGAAGGAGTAGTGATCATACAAAGCCAGCCTATTGGCCGCAATTACCATACACGGCGGGGAAGCGGTTTTGGATCAAAAAATTACGGCTATCACATACCCGGTTAATATAAATGATGGTTAATGTAAATAACTGATTTCTCTTAAGATTATATTAAGCGCACCTTACTGTTCATCCAAATGAAGGGAGGGGGACCAAGCCGGATCGGAAGCATCAAGCGGGGTTATCACTTCGCGCTCGTTATATCCGGTTAAATCGATAGAAAAGACCCGTGAGCGTCCACCGAGGCCCTTACTGTCAGAGCGAGTCTGACGAAAGAACATTAGCACCCTGCCATTTGGCGACCACGTTGGTCCCTCTACAAGGAATCCTTTGGCCAATTGCCGCTCGCCGCTGCCATCAGGCCGCATAACACCAATATAAAACGTACCGCCATGAAATTTAGTGAAGGCTATAAGGTCGCCGCGCGGCGACCAATTAGGCGTCGCGTAGCGCCCCTTGCCAAAACTGATGCGTTTTACATCGCTGCCGTTCGCATTCATCCTGTAAAGCTGCTGGCTTCCGCCGCGGTCTGAATTGAAGATGATGTTTTCTCCATCCGGCGCAAAACTTGGCGAGGTATCGATCCCGGAATGATTAGTTAGCCGCGTCACCTTGCGCGTCCCGATGTCCATAGAAAAGATGTCGGAGTTGCCGTCTTTGGCCATGCTCATAATGACCCGTTTACCTTCCGGACCAAACCGGGGAGCAAACGTCATGCCCGGGAACTCGCCAAGAACCTCCTGACGTCCCGTTTCAATGTCAAAGATGTACACCCGTGGCGTGTCATTGAAGTATGATAGGTACGTGATTTCCTGAAGGGTCGGCGAAAACCGTGGCGTCAGAACAAGATTTGACCCATCGGTCAGAAACTGATGCTTGGCCCCGTCTTGATCCATGATGGCCAGACGCTTGATTCGCCGGTTCTGCGCTCCAGTTTCAGCAATATAGACGATACGGGTATCGAAATAGCCGCCTTCGCCGGTGATACGACGATAAATGGCATCGGAGATGATGTGGGCAAGGCGGCGCCAGCCATCGACCGCCGCGGTCAGCCGCTGAGCCACCATCTGCTCGCCGGAGAAGACATCCCACAGCCGAAAATCCACCTGTAGGCTACCATCTTCCAACACGTCGACAACTCCGTGCGCCATGGCCTGAGCATTGAGCACCCGCCAGTCGGCAAAGCGGGGAGTCAAATCCATTGGCGGCTGGGCTTGAATAAAAGCAAGTCGGTCCAAGGGTTTGAACAGGCCGGAACGTTCCAGGTTGTCGGAAATAACCTGACTGATATCAGCGCCAATCTGCACCTCGCGGTCGGCCTTGCCGGAAAAATCCGTCACGGCGATTGGCATAGGCTCGACCCGGCCCTGAGTTATGTCGATGCGCAATTCCGCGTGTGCAGGAATAGCACCCGAAAATGTAACGTAAATGGCAAGACAGCAGGCAATAACCAGTCGTGAGCATTGGAAGAATTTCATTATTATTGTCCTAGCATCTGCGCTGGATTGAAGCTCAGCACCATGGTCTTCCAGATCTCAAATTTCTCTGGCCGCAACGGAAATTGCTCGCATATCGGATTGAGTACAGCTCGCCTAGCACTGCCCGCTGCCGCACGAAAAATACCATCCGTACTTAGCCGGCCAGCATCAACAATTTCCGCAGACAAAACCTTACCATCGGGTTTAAAGCTGACGCGGATATCCACGTTGAGATTTGCTGCTGCATTAGCACCAATCTGAATGCTCCAGCACTTCTTTAGATGTTGATTTACAGCGTCCTTTTCACTGCTCGTCAGTGGCTCCGTTCGGTCGTATGGCGCAATTACCTGCTGACTGGATTGAGACAGCGCACTAGCGACCTGACTTTCGAAGGACGGCTCCTTTTTTTTGAGTACTTCTTTCCGTTCCTTTTGTGAAGGAGCTTGCTTTTGCAAGTCTTCAACCGTGCGTAAAAGGCTCGCAAAAGGATCCGGCGGTTTAGGCTTGCTCTTGGGCTTCGCCTGAGCGAGCCGAACTGGCACCACCTGTTTCGGTGGTTTAGGCTTGCTCTTGGGTTTCGCCTGGGCAAGCCGAACTGGCACCACCTGTTTTGGCAGTTCGGGCTCCGGTTGCAGTTTTGGTTCGGGCGCCTTGGGCTCGGGTACCGGCTCCTGTCTAGGCATAGGCTGTGGCTCCGGAGGTGATGGCATCGGCTCCGGCGGCGGTGCCGGTTTGGGCTCTGGTAGCAGCGGTGGCGGCTTGGGTTCTGGAGGGGGTGGAGGCGATGGAGGCGGCTTGGGCTCTGGTGGCGGCGGTGGCGGCTTGGGTTCGGATTTAGGTTCAAGTTTTTTTACCGGCTCTGGCGCCGCTGGCCGTGCATTTGTCACTTCGGCTACCGTCACCACTTCAACGAGAAAAGATTGTTCCAGAATTGGCAACGGATCGTTAAAAAACGGCAGCCCAAAAAAAGCCACTCCCACCACAACGGCGTGGCCACCAACGGAGGTGAACAAGGCACGGCTCAACATCATGGCGTGGTCTTACTATCCTTTGCCTTCGTCGAGCTCCCCGCCCTAGGCCGAGGTGATTCAGCAACCAGGGCAACCTTGCGGAAGCCGGCGCGAGTGACAGCCGCCATAACCTCCATGACTCGGCCATAAGCGAGATTCCGGTCACCGCGAACAAAAATACGCGCATCGGGATTGCTGCCGGTGATTGCCGCCAGCCGGGGGCCAAGGGCCGCCAGCGGAGTTTCCGTTTCCTGCAAGTAAACCGAGCCGCCAGCCTTAACGCTAACGGTCAGAGGTTCATCTTGTCCCGAAATAGGCTTGGCGTCAGCCTTCGGGAGATCAATTTGCACACCAACGGTGAGTAGCGGTGCCGTAACCATGAAGACGACGAGCAACACCAGCATCACATCGACGAAGGGTGTGACGTTGATCTCGCTCATCAAAACATGGCTGCGCCGGCGTGAGCGCCGGGCCCGGGAATCTGCCTGGATAGCCACGCTCAATGGCTCCTTTCTTCCAGCTGGCGGGACAGAATTGCGCCAAACTCATCGGCAAAGGTGTCGAGACGACCGCCGTAACGATCGAGCTCCTTGGTCAGCTTGTTAAAGGCAACCACCGCCGGGATTGCCGCCAGCAGCCCCAGCGCCGTTGCAAACAAGGCCTCAGCAAGGCCAGGCGCGACGACAGCAAGGCTGGTGTTATTGGCTTGAGCAATGGCCTGAAAGCTCTGCATGATGCCCCAAACCGTGCCAAACAATCCAATAAACGGGGCCGTCGAGCCAGTCGAGGCTAGCACGGTCATGTAGCGTTCGACCCGGTTCATCTCCCGGTTGATGCTAATGCGCATCACCCGATCGACACGCTCGCTCAAGCCACCGCGTGGCAGGTCGGCGATACCCGCCTGGGTTTCGCGCGAACGCGCCCGCCGCCATTCCTGCATCGCAGATGCAAAAACAGCTGCCATCGGGTCTTTCGGCTGACTACCAATCCGGTCGAATAGGTCATCAAGGGATCCCCCCGACCAAAAATTAGATTCGAACTGGCTGGCATGGCCATTGAGACGACGCAGGGATAGAGATTTTTCGATGATGATCGCCCAGCACCAGACCGACGCGCTCAATAACAGCAGGATGACCAGCTTGACCACCAGGTCAGCGCGCAAGAAAAGGGAAATCATGGAGAAATCATAGCTGGCAACGCTACCGACTAACTCCAGAGCCTCAATCGGATTGCTTTCCATGATTTAGACTATCCCTCGCATATCGCAAATTTCCTCAAAATTTGTACGCACCTCGCGTGGCAGCCGCCGGGGTCGGCCATCGTAGGTCATATAAGCAAGACGCACATCAAGACGCACTAGTTCATCCTCTTCCCGACGCACCACCTGATACGCCTGCAAGGACGCACCTCCTACCGCTACAACGCGAGTGTGAACCGTCAACCGATCATCCAGCCGCGCCGGGCGAAGATAATCCGCTGCACAATGGCGCACAGCAAAAGCAGCCCCGTCGCGTCGCGCCAATTCTCCATGAACGACGCCAAGGCCCCGAATCATCTCAGTTCGCGCCCGTTCAGCAAACCGTAGGTAGTTCGCGTAATAGACGACACCCCCTGCATCCGTGTCTTCGTAGTACACACGTAAGGCAAAAATGTGTTCTCCGTTAGGCAATAAGACGGCGGGGTTAACCATCGCCTTCCTCCTCATCACCTAACAGGTCTATTTGTGCAGCACGTCGCGGGACAGAAAGATCAAGGTGGCTGTAGGCGCGATCCGCCAACATGCGGCCGCGAGGGGTTCTCATCAGAAAACCTTGCTGGATTAGAAACGGCTCGATCACTTCCTCAATGGTATCGCGCTGCTCCGACAGGGCAGCAGCCATGGTTTCAACCCCGACCGGACCGCCTTTATAGGCCTCAGCGATACACCTCAGATAGCGTCGATCCATAGAATCAAGTCCGCTGGAATCGACTTCCAGGCGGTTAAGCGCGGCATCCGCAATGGCGGCATCGACCTCACCCGAACCAGCAACAACAGCAAAGTCTCTGACCCTGCGCAATAGTCGTCCGGCAACGCGGGGCGTACCACGAGAGCGCTGAGCAATTTCGCGCGCGCCGTCGGACGTCAATTTAAATTTCATAAGTTCTGCACCACGCCGAATAATACGTTCTAGGTCCCCCACCTCATAAAATGCGACCCGCAACGGAATGCCAAACCGCTCGCGCAACGGCGTCGTAATAAGACCAGTGCGTGTCGTCGCCCCAACCAAGGTGAATGGCGGCAGGTCTATACGGATGGAGCGCGCCGCCGGACCTTCGCCGATAATCAAGTCGAGCTGAAAATCTTCCATAGCAGGATAAAGAATTTCTTCCACCGCAGGCGCCAAGCGATGAATCTCATCAATGAACAGCACGTCACGTGGCTGCAAATTTGTGATGATGGCAGCTAGGTCGCCAGCCTTGGCAATAACCGGGCCGGAGGTGGCGCGGAAACCAACCCCCAGTTCGCGGGCAACAATCTGCGCCAGGGTCGTTTTACCAAGACCCGGTGGGCCAAAAAAAATCGTGTGGTCGAGCGGCTCGCCACGCGCCTTCGCGGCAGCGATAAAGACGCGAAGATTTTCCTTTACTTGATTCTGACCGACGAAATCATCAAGGCTAACCGGTCGCAAAGTCGTGTCGCCACTATCGCTTGTGGCTACCTCGCCATTAACCAGGCGATCGCGGCAGTCCGTCGCATCCTGTTCCCCCGCCGTCATCGACTGCCGCCCCTCGGTGCGGCCCCAGATAAGCCGGCGCGGACTAAAGCTTCAACAGTAGCATCGCCATCCAGCAGGCCAGCCGCCTGAGTGATGGCTCGAAGCGCATCGCTGGGGCCATACCCAAGGTTAATAAGAGCTGAAATAGCATCAGCCATAGACCCGCCATCGTTTGGCACAGGAATGGCGCCACCACTGGCCGCACCTGGCCCAAGCACGAGGGTGCCGACCTTATCTTTAAGCTCACTCAATACCCGGGCGGCTATCTTTCCACCAATCCCCGGCGCCCGCACCAGCGCAGCCTTGTCGCCAGACACAATAGCCATCACCAGGGATTCTGGCGGCAAAACGGAAAGGATCGCCAGTGCCGCTTTGACACCGACCCCTTGGACGGTAATCAGCAAGCGAAACCAATCGCGCTCCAACAACTGAACAAACCCGAACAGCAGAATGGCATCTTCGCGGACGACGGTTTCGATGTGCAGGCTGATGCCACTGCCTACCGTCATGCGCCCGAGCGTGGGTCCCGAGCAGAAGCTAAGATAGCCCACCCCTCCGACATCGATGACCACCCAGTCCAGCCCCAGGGAGTCAACCAGTCCCGTCAGCTTAGCAATCAACGGACGGCCTCCATGACTTTAATACGACGCGCAGTTTCTAGGTGGTGGGCATGGCAAATCGCAACAGCAAGAGCATCGGCAGCATCCGCATCCGTTACCGTCACCCCAGGCAATAGCATCCCGACCATAAGCTGAATTTGTTCCTTGGCGGCGTGGCCGGCACCGACCACAGTCTTCTTCACCAAATTTGGCGGATACTCGGAAACCACCAACCCTGCCCGCGCAGACACGACCAGACTAACCCCTCGGGCCTGCCCAAGCTTCAGTGTCGATACCGGGTTGCGATTGACGAATATCTCCTCAACCGCCGCCTCGTACGGGGCATAGGTTTTAATGACTTCGGCAATGCCGTCGTGCAATTCCACCAAACGCCCCGCCAGTGGCAGACTGCTGTCAGTGCGAACAACACCATTGGCAACATGGCGCAGCCGGTTATCGACAGCATCGATGATGCCCCACCCGGTATTTCGCAACCCTGGGTCCAGCCCAAGAATCCTCATACCAAGGTCACCCCAGTCGCTTCAACGCCTATGGCGCTGGTCACGCGCTAAGCCGTTCCAAGATCGATTCGTCGACGTCAAAATTAGCCGAAACTCGCTGAACATCATCGTTGTAATCGAGAATATCGAGCAACTTGAACAGGGCGGTTGCGGTATCTTCATCGACAGGGACGGTGGTGTTGGGCTTCCAATCCAAGCGCGCCGCCTCCGCTTCGCCAAAACGCGCCTCAAGTGCATCACGAATGCTGTTGAGATCATCAACCTCGCAGATCACGTCATGGCCAGTATCTTCCGACTGCACGTCTCTGGCATTGGCCTCCAATGCCGCATCGAACATCTCCTCCGCCGTCGCCGCATCGGCCCTAAACCTGACCAACCCGACACGCTCGAAGGTGAAGGCGACGCTGCCGGTCTCGCCCAATGAACCGCCATATTTGCTAAAGGCGGAACGGACTTCGGCTGCCGTTCGGTTGCGGTTGTCGGTCAGCGCCTCAACGATGACGGCGACGCCACCCGGACCATAGCCTTCATAGCGGATCTCTTCCCAGTTCTCAGCGTCATCGCCGCCGGACCCACGCTTGATGGCGCGTTCTATATTATCTTTCGGCATGTTGACGGCACGGGCGGCCTGAATGGCGGAACGCAAGCGCGGGTTCATGGTGGGATCGGGTAAGCCGCTGCGCGCAGCGACCGTCAATTCACGAATATGCTTCGTGAATATTTTGGCACGCTTCGAATCCTGCGCACCTTTCCGATGCATAATGTTACTAAATTGGGAATGGCCTGCCATTTTTTAGAACTGACCGCTGTTGATGTTAGATACCGCTGTTGATGTTAGATGATGTGTCAGAAGGCGACAGGCTTATACCACAATCTTGATGAAGGTTGCGCAAGCCTTGCATCTACCTATCGAACAAATATGGCGATAAGGCATCACATGTCCATGGTGTCCCGGTAGAATTATTTCCATTGTCGAGATGATCAGCCCGGCAATGACTGCAGCAGATCGCCGCCCAGACGAACCGGCTCAACCCGTTTCGCCAGTCCGGTAATGTCATCGGTTTCTAAAAACAGACCGCATAAAGTTGCTTCGCCCTCCGCGGGTTCCAGGCGTGGCTTCGTGTCGCTATTAAGAAACCGCGCCAAGGCAAGATCCTTGTTCATCCCGATGACCGAATCGTAATTGCCGCACATACCCATATCAGTTTGAAATGCTGTGCCCTTAGCGAGTATGCGGGCATCCGCCGTGGGAATATGCGAGTGCGTACCAACAACAACAGAAACGCGGCCATCAAGGAAATGGCCGATTGCCGCCTTTTCACTTGTAGCTTCAGCATGAACGTCAACAGCAATGGCGTCGACGGACTTTCCTAACCGATATTCGCCAAGCACTTTTTCCAGGGCAACGAATGGGTCATCTACCGGCCCCATGAATAGTTGGCCCATAGGGTTAATCACCAGTACGCGGCGGCCATCACGGGCCTTGAAAACTCCTGCCCCCTGCCCCGGCGCACCCTCAGCAAAATTCACGGGACGCAGCAAGCGTGGTTCGCCGCGGATGTAGTCCTTAATCTCGCGGCGGTTCCACACGTGATTGCCGGTGGTAATCACATCAACTCCCGCAGCAAAGAACGCTTCGCAGATCTTATCGGTAATGCCGAATCCATGGGCCGCGTTCTCGCCATTAACAATGACGAAATCCAGACCCAGGCGGCTGCGCAGGTTGGGAATCTTACCGACAATCGCATCGCGACCGCTACGTCCGACAACATCGCCACACAAAAGAATTCTCACAAATGCCTCATAGTGCCTTGATAATACATTCTTCGGTCACGATCCAATCGAGCTGCTGATCCTGATCCGTGTTCGGCACCATGTCCACCTCCTGCACCGACAAGGCGACGCCGACTGCGATTATAGCGCATCGCGACCGTAGGCGCGCCAGGGTTTTGTCGTAATAACCGCCACCATAGCCCAGCCGATTACCGCTCCGGTCAAAGGCCAACAACGGCACCAACACAACCTCTGGGTCTTTTTCTGGCAACGATTTGGCAGGTTGGCAGGTCCCAAAGGCGCCATTTTCCAGCGGATCCCCCGGCGCACAGAGACGAAATATCAGTGGCATGTTGGGCCCTACCACCACGGGAAATACTATCTCGCGTCCGGTCGCCCGTAGCGCACCGAGAAGCAGTGCCGGATCCAATTCATCATCCAAGGCGAAATAGCCGGAAATGGTGCACCCTGCCGGTACTCCGATCACCGTGCAGGATTCCAAGAAAACACCAAGAAACTGTTCCGCCGCTGCGGCTTTACCAAGCGCCGCCATGGCCGTCCGGCGCCGTTCCGATGCATCTCGGCGCAATGTCGACTTGGCTAAAGAAATGAGCAACAGTCACTATGATTTCTGGACCGCGCGCGGCACGGTGTAGAAGTAAAGTTGAGATTGGCGGCGCCACCCAGTCGTCGGCACGGTTATTCCTCTGTGGCCTGCTTGTGCAGGTGGGCGCCATATAACGGGCCCAAGAGCCCGACAGAGACAGCTCCCTAGAGATATATATTGGCCCCAGGGAATGATTGACCTAACGGGCTGGGCAGCATCCGCCAATGTAGAATCTAGGTGCGTTCCAATCGGTCGGCAAGGCTTTCGATGCGTTCCGAGAGGGAAAGTAAATTTTCGATCAACTTAGGGTCTTCGACAGTAAGTTGCGGAGCTGGTCCGGCACTCCGGCGTGGACCACCATTTTGCGGGCCAGCTAAGGCTTGGGCATCCATTAGTTCATCTGCCACTAACAGGCTGGCCATGACAAGAAGCTGCGCATCACCGGCTTGCCCGACGGCGGTCACAAGTTGAGCAACGCGCTTATTGACATACTCCGAGAGGCGCACCAGGTGACTCTCCTGGCCGTCGTCGCAGGCAATCTGATAGTGCCGCCCATTGATGGTTACCGTTACGCGTGCTGTCACTCTTGGCCCTCCAGGACGACTTTTAACCGTCCAATGGCCGCATCTAAACGCGTGGAGATATCATCATTGAAAGCACGCAGGGAGGCATTCTCAACACGCGAAACTTCAAGCGCTGCCAGCGCATCGCTGCCCGTCGCTGAGTTTATGCCAACCTGTATTTCAAGGGCAGCTTCTGCACGGGCAACGGCCTGGTACAGACGTTCCCCCGCTTGTTCGGTTTTTGTCATCGTGTCTTTCCGGATATCCGACACGGATACCATTAACAATATACACAATAGGGTCTTGCCGCGGAGCCCGTCAACCACGAGACAGCCTCCCCCCTCCAGCATCATAGGGCCCACACCGCAATCTATCGGACACCACCTAATTTATCCGGCCCCCATTTATCGTGTCGAAGGCTCATAAAGTTTTACACTCTGAGCAGGACGGGCCTGTTGTTCGCCACAGGGTGTGATAAAAGATCCATACGTATCCTATTCACTCGCTAAAATGCAGTCGGAGGCATCTATGACAACTCGTGTCGCCATCAATGGTTTTGGTCGCATCGGACGACTAGTTTTACGGGCGATCATCGAGTCGCGGCGGAGCGATATTCAGGTGGTCGGCATCAACGACCTCGGCTCCGTCAAGGCCAATGCCCATCTTCTGAAGTATGATTCGGTCCACGGTACCTTGGCTTCGGACGTCACGGTTAACGGTGAATCCATGAATGTAGGACAAGGACCGATCAAGGTTACCGCCGAACGCGACCCCGCCAAG
>Ga0302127_10002929_pt1 | contig 10315 bp, 12 predicted proteins | sample CB4_SCM_MG_FD_204452 | JGI IMG/M metagenome (GOLD analysis project Ga0302127, IMG submission 204452) | Marine microbial communities from Western Arctic Ocean, Canada - CB4_SCM | ecosystem: Environmental > Aquatic > Marine > Oceanic | place: Canada: Western Arctic Ocean | collected 2017-09-24 | reverse complement strand
ATCAGAAGCACGACCGCCCCCTACCTCTATGTCCGCTACTGGGAGTACAGCGGGCATCTTCGTCTTATTATTGAATGTTCAAGTCATTAGCGTGATAGGGTTCCGAGCTGAGACGTGACCTGCTGGACGAGGTGGGCGTCAGACAGAAGCGGTTTCTGGGGCTTGCTTGATTTTTTGCGCATTCTCGGGCGCAATCCTCTGGTGGGCCGGTCGCACTAATGCGTCCGGACATGGGCCACCGGCACCTGCTGGTCTGATCAGTTTTAGAAGGAGGATGCGGTTTTGTTGCGGATTATGACACTCGCTGATGGCGTGAAGTCTTCACTCGATAATGGGCGTGGTGAGAAAATAAAGTTGGTCGATGAGCGGCTCGGAACAACCGCTATCGATCTGCATCACAATACGCTGCATCCGGGTGGGCCTAATGGGCGTTACCATCGCCACACGAAATCCGACAATGTCTATATCGTCATGTCTGGAACCGGCGACCTAGTGGCAGATGGTAAAACCCACACGGTTACTAAAGGCCAGATTATTTTTATTCCCGCCGGCATGCCGCATGGCCTGAACAATCCCCATAGCGAGCCTTTCGAGATTTTCGAGATATACGCGCCCGCGGGCCCGGAATTTGATTTTACGATCGTTGAGGCGGACGAAGCAGATCGTGACTAGAAAATTGCAACGGGGCTTTGACTAAGTGAAATTGTAAACATAGTTGTAATTTCCAGCATTATTATTGAGGTAATCAACGATTGTTGGTGACGCGCGTCTCGACCGACCCCCCCCTTATGGAGAAGACAAGCCGATGGCAGCGAATGAAGGCGTCCTGTTTGTTCCTCATGCTGAAACCGTTGATCTATTGACGGTAAAGGAGGCGCTTAACATTGCCGAAGATGTCTATCGCATGCAAGGCGAGGGTTCGGTAATGACCTCCACGCCGCCCAATTTTAAGCTCGATATTGGCGATCCATTTTACAATCATTGGCACGTAAAATGTGCCTTATTGAAAGAGGTCCCGATCACCGGCGTTCGGCTTTACAATTATTTTGACAATGGCCTCCGCAATACTGTCGGCCAGCTCGAATGTGGACGGTACGTCATCCTCGCCGACCCGATGACAGGTACCAACAAGGCGATCGTCGAAGAGCATTGGACATATGCCATTCGCAGCGCAGCAGCTACGACGCTGCCCTTGAAATGGCTGGGCCCCAAAGACCCTAAGGTCGTCGGGCTTGTCGGCGTCGGGACCATGGGAACCAACGCTCTGCGTTGCCTGATGGAACTCTATGATGGCATCGAGGAGATTAGATGTACGTCACGTCGTCCGGAAACCCGCGAAGCTTTTGCTGATAAATGGTCGAACCGGCTGGGCATTAAGGTCGTGCCCAAGGATACGGTCGAGGAAGCGATCCGCGATGCGGATATCGGTATCGGGGGCTCAACCTCTGATGAGATCATGTGCCGTGAAGCCTGGCTTAAGCCAGGCGCGGCATACGTTTCCTTTACCCGCCGTGAATTTGAGCCTGCCGGCTGGTCAAAAATGGATAAGGTCGTCGTCGACAGCTGGGACTTGAACATGCTGATGAAGCATTTCAGACACTCGGCCGAGACCGGCCTTTTCACCCGCGAAATGCTGCACGGCGAAATTCATGAGCTGGTCCGCGGCAAAATATCGGCACGAGAGCGCGATGACGAGCGTACGCTGATCCACACGACGGGCCTCGTAGCACATGACATAGCCATGTGTCATCACGTCTATCGCAAAGCGGAGAAATTGGGGCGAGGCATTCGTCTGCCGTTTACGGGTATTGGGAATCCGGGGCCGACCGACTGAAAGACCAATTTACCAGCTTGTAAAGCCTAATTGTTTTTAGATCATCGACAAGGGAATATCGTTCCGGCCGCTGAGCGTTCTTATTACTGTTGTCCTGGTCAAAGGATGCATAGTTTATCTGAGCAAGCCTTCAGGGTTATGTGGGTTGGGTTGTGACGATCAGTTGAGGTTTCCCCCAGATAAAGGGCGATATGCTTTTCGCCATATGTGGATTCAATCAATTCGTTGTTCTTTAAACGAAGATGCTGATCTTCACTAATGCGTGATAAAATTCGTGGAGATGGGGCGCAATATGGCCCAATTGGGAGGTGGGAATGAGTTTTCAATCCATCAACGTTAAAAAGCTGACGCCGCGTATCGGCGCCGAGATTTCTGGCGTAGACCTCGGCAGGCCGATTAGCAACAGTCAGTTCGAGGAAATTCGCAAAGCCTTCCTGGAAAACCAGGTGATCTTTTTCCGCGACCAGACCATGACGTTGGATCAGCACAAGGATTTTGGCCAATACTTCGGTAAGTTGCACGAGAATCCCGGTGCCCGGAACCCCATGCCTGATCACCCTGGGGTAATCGCCGTCAAGGCTGATGAAAATTCAAGGCGTGTTTCTGGCGATGTTTGGCACTCGGATGTATCGTGCGACGAAGAGCCACCGGCGGCATCGATTCTGCATATCCATGACGTGCCGGACAGCGGTGGCGATACCCTATTTTCTAGCATGTACGCGGCGTATGATGCCCTGTCAGGTGCCATGAAGGCTTTTCTTGCTGGCAAGAAAGCCGTTCATGACGGCGAGCACATTTATCGTAACAAGAATGGCTCGGATGTAGCCGATAAAGTTTATCCCCGAGCCGAACATCCGATCGTTCGTACTCATCCGGAAACCGGGAAGAAGTGTTTATTCGTCAATTGCAATTTCACGACGCATATCGTCGGCCTTAGCAGCAACGAAAGCGCCGCGCTCCTGAAATTTCTCTACCGCCATACGGAATCGCTGGAATTCCAGTGCCGATTTAAATGGCAGGAGGGTTCCGTCGCCATGTGGGACAATCGCTGTGTAATTCACTACGCCGTCTTCGACTATTTCCCCCAACGGCGTTTTGGTTACCGTGTCACGGTTTGCGGTGATCGACCTTACTGAGCATCCGCATCAGTCCTACACCGTTAGCCCGGTGGAGAAGTAAATTTATTACCATGTCCATTTAATTTTGATGACCTGTGCACTGGCGTTGGCCACCTGGCTTGACATCATGCACTTCTCGGCCATTTCGCTTTGGCAGCAACCACCTGTTCAAAGGCCGCTAGGGACCAAGCTTGGTGTAAAATACTGAAGGAAAAACGATGAAACCCGAGATCCTCATTGCGGCCATCTATACACCTGACCAGCTTGCTTACTATGACGACGATTTTATCGTCCACCACGCGCCGACGCCGGAGGAGGCTGAGGTGGCCATCTCCAAGGTCGGCGCTAATGTCCGCGCTGTCGTCACCGTCGGCTCGCAGGCCTTTACCGGCGCGATGATGGATGCGATGCCAAAACTTCAGATCATAATTATTCGCGGCGCCGGTTTCGAAGGTATAGACCTTATCGCAGCCAAGGCGCGCGGCGTCATCGTCTGCAATACGCCGTCGACTAACTATTTCTCGGTGGCGGAGCATGCGATGGCCCTGCTGCTCTCTATTGGTCGGCGAATTCCTGCTGATTTCACTGCTATCCAGCAGGGAAAGTGGCAGGAGCACAAGAGCCAGCCGGTGCGCTATCTCATCTATAATAAACACATTGGTATCCTCGGCCTCGGAGCCATCGGCGCGGCAATTGCTCAGCGCGCGATCGCCTTTGAAACGACGGTTAGTTATCACAACCGTAGCAAGCGGTTGGACGTGCCTTACGCCTATAGCCCCTCTGCCCTGGACCTAGCCTGCGAGTCCGACGTTCTGATCGTTGCCACTCCCGGTGGGCCGGAAACTAAGCACTTGGTTTCAGCCAAAGTGCTCGATGCCCTCGGCCCGAAAGGCTATCTGGTCAACGTTGGTCGCGGCTCCATCGTTGATCAAAATGCCCTGATTGATGCCCTGCATGACCGCCGCATAGCCGGCGCCGCGCTCGACGTTGTCGATGGCGAGCCGGAGATGCCACAACGGCTGCTGAATGCGCCCAACGTCATCATCACCCCACACATTGGCGGAGGCTCGACCGAATCCCGTCTGGCTGTCATCGTGGCGGTCATTGCCAATCTGCTGGCCGGGATGGCAGGTCTGCCTGTGAAAAATCAACTGGTGTAGGTGGAGTAATTCTTGCTCTGCTTAAAACCCAGTGAGCACCATGCGTGCCCAAGGTGCTCTCGTACAACTAGAGAAAGCTTAATCGGAAAGTGATGGGGTTGACCCTTACATCCAAGCCGTGCGCAATCACGGCCATGTCCCTGAAACGGCCCAAATTTCCATAAGCTGCGTCCTTTGATATGACATCGCACAAGAAATTTGACAGCCTGCTATACTGCAATGTTAATGTCTAAAACTTCTATAGTGACGATAATTGAAGAGGATACCTGTAGGTATGGCATTGATAGATAATGGTAGTCAGGCGCCGGCATTTTCGCTTCCTAATCAGGATGGCAATGCTGTTTCGCTGGGCGATCACGCCGGTAAGTACGTGCTGCTCTGGTGGTACCCAAAAGCCGACACACCTGGGTGAACAGTTGAAGGCAATGGGTTCCGTGATAGAATCCAAGAATTCACTGCAAAAAATACCGTCATCGTAGGCGTCAGTTGCGACCCGTCTGCCAACAACAAGGCGTTCCGCGATAAATTCTCGTTTCCCTACGACTTGCTGAGCGATGAGGACAAGGCCATGACTGAGTCGTACGGTGTTGACCTGAACGACTCCGGTCGCACCCTTCGCAAGTCGGTTCTGGTCGGTCCCAACGGCAAGGTAGTCAAGACCTATGATGCGGTAAAGCCTGCCGACCACCCCGACGAGGTTCTGGCCGATCTCGCCGCGCTAGGCTGATGCGAACGCTGTCCCCTTTCCGCTGGATCTGCGGCGGGAAGGGGCGCTTTCACATCTAACCGGCGTACTTTTAGGAAAATTATAAATTAAGGGAGTATGGCCGCAATCGCCCTCTCCGATGAATACCGGCTGACGGCGAATGTACCGCCGCCTGCTTGGCGGTTTCACTAAAAAATAGCGTATGCCTACGGCTCTAATCCTCCTTGGCCCGCTTACTCCGAACCTCATAGTTGTTCTTCTCAGACCACTTCCTTACGAACGACGTCAGTCGCTTGTCAGGCTTGTCGGGTAGGGTAACGGCCAGATGGACGAAATGGTTGCCGCGAGTGCCATTTTCCTTGGTCATGCCCTTGCCACGCAAGCGCAGAATGGTGCCGCTGTTGGCATTCATAGGAACGGTGACGGCCATGGTGCCGTCTATGGTCTCGACCTCGATGCGCCCGCCAAGAACTGCCTCTGGAAGGGTTACGGGTACGTTGGCGTGCAGATTGCTGCCGTCCAGGCGCCATTCCGGGTGTGTGCGAACCTTGATCTCGATTTGAGCGGAACCCGTTGCCCCCCCGCCGGTGCCCGGCATGCCCTGATTTTTGAGGCGGAGCACTTGGCCATCGCTGGTGCCTGGCGGTACCTTTATGTCGAGGCGTTTGCTACCGATCAAATCGATGCGTTTCACTGTCCCCTTGGCGGCCTCGAGAAAATCGACCTCGATGGTATAGGCAACGTCGGCGCCCTTGACGTTGACTTCTGCTCCCGGCCTGGGAGAGCCGCCACCGCGCTGGCGAAAGAACCGCTCGAACGGATGCTCAGTGCCTGCAGAACTGCGCGACCAGTGCGGGTAGTGGTTGCGTCGCGTGTCGGTACCGTTGGCGTCAACCTCACCATTGTCAAAGCGGGCGCGTTTTTGTTTGTCTGATAAAAGACCATATGCGGCCGATACTTCCTTGAAGCGGCTTTCCGCTGCTGCGTCATCGGGCCGTCTATCAGGGTGCAGTTCCTGAGCCAGCTTGCGGTATGCCTTCTTGATCTCGTCTTGGGTTGTGGCAGGGGTGACGCCAAGAACTGTATAGGGGTCCCTCATGGCAATGTCCCATTCCTGACCTGATGGTTACAAACAAACCATAGTACCGTGGCCATTCAGATCACGAATAGACTGCCGGGGCGCGGCCCCGATGGGTCACTGGACGATTTTCCATGTACCGTCGGTATTGCGGCAGGCGCGGCCGGTGGCTGTTTCGGTCTTGCCATCGATGAAGACGGTCTGCTCATAATCGCGGCAGTTCTCGCCCAGGGCTGTCTGGTAGGTGCGCGTCGGGGTGAAGGTTCCTGAATGGCCGCTGTCGGGATTACGCCATGTCGAGGCCGTGCCCACCTGATTGGTTTCCAGCGCGTTCGTTGCGTTGCGCTCGGCATAGAGTATGTCGGTTTTGTCGAGGGTCTGGCCAACCTGGTTGCCGAGGAAGGCACCGCCGAGCACGCCGATGGCGACGGCGACGAGCTGGCCGTCGCCGTCGCCAACTTGTGAGCCGATTAGGCCACCAAGGGTGGCGCCGAGCAATGTGCCGCCGACTTCCTTATTGCCGGCGTCAGTCTGGCAAGCAGCGAGCAGAGCAGCGCTCAGCAAAAGGGGGAGTATTCGAGTATGCTTCAAGGATGTGATCATGATTATTTCGGAGCTAGCTGTCCGCCTTTCTTGACAAGTGGGAAGGTCTTACCGTTACCTATGTTCTGCAAATAGAGATGTTTGAATAGAACGAGCCGGAGAAATTCAGGATACAAATCCCCTGTATTTGCGAATCATGGCAACAATATAGTTAATGACCCATATGACCGCCATCCATACCAAAACGATTATCGAAATGTTCAAGAATTGGCTTTCTGAAGCGGAGGGTCAGGAACCTAACGATCCGACAGCCATGGCCCTGGCTACGGCAACGCCAGATGGAATGCCATCCCTGCGCATGGTGTTGCTTAAGAATGCCGATATCGATGGGTTTGTCTTCTACACCAACCTTGGTAGCCATAAGGCCCGCGAGCTCGCAGCCAACCCCAAGGCGGCCTTGCTGTTTCACTGGAAATCTCTTCGCCGACAGGTGCGCGTCGAGGGCGATATAGTGCCGGTCACGGATGCAGAGGCCGATACTTATTTCGCTTCGCGGCCGCGCGCCTCGCAGATCGGCGCCTGGGCGTCGGTCCAGTCTGAGACGATGGATAGACGCTTTATCCTCGAACGCCGAGTTGCCAAATTTACTGCCAAGTTCAATATCGGTGCCGTACCGCGGCCAGATTTCTGGTCCGGATTCCGTCTGGTTCCTGCCCGGGTAGAGTTCTGGAGCAGTCACCGCTATCGCTTACACGACCGCACTCTTTATGTGCGTGGGGATGGCGATACGTGGTCGAGCAAGAAGCTTTACCCATGACGACCGGGGACACGCCCTGCAGCGACAAACTTTCCAAAAAAGCGGCGGCTCGATTGATGAAGCGGGCAACTTACGCCTCGGTTACCGTTGCCACTATTCTCATTGGGGTGAAGCTATGGGCCTGGCTGATCAGTGATTCCATCAGCATATTATCGTCGCTAATTGATTCGTTGCTCGACCTTGCCGCATCGGCGGTCAATTTGCTGGCTGTTCATCATGCCGTGCAGCCGGCCGACCGTGAGCACCGCTTTGGCCATGGTAAGGCGGAATCCCTGGCCGGGTTGGGCCAGGCGATGTTTATAGCTGGCTCGGTTGTGTTTTTGTCGTTGCAAGCTATCGAGCGATTATTTCATCCGCACCCAGTACAGAGCGCCGACGTTGGCATGGGCGTCATTATTTTCTCCCTGTTCCTGACTGGGGGACTGGTGGTCTACCAGCGCTATGTTGTTCAGCGAACCGGGTCGTTGGCGATCAGTGCTGATTTCCTGCATTACCAGTCCGACTTCTTGCTTAATATTAGCGTACTAGCAGGCCTTTTCCTATCTGCCTACATGGGCTGGCTGATCGCCGATCCGCTGTTTGCACTTGTCGTTGCCGTGATCATTGGCCATAGCGCCTGGCAGATCGTTCGCGGAGCCATCAACGTGCTGATGGACAGCGAACTGCCTGATGAAGACCGTGCGCGCATCCAAGAGATCGCCATGTCGCACGTTGGGGTTGAGACGGTGCACGATCTGCGCACGCGGTCGTCGGGGCTCAACGTCTTCATCCAGCTGCATCTGGAAATGGACGGGGATATTTTACTGCGCCAAGCGCATCGCATCGGCGATGAGGTTATGGCAGAGATCGAGGCCGCCTTCCCGCAGGCAGAAGTTCTGGTGCACCAGGATCCAGCTGGCGAGGAGGATGAGCCTGCCTTCAAATCATAATTCGAGGCCTTCGTGACGGCGCAATAGGAGCGCCGGGTAGAGGCTCATATCTCCGAACTTTTTTGTTCGGCGCCGTTGCTGCGGAACCCCGGCGTAGCGCTTGGGACGGCTTGCCTGCAGTTATGTGTTGCGTAATCGTTTGGTCGGTATCGATGCGTTCCTCTCTTTTGGCACCTGGCTTGACATGCCCATGGCCGTCCGCATGGAATGGAGCAGGCAGGGAGCGAGATGCTTTTGATGCCGATGGGTAGGCCATTGTGGCGGCAGACCCTGGCAGTTTATAGAATTCTTCGCTGTTCCGATGCTTTTGGGCTAGTGTAGAATTTAAATAAGGGCGTTAACCCATAAGGGAGGGAAGCATGCCGATAAAGTCTATTCTTGTCCCCGTTGACGGAACCGCGGCCTCAGCACGTTGTCTGGAGGCTGCGTTTCTGGTGGCCCTGGCGCACGCAGCCCATGTCGAGGTATTACACGTGCGGGCCGATCCTAAGGATGCAGTGCCCCTGCTGGGTGAGGGCATGTCTGGGGCGATGATCGAGGAGATGGTCGAGCTCGCCGAAAAGGAGGCGGCTGACCGTTCCGCCATGGCACGCAAAATATTCGACGATAGCATCGTCGCTCACGGCCTGCTCTATGTTGACGAACCTCAACTAGTCGATAAGGCTGCTTCCTCTTGGGTTGAGGTGGTTGGTCGGGAAGACGAAGCCCTCGCCGTACGGGGGCGGCTTGCCGATCTATCGGTGGTTGCCCGGCCGATGCCGGATGCGGATCTGCCTACGTCGATGACCCTCAACGCCGCAATTTTTGAAACTGGCCGGCCGGTCCTCGTCGTGCCGCCGGTTCTGACGAAATCCTTTGGCAATAGGCTAGCCATTTCGTGGAACGGCAGTGCCGAGTCTGCGCGTGCCGTAGCCTGTGGCATACCATTCCTGCAGTCGGCCAAGACCGTTCACACCATGGCCGTGCACAGTGCCCGTACGCCACCGGCGGCGGCCAGAGGCCTCAGAGAATACCTTGGCTGGAATGGCATTGCCTCAGTTGACGAAACCATTGAACCCGAGGGTCGCGCCGTTGGCCATGCGGTGTTACGAACCTGTTCGGAAAATGGTGTCGACATGCTGATAATGGGCGCTTACACCCGCAGCAGGATGCGCCAGCTCATCCTCGGAGGGGTGACACGCTACGTCCTGGAGAATGCCGAAATTCCGGTATTGATGGCGCGTTGATAGGCGCTCCGGGTGGCGGGGCAGGACGGTTGTTATTGATATGAGTGCGCCCGTTTCCGGTGACGTGCGCAAAACCGTTATTATCACGGGCGCTAGCCGCGGCATTGGTCATGCCACAGCGCGGCTATTTCTTGATCGTGGTTGGCGAATTATCACGTGCTCGCGGGAAGAAACGCCGGAAGCTTGTAAGCGCGACCCCAACTGGACCTGTCATTTTGTGACCGACCTAGGCGATGCTGTGAGCATATCTAATTTCATCTCTGAAGCCAATGCCGTTATTGGCGAAGCACCGCTGCACGCGCTGGTCAACAATGCCGGCATATCGCTAAAAACGCCTTTTAAGGAACGCCTTGGTTGCCTCAACGGTGACCTGGAAGCCTGGCAGAGTGTTTTTGACCTCAATATGTTCGCACCGCTTCGGCTGGCGCGTGGATTCGCGGCGGCACTGCATCGTGGCAAGGGTGCGATTGTCAATGTTACATCGATCGCGGGCCATCGCATCCACCCCTTCGCCGGGTCGGCCTATGCCATATCCAAGGCAGCGCTGTCAGCGCTAACGCGGGAATTGGCCAACGAATTCGCCGAGCTTGACGTTCGGGTTAACGCGGTTTGTCCCGGTGAAATCGAGACGGAGATGATCCAGCCTGAGTACGAGATGCTGATTCCGCGCATTCCGCTTGGCCATATGGGTACTGCCGAGGACGTGGCCGGGACTATCCACTACCTGTGTTCCGAAGATTCCCATTTTGTTACAGGAACGGAAGTTTGGGTTACAGGCGGTCAGCATATGTTTTGATGGCGCTGGGCATGGTAGTTTAGACGTAACATTTTGTGGCGCATCGATTTTAGCTAACAAGATCTTGATGCGTTAGCATTGGATTTCATGATTTAGCTCTGTGCTCTG
>Ga0302127_10002926_pt1 | contig 10321 bp, 9 predicted proteins | sample CB4_SCM_MG_FD_204452 | JGI IMG/M metagenome (GOLD analysis project Ga0302127, IMG submission 204452) | Marine microbial communities from Western Arctic Ocean, Canada - CB4_SCM | ecosystem: Environmental > Aquatic > Marine > Oceanic | place: Canada: Western Arctic Ocean | collected 2017-09-24 | reverse complement strand
CTGCACCTTCTAAGTCTGACGTATTAAGCATGGTGAGCAAGCTAGAAAAGCACACTGTACGTTCACGCGCAGTTGCAGGCGAGCCACGTATTGACGGCCGTGATAACAAGACTGTACGTGGTATCAATGTAGAAATTGGTACATTGGCTAAGGCTCACGGTTCTTCATTGTTCACTCGTGGTGAAACTCAGTCTATTGTTGTAGCTACTCTTGGTACTAGCCGTGACCAGCAGATCATTGACGCCCTAGAAGGCTCACGTAAAGATCCGTTTATGTTGCACTACAACTTCCCAAGCTATTCCGTAGGCGAAACAGGCCGTTTCATGGGCCCTGGCCGTCGTGAGATTGGACATGGTCGTTTGGCTCGTCGTGGCATCCAAGCCATGTTGCCAAGCCAAGAAGACTTCCCGTACACCATCCGTGTGGTTTCAGAAATTACTGAATCTAACGGTTCTAGCTCCATGGCTTCTGTATGCGGTGCTTCCCTAGCGCTTATGGACGCTGGTGTGCCGATTAAAGCCCCTGTTGCTGGTATCGCCATGGGTTTGATCAAAGAAGATGCTGGTTTTGCCGTATTGACGGACATATTGGGTGATGAAGATCACTTGGGCGACATGGATTTTAAAGTAGCTGGTTCTGCTGCAGGCATCACTGCTCTACAAATGGACATCAAAATCCAAGGCGTCACCGAAGAGATTATGGAAATTGCTCTAGAGCAAGCACACGATGCACGTATCCATATCTTGGACGAAATGAACAAGGTTATCGCTACACCTCGCGCTGAGTTGAACGACAACGCACCCACTATGAAAACTATCAAGATCGATCAAGATAAGATCCGTGACGTGATTGGTAAAGGTGGCGCGACCATTCGTGGTTTGTGTGAAGAAACTGGCGCATCAATCGACATTGAAGACGATGGTACTGTGCGCGTATACGCTGATGACAAAGCTGCTGCTGAATTGGCTGAAGCTAAGATTCTAGAAATCACTGCAGAAGCTGAAGTTGGTGCCACCTACGAAGGCAAAGTAGAGCGCATTGTAGACTTCGGAGCATTCATTAGCATTTTGCCTGGTAAAGATGGTTTGTTGCACATTTCTCAAATCTCCAGCGAGCGTGTTGAGAAAGTAACTGACTACCTAGAAGAAGGTCAAATAGTTAAGGTTAAGGTCCTAGATGTTGACGCACGTGGCCGTATTAAGCTTTCTATGAAAGACATGGAAGCCTAATAGTTGCATGAAGGTCTGAGTAAATTGAGAGCAGCTTAAAAAATTCATCTGCTCTGACCCTATTGAACTAACAAAACCTCTGAGCAGCAATGGTTAGGGGTTTTTTTATGTCTGTGAGGCTACTAATGTGTCGCTTTTGGTACTATAATAGTCGCCTTTAGAATCGTGTTAAATTGTATTAAAAAGGCTTCCTCTTGACCCAATCGCAGCAAATTTCCCTTAAAAAACAAAGTATTAAAGTAGTTTTGTTAGAAGGTGTACATCAATCAGCCGTTCAAGCTTTACAGGCTGAAGGCTTTGATAACATTCATTTCTACACCACCGCTTTGCCAAAAAGTGAGTTGGTGAAAGTGTTAAAGGACGCCCACTTTGTAGGCATTCGTTCACGTACTCAGATGACTCGAGAGGTATTAGCGCAAGCCACCAAGCTGATGGCCATAGGCTGTTTTTGCATAGGCACTAATCAAGTGGATCTCCAAGCTGCCCTAGAGATGGGTATTCCCGTATTTAATGCGCCTTATAGTAATACCCGCAGCGTAGCCGAACTGGTCATCGCTGAGGCGGTGTTGTTATTGAGAGGCATCCCAGAAAAAAATGCTAAGGCTCATCGTGGTCAATGGTTCAAATCAGCTCACCAATCTTTTGAGGTGCGGGGTAAAAAGCTAGGTGTGGTGGGATATGGATCTATTGGCTCACAACTGGGTATTATGGCAGAAGCCATGGGCATGGAAGTGATTTATTACGATCAAATCACGAAGTTGAGTTTAGGTAATGCTTCAGCCTGTGGCAATCTAGCTGAACTGCTTATGCGAGCTGACATCGTTACCTTGCATGTACCAGAAACGCCATCGACTCATTGCTTAATAGGCCCAACTCAGCTTGCTCAAATGAAAGATGGGGCGATTCTAATTAATGCCTCCCGTGGCACTGTGGTAGATATTGAGGAGTTGGCCAGTTGCCTGAACAGTGGTAAATTACTAGGGGCAGCCATTGATGTATTTCCCGTAGAACCCCGCTCTAATAAAGATGAGTTTGTTTCTCCACTAAGGGGCCTAGATAACGTCATATTAACGCCACATATTGGCGGTTCAACTGTTGAAGCCCAAGTTAATATTGGTGTAGAAGTGGCAGACAAACTCATTCGTTACTGTGACAATGGTACTAGCCTTTCGGCCGTAAATTTTCCACAAGTGTCGTTACCTAGCCATGAAAATGCGCACCGTTTGTTACATATTCACGAAAATGTGCCTGGGGTGTTGTCTCAGATAAATAATGTATTTTCTGAAAACAGCATTAATATTTCAGGACAGTATTTGAATACTAATGAAAAAGTGGGCTACGTGGTAATCGACGTAGATGCCAGCTGTTCAGAGCTAGCCTTAGTGAAACTCAAACAAGTGAGTGGCACTATAAGTTGCCGCGTGTTGTTTTAGTGTCTGAGGGTTTTAACACCTTCTCCAGTGCCCAGGAATAGAATGTCTGCTGGGCGCTGGGCAAACAGGCCGTTTGTTACAACGCCAGTAAGCTGGTTAATTTGTTGTTCAAGGCCCTTAGGATCAACAATATCCATACCATAAACGTCTAGAATTAAGTTGCCATTGTCGGTCACAAAGCCTTGGCGCCATACGGGTTCGCCACCAAGACCCACTAACTTGCGTGCAACATAACTGCGGGCCATAGGGATGACTTCTACTGGCAGCGGAAAGTCGCCTAACACGTCGACCAGTTTTGATTCATCGGCAATACAAACGAATGTTTCGGCCACTGCTGCAACAATTTTTTCCCGAGTTAAGGCGCCACCACCACCTTTAATTAGGTTGAGATGCACATCACTTTCGTCGGCGCCATCTACATAAAAAGTCATATGTGGCACAGCATTAAGTTCTAATACGTTAATGCCGTGGTTTTTTAGGCGTTGTGCTGTGGCTTCGGAACTCGCTACTGCAGCATCAAAGGTGTGTTTTATGTTGGCTAGAGCATCAATAAAGCAGTTAGCTGTAGACCCTGTGCCAACACCGATGATGGATTCACGGTTAAGGTGTGGAACGATATGGTCTATCGCAGCTTGGGCTACAGCCTGCTTTAACTGGTCTTGGGTCATGACAATGATCAAGTTGGACACTAATAAGGTGATTATACAGGAATTACCACTCTACAATGTAGACGCTAGTGGCTTCAGCCATTAATATGATTGGCTAGTTAAATACTTAAGCTCTGCAAAGAAATCACCCCACTAGAAGAACTATTATGCCTCATCGTTATATCAAGAAAATTCTATCAGCCAATGTCTACGATGTGGCTGTCGAAACTCCCGTTGACTTAGCTCTCAGCCTGTCTAAACGATTGGAAAATAATATCTTGATTAAACGAGAGGATTTACAGCCAATCCATTCTTTTAAAATACGTGGTGCCTATAACTGCATATCACAACTAAGTGATGTGCAGCGGGCCTGTGGTGTAGTGGCAGCGTCTGCTGGTAATCATGCTCAAGGTGTGGCTATGTCTGCTAAGCACTTAGGTATTGACGCTACTATAGTAATGCCTAATACGACACCAGACATTAAAGTAAACTCTGTAAAAGCGCTCGGGGCAAAGGTGATCTTACATGGGGATTCATTCGCTCAAGCTTATACCTATTCGCTAACTTTAGTGGCAGACCACGGGCTAGTGTATATCCACCCTTTCGATGATGAGCACACGATTGCTGGCCAAGGAACTGTAGCGGTTGAGTTGTTGCGTCAGGTTGAAGATAATATTGATGCCATATTCGTGCCCGTGGGTGGTGGTGGGTTAATTGCAGGCATGTCTGTCTACATTAAGTACTTGCGCCCAGATATTAAAATTATAGGTGTGGAACCCGAAGACTCCTGTTGCCTGAAAGCTGCTTTAGATGCAGGTGAGCGGGTGATCTTGCCAGAAGTAGGCACTTTTGCTGAGGGAGTTGCTGTTGCTCAAATAGGTGAGCTAACCTTCGAACTTGCTCAACAGTACGTTGATGAAGTAATTACCGTAACGACGGATGAGCTGTGTGCCGCGATTAAAGATATTTATGATGATACGCGTGCAATCGCAGAGCCTTCAGGTGCTTGTGCCGTAGCAGGGTTAAAAAAATACATAGAACGTGAGCAAGCTCGAGGTCAAACTCTTGTGGCTGTGGCCACTGGTGCTAACCTTAACTTTGACCGCTTACGCCATGTCGCCGAACGGGCTGAAATTGGAGAAGGTCGCGAGGCCATTATTGCGGCGCAGATACCAGAACAACCGGGTAGTTTTAAGCGCTTTTGCACTGCCTTGGGTGAGCGTAATATCACTGAATTTAACTACCGTTATGCGAATGAGGGACAAGCACAAGTGTTTGTTGGCGTCACGCTTAAATCTGAGGAGGGTGGACGTGAGCGATTGATTGCAGAACTCTCTAGTCAGGACATCTCCGCAGTAGATTTGAGCGACAACGAAATGGCTAAAATCCATATACGTTATATGGTCGGTGGCCACGCCGCAGTAGATAACGAAGTGGTTTATCGCTTTACCTTTCCAGAACGACCAGGCGCCTTACTTAAGTTTTTGAATAAACTAGGCCAGCCGTGGAATATTTCAATGTTCCATTATCGTAATCATGGGTCTGCCCATGGCCGAGTGCTGGTAGGGATGCAAGTGCCGTTAGAGGACAAAGTGACGTTTGAGGGCTATTTAGACGAACTGGGTTATGCTTTTAACGAAGAAACTGACAACCCAGCGTATCAGCTATTTTTGGCACCTGAGTCACGTTAACCAGTCTACAAGGGCAACATGGGTATAACTCAACTTGCCAAACAGGTGTGGTCTAAATTGATGTTAAGTTGATATTTTTGGCAAGGTAATTTCAACCCTAAGGCCACCTGAAGAACGATTACTAGCTTCTATGCTGCCGCCTTGAGCCCGTACCGCCTGTTCAGCGATGGCCATGCCGACACCGTAGCCACCACTTTGCTGGTTACGGCTGGCTTCTACGCGGTAGAAGGGCTCAAATAAGTGCTTAAGGGACTCCTCAGGCACACCTTCTCCTTCATCTTCAATGCCAATTACGACGGTGTCTTTATGGGTTTCCACTTGTAAAAATATTTGGCTATCGTCTACCGTGTAACGCATGGCATTACGCAATATGTTTTCTACCGCACGGGACACCAATTCTGGCTGGCCAGTTAATAGGGTTTTGTCAGGCTGTTGTAGGTGTACCTGATGTTTTGATTGCGCCTCAAATTGAGCGTCTTGAGTGAGTTTGTATAGCAAGTCGCTTAAGTCATAGGTTTCGATAGTCGGGGATTGACCATTTTGTTCTATGCGTAACAAGGTTAGCACCTGATCAATCAGATCGTTCATGCGTTCTATTTCCCGCTCAATGCGTTGCAGAGATTGGTGTTCTGTGTCGGGTAGTTTTCGTGCAAGTAGCTCTAGGGCAATTTGCTGTCTAGCTAAGGGGGTTCTTAACTCATGGGAGATGTCTCGAAACAGGCGTTGCTGATTGCTCACTAGCAAACTAATACGTTCTGCCATGTGGTTAAAAGCTAGACCCACTTCACCAATTTCATCTCTCTTGAAGCCTATAAGAATGGGTATCCGGGTATCAAGATTGCCACGGGCGAATGAGTCAGTTGCTTGCTTGAGTTTACGTAATGGATCTGTGATTCGCCATGTCACAAAAGCGGTCAGCAGGGCTACTATCACTAATGCCGTAATGACTTGTAGTATTGGTAAGTGTTTTAACCAGGCTGGATAAGGTCCACGATTGTCGCGATGGGCGACAAATGTGTAGATGCGACTGCTACTGCTGGATATGCTATACGGTTGAAAGCCCCTCAATTGGCGTTCTGATAATCTATTTTGGGTGAGTGGTAAGGTAAATTCAAGCCAGTTTTTGGGTAGGTTTGCTAGGCTAATGGGACGCCGTTTAGAATCTAACATAAAGCCTTTTACATCAAATTCTTGGTCGATATAACGCAGCCAGACCGTTAGCTCTGCAGTGCCTTTGGTTTCGTATATGTCGGCCGCTTTGATGCCTAATTTCACTACCCGCTGATATTGGTCTTGGGCTCGCTTTTCAACAATAATTTCCGACAAGGTGGCGACAGAAAAAATGGCTGCTATGAGAGTTAGCCAAAAAAAGAAAAATATCTTCCAATATAAGCTTCGGAATATTAATGGTCTTAAAGGCCATTTAATCATTGATGACATACTGGTATCCAACACCGCGTATGGTTTTTATGCGTGGTTCATCACTTGAAAATGGACCCAGTTTACGTCGTAGGTTGCTCATGTGCATGTCGACACTGCGATCATACAAAGCCAATTTGCGGCCTAAAGCGGTTTCTGTGAGTTCTTCTTTGCTCAGTACTTGGCCAGCGTTTTCTAATAAGCTGGCTAAAAGATTAAATTCCGTGCTGGTAAGGTCTAAGGCCTCACCCAGTTTGGATACAATACGTGTATTGTGGTTTAGCTCTACGTCTTCTCGCACCATAACTTGACGGCTACCACTGGCTTGCATGCCTGCTTTATCCATTTCTACACGCCTCAGTATGGCGCGAATACGGGCAACAATTTCTCTTGGGTTGCACGGTTTTGGTAAATAATCGTCGGCCCCCATCTCAAACCCTACAATGCGATCTACTTCATCATTACGAGCGGTCAACATGAGTACAGGTGTTTTATGATTGGTGCGAAATTTTTTGAGTAGGTCTAGGCCGTTCATTTTAGGCATCATTATATCAAGCACTAAAGCATCATAATGACCATTTAAGGCCATGTTGAGGCCTTGTTCTCCATCAAAGGCTTGGTCTACTTCAAAGTTTTCTAGGGCCAAAAATTCGCTCAATAATTCACTGAGTTCTTGGTCGTCTTCGATTAATAAGATGCGCGTAGTCATGAGTGTGAAACCTCAGGGTGGACAGGCCTAATAACTATACAGATACAATTGTGCCATAATTACAGGGTGCATATAGGTATAGCTTAAGGATTTTACAGACTTTTACGTGTTTAGAGTTAGGTGGCAACTCCATTAGAGAGGAAGTTAAAGACTCCCCAAGGTGTCGGTTCCGATGGCTGCCCTGAACCCGGAGGCTCAAGGTGGGTGCTCCTGTTTAGGCGGAAGGCGTTCCGACAAGCGGACGTGCACAGAGCATAAGCGAGAAGCACCCTGGGTATATGAATCGGCTCAAGGACGTTATCGAATATCGAGCACCACAGGGAGTCTGTCACCATTATAGGCTGAGTTTTTTAAGAATGGAACCCAAAATTTGAAACATAAGGTTAATCTAGGCCGTCGCTCACTCTTTTGTCGAGTTGCTCAAGAGCCATTTCTAAGGTGGCGAGTTGCCCCTGGGCCTCTATCAGTTCAGCGCTCATGTTGAGGGCAGCCATTACTGCCATTCGTTCTAAACCCATCACTCGCCCACTAGCTTTAATGCCTCGTAGTGTTTGGTCTAACTTGTCTGCAGCTTGGAGCAAGTTAGCTTCTTTTCCTGAGGGGCAAGTGAGAGTATAGCTTTGTTCTAAAATGGAAACTTCTACTGCTTGTAAGTCAGTCATGTTGCGCTTCCGTTGCTTGGTCAAATAAGCCGACCAAATGATTTAAGTCATCTTCTAGGGCTTGATTATTAGTCTGTTCAGGCTCTGGATGAGTGTCTTTTGTTAGGGTATCGGCAACCTGTTGCTGCTGTGATAGCTGCTGTTCCAATTCTGCCACGCGGCTTTGAAGTTTAGCATGGCCGTGCTGTAAAGCGCGGTGTTGGGTTAACAGCTGGTCAATGTGATGTATCAAAGCGTTGATGGTCGACATTATTGGGCCACTTAAAAGATAATCTACCCATAGATTTTATAGTAAATTGCGCCACTGTCTAGTAACGCTCTGCAAAAGCTCTAGAGAATGCGTACAGCTCAGGTATAATGACTCCATAATTTGCAGCTAGAGCCAAACCAATGACTGATGCCACCCCGCGACTAAACTACGTATTTGACGACTTTGCCGACATGTTCGTTGAGTTAGGTGCCTTCGGTACCCCTTCGGAATTACACGGCCTGTTGGCAGGGCAATTGGCGGCGGGTGTACGAGCTGATGCTGAGGCTTGGTTAGCCATAGTTGTGGCTCATTTAGATGTGCAAGAGGTAGAAGATGACGATGATAAAGCCGAATTGGTTGTGCTTTACGATGTGGTGTTAGAGCAATTGATGGCGGCTGATTTTGGGTTTCAGCTACTGCTTCCAGAAGATGATGCAGAACTGGCAGGTAGAACGGAATCTTTAGGTGCGTGGTGTAGTGGATTTTTAAGTGGGTTTGGCTTGGGTTTTGATCGAAGCAAACAAAAACTCTCGAGTGAAATTACAGACTCCATGGAAGATCTAGCCAACATTGCCCAAGTGTCCTTTGATACAGATGATGAAGAGCAAGAAGGAGACAGCGCTGAAACAAGTTACATAGAACTGGTTGAATATGTACGTTTGGCTGCCATGATGATGTTTGCAGAATTTAATTTGCCGGCCGATAGTGCGCAACAAAAGGTGCCACAGCAATTGCATTAAATGCCACAGCAATTACATTGAGTGCCACAGAAATTACATTAAGGGCAGATGCCATGACTAAACTAGCTACCATAGAATATACAAATCGACGCCAAGCCTTGTTGCAAAGCCTACCACAAGGAGCAGTTGTGGTTATTCAGTGCGCGCCGGTGCATATACGTAACGGTGATGTGGAACAGGACTACCGGCAAGACAGTAGCTTTTATTATTTGTCTGGCATGGTAGAGCAGCAAACCACGCTAGTGCTGACCAATGGGGTAGATGGCCCATGCAGCAGCATTTTTTGTCGCAGCAAGGACAAGTTACAAGAAATTTGGCATGGTCGTCGTTTAGGTGTGGACGCTGCACCACGGGCTTTGATGATGAATCAAGCCTATGCCAGCGAAAGCGTCGCAGAAAAGCTAATTGAATTGTTAGATGGTGCAAGTCAGGTGGTTTATGGGTTTAGCCGTGAAGATACGGGTGACCTAGTAAAGCGGAGCCTATCTAAGCTACGTGGCTTAACTCGGCAGGGAAAAACATGCCCAAGCCAGCTCGTGGATCTTGATCCTTTGGTAGATGCCATGCGTCTGTTCAAATCTTCTGCTGAAGTAGAACAAATGGCAATGGCCTGCGATATTAGTGTGGCCGCCCATAAACGGGCCATGAGTGTTTGTAAAGTGGGCATGAACGAATATCAATTGGCGGCCGAGTTACATCACCAGTTTTCCATACAAGGTAGTCAGCGTGTGGCTTATGGTTCTATAGTGGCTGGTGGTGAAAATGCTTGTATATTGCATTACACCAATAATGATCAAGTATTGCAGGATGGTGATTTAGTATTGATTGATGCAGGCTGCGAGTTAGATCACTATGCGTCAGACATTACCCGTACATTCCCAGTTAATGGCCGTTTTAGTGAATCACAAAAAACTATTTATGAGTTGGTGTTAGCGGCCCGTCAAGCAGCCTTGGCATGTATTAAGCCTGGTGCCGTATTTACTGATATGCAAGATGCTGCAGTCAAGGTAATAACCCAGGGTCTAATTGATATTGGTTTGTTGACAGGCGCACTGGATAAAAACATTGAAGACCAAACTTTTCGTAAATTCTATATGCACAATATAGGCCATTGGCTTGGCATGGATGTACATGATGTTGGTATTTACAAAATAGGTGGTGAGTCTCGACCCCTTATTGCAGGCATGGTGACCACTGTAGAACCCGGTATTTATATTGATCCAGATGATGCTAATATTCCCTCTCAATGGCGTGGTATTGGCGTGCGCATTGAGGATAATATCTTAGTGACAGAAGATGGTTACCGTAACCTGACTGCCTATTTGCCAGTAACTGTGGCAGATATTGAAACCTTGATGGCTGGATGATAGTGGCAAATTCAGATCAATTTCCCACTGGCGCCCAGGTTGCCAATAATTACGATATTGTTATTGTCGGTGGCGGATTAGTAGGTGCAAGCTTGTGTTTGGCGCTTGCCGGCACGGCGAAGACTTACGGGCTATCCATTGCCTTGCTAGATGCTGCACCCATTGAAGCTACAA
>Ga0302127_10002925_pt1 | contig 10322 bp, 10 predicted proteins | sample CB4_SCM_MG_FD_204452 | JGI IMG/M metagenome (GOLD analysis project Ga0302127, IMG submission 204452) | Marine microbial communities from Western Arctic Ocean, Canada - CB4_SCM | ecosystem: Environmental > Aquatic > Marine > Oceanic | place: Canada: Western Arctic Ocean | collected 2017-09-24 | reverse complement strand
AGGCACTGCGTGACAGTAGCCGCGAGATTAGAAACTACGACGTTGCCTATTTTATGGCGAGCACCGACAATCTAGAAGACAACACAAACTTTGCCGAAATGCACGAGGCCGACTTTCCTATTCTGGCAGATCCGACCAGCACCATGAGCGCTGCATACGGCAGTTTATCCCCCAGAGGCTATGCAAGTCGCTGGACCTTTTACATCGATGTGGATGGACTAATTAAAATGATCGACAAGAAAGTAAGCCCTGCCAAGGCTGGGGAGCAACTTGTTAATAATATGGAACAACTCAAGTTTCCACGCGCCTCACAATGAACTCTCAGGACATATTAGATTTCTGGTTCGAAGAACTTACACCACAACAGTGGTACAAAAAAGATCCGGAATTGGATCAACTCATTGGCCAGCGTTTCGAAGCAACGCTGATCGCGGGTAGTGCCGGAGAACTCAGCGGTTGGCGAGAAACACTAACCGGCCGCCTTGCCGAAATCATCCTCTTGGAACAGTTTTCAAGAAACATCTACAGAGACCAACCCCAAGCGTTTACAAGTGATCCCATCGCTCTGGTTCTTGCACAGGAAGCAATTACTCATTGCGATGTGACGGAGCTACCGGTAGTTAGAAGAACTTTTCTCTATATGCCGTTTATGCACAGCGAGTCTCTTGTAGTTCATGACTGGGCAGTACGCCTGTTTACTGAGCTTGGTAGCGAAGATAATCTGAACTACGAGCACAAACATCACGACATCATCAAGCAGTTCGGACGGTATCCACATCGCAATGCCATTTTAGGACGCGAAAGCACTGAACAGGAACTAGTATTCCTGCGAGCCAACCCTGGTTTCTAGCAACATGCAATTTCGCCGAGTTGACATATCCAGCGAAGTTCTAGTCAACAACCTTCTGGATCTCTACATGCACGATATGTCGGAGTGGTTTGGTGTTGCACCCGACCAACGAGGACACTTCGGGTACATTGCGAACAATCATTTTGAAACTAACGAACCGGTATATGTGGCCTTTGACGGTGACCGGCCGGCCGGTTTCGCACTCATCACCACAGGGGCCGGGTCCAGCTGCGAAATTGAAGAGTTTTTCCTCGTCCGCCACTATCGTCACCACGGTATTGCCCAGCAATTTGCGAGTCACCTGTGGAATAAACATCCAGGCGAATGGATTATTCGTGTCCTCGAAGGTAATTTTCCAGCGGTGCCATTTTGGCGCAAAACCGTCTCTTCATTTATTAATTCATATCGCGAAACACAGGAATACGTAGAAGGATCCCGCTGGATTTGTCTGCATTTCAACAATACGCCTTAAGTTAGCTGACAGTGGAATTCTGTTCTTGCTATATTCTTTCTTTTTCTTAGCGGAGATTCATCTTGCTCATCAGTGAAACAAACAATCATGTACGACTGGTAACCCTTAATCGTCCAGACGCACTCAACGCATTTAGTCTGGCGGTAATGGACGCACTGTGTGAGGAGTTTCTCGCTGCAGCTAAAGATGATGAGGTCAAAGTATTGGTTTTGACGGGTGCTGGGAGAGCGTTTTCAGCCGGGGCTGATTTGAAAGCCAAGGCTGCAGGTGAAGCACCCGCGAAGCACGGCCTCCAGGGGTTGCTCGATAGTATCATTGCATTCCCAAAACCTTTCATCGTCGCAGCCAATGGGCTGGGGGTCGGTATTGGTTGCACGATCCTCGGTCAGGCCGATATGGCATTCGTTGCTGAAAGCAGTCGATTTCGTTGCCCATTCTCTGCCCTGGGCATTACAGCGGAGGCCGGAAGCACCTACACGTTTCCACAACTGCTGGGGCATCAACAGGCGAGCTGGATGTTACTTTCTGCGGAATGGGTCAGTGCGGCCGATTGCGTAGCAGCTGGCCTCGCGTTGAAGGTTTACCCCGACGATGGGTTTCTGGATCAGGTTATGGTTCATGCGAATGTTCTCGCAAAGTTACCGCTGGTCTCCTTAATGCAAACCAAGGCATTGATGATGGCGCCACATCGTGAGGCAGTGAGCAAAGCAGTCCTGGACGAAAACGCTGCCCTTGAAACCTTACGTGGCGCGCCGGCGAACCAGGAAGCGATGAATGCGTTTATGGAAAAACGCGATGCAGATTTCTCGAATTTCTAAATAGAAAGTGTTGTTAAATTCCGATTAAACGTAGGGAATAACGTCCTTGGCCACACGCTCAAGCACTTCAAAGCGTGGATCAAGGGCGCAATACCGCTAGGTATCTGACTTATGATGAACGATAAAAAAGCGCTGCTAGGTGAACTGAGTATAGACGATGAGCAACGCTCAACGGATAGCCGCCCACCAAAATACGTTATTACCGGTATTGGTGCCCTGATACTTGCCGCAGCTGCATGGTTCTGGCTTGTACCCGGAAACGAGCCGTTAGAGGTCAATGTTGCTTCAGCAAGACTTCCGAGTACAGCCAATTCAAGCAACGCTGTCCTCGAAGCCAGCGGCTATGTCACAGCTCGGTTACAGGCAACCGTTTCGTCCAAGTACACCGGACAAGTAACGGAAGTGTTTATTGAGGAAGGTATTCTGGTCGCGAAGGATCAACTCCTGGCGAAACTCGATGACACGACACAGCTGGCACAAATCGCCCTGTCGAAAGCACAACTTGGCGCGACTGCGTCGCGGCTCAATGAAGTCAAAGTAAACCTGCAGGAAGCAGAGTTAACACACAATAGAACCATTGAGCTCGCAGAAAAAAAACTCGCAAGCCAGTCTGATCTGGATAGTACCCGCCTCGCTGTCAGCGCGCTGAAAGCAAGACTTGCTTCCCTTGGATCAGAAATCGAAGTTGGCGAAAAGAGTTTAGCTATTCAACAACAATACTTAAGCGACACAGAAATACGGGCACCATTTGCTGGTGTTGTTATCGCCAAGTCAGCACAGCCGGGTGAAATGATTTCACCGGTCTCTGCCGGTGGCGGTTTTACCCGCACAGGTATCTGCACCATTGTGGACATGGCGAGCCTTGAGATCGAAGTCGACGTCAACGAGTCTTACATCAATCGAGTTACTTCAGGTCAACCCGTGACTGCGGTTCTTGATTCCTATGAGGACTGGCAAATACCGGCGCAGGTTATTACGATTATCCCTACAGCGGATCGCAACAAAGCTACCGTTCGGGTTCGTATCGCATTCCTTGAATCTGACCCGAGAGTTCTGCCAGACATGGGGGTGAAAGTCTCTTTCCTGGATGATTCACCAAAAGAAGCATCGGCAACGAAACTAGTAGGCGTGCTTGTACCAGGAAACTCAATCACCTCGTTCAACAATGAGTCAGTGGTGTTTGTTGTGGATGGTGATATCGTCGAGAGAAGAATTGTGCGTGTTGGGGCCAGGCAAGGCAGCGCCCGAAATATTACCGCCGGTTTAATCGTAGGTGAGAAGGTCGTTACGGATCTATCCGAATCTCTCATCGCATCGCTGGATAACGGCCAGCGGGTTATAACCAATTAGTTTTTGTGAATGAGTTCATTGGGGTGAATCAGAAATGGCCGAAACATTAATTGACGTCACCGCGGTATCGAAGGTCTACCATCGCGGAAAAATAGAAATTCCCGTTCTCGAAGAGCTGACGCTGTCAGTCGACCAGGGAGATTTTCTCGCTTTAATGGGGCCATCCGGTTCTGGTAAAACCACCCTGTTGAATCTGATTGGTGGATTAGACCAACCTAGTCACGGCAGTATCACTATTGGTGACGAACGCATTGATCAACTTTCTCAAGGCCAACTTGCAAACTGGCGATCACGCAATGTTGGTTTTGTTTTCCAATTCTACAATTTGCTGCCAGTACTGACCGCACAAAAGAATGTTGAGTTGCCGCTTTTACTCACCAGCCTTTCTGCCGCTGAACGCAGGAAGCGAGCCCAGGCGGCATTGGCAGTCGTCGGGCTTGAGGATCGTTCAAATCATAAACCTAGCGAGCTGTCCGGTGGCCAGGAGCAACGCGTCGCGATCGCCAGAGCAATCGTTTCAGATCCTGAACTGTTGGTTTGTGATGAGCCGACTGGTGATCTGGACCGTGCTACTGCTGATGAAATACTCGAACTCCTGCAGGTGCTAAACAAAGAATACGGGAAAACTATTGTGATGGTGACCCACGATCCTAAGGCAGCGGAATTTGCCAATCGCAGTCTACATCTAGACAAGGGTCGATTAACTAGCGCGGAAACCGTATGAAATACGCTGGCTTAATTTGGGGTTCACTCTATAGAAAACCCGTTCGCAGCGCCCTCACCCTCGCGAGTTTGTTTATCGCGTTTCTGCTATTTGGTTTACTGCACTCGGTATCAGTTGCCTTTTCACAGGGCATTAGTTTCGCTGGTGTGGATCGTCTGATAGTTGCACCCAAGTACTCAATCATTGACGACATTCCTCTCAGTTATAGCCGCCGAATCAAATCAGTTGACGGCGTAGAACTGATTGCCCATCAGTCATGGTTTGGCGGTACTTATCAGGACAACAAACAATTTTTTCCACGCTGGCCTGTGCCACCGAAAGAATTCATGGAAGTTTATCCGGAACTCATGATGCCCGATGAGCAGCGGGAAGCCTTTATCAATACCCGAACTGGTGCGATTATTGGCAAGGATCTGGCAGAATCCTATGGTCTAAAAGTTGGGGACAAGATACCTCTTATTGCTGACATCTGGGTGAACAAAGATAACGGCCCATGGATTTTCGATCTTGTTGGTATCTTCGAAGCCGGAGATGACTCGATCAGTATCGATCAGATGTACATGAACTATGAGTTCTTCGACGAATATCGTCAAGACAGCCAGGGAGGTGTCGGCACATTCGTGATAAAAATCTCCGATCCAGATCGAACCGCTGCCATAGCAGCTGAAATCGATGCAATGTTTGCAAATAGCGCCGATGAAACTAAGACGACCACGGAAAAAACATACAATCAAATGTTTGCCAATCAGATAGGTGACATCGCCTTCATCATGACCGGTATTTTATCTGCGGTATTCTTCACGATCCTCCTGCTAACCGGGAATACGATGTCGCAGGCTATTCGCGAACGAATCCCTGAATTAGCGATTCTAAAAACCATTGGCTTTACAAATATCAGCGTTATGTTCATCGTCCTCGCAGAATCCCTTTTGATTGCGCTGGTCGGCTGTATTCCTGGTTTAGTGATAGCGCATCTTTTGATACCCGGGCTTGCAGGTGCCGCGCCTTTTTTTGAGGCGGTGGAAATGACCTCAACCATCTACCTCCAGGGTATAGGACTTGCACTACTGCTCGGGATACTCGTTGGCTTGCCACCTGCCCTACGCGCTATGCGACTCAATATCGTTGATGCTCTCGGAGAACATGTAACCTAGATGAATAGTATTAACCAGATTATCGCGATAACGCTCATGAACCTGCGCAATCTTCCAATGCGTATTGGCGCCTCGCTCGTCATTGTCGTTGGCATTGCAGGTGTCGTAGCCGTGCTAGTGGCAATCCTTTCAATGGCCAGCGGGTTTGAGGCAACACTAAAAAACAGCGGCTCACCTGATCGCGTTATCGTTCTTCGTGGTGGCTCCAGCACAGAAATGTCAAGTTCACTGTCCCGCGAACACGGCAATCTAATCACTAGCAAACCCGGTGTTAAAAATAGTGACTCGGGTCCTCTTGCGGCGAAAGAAACCTACGTCATTGCAGATATTCGTAAACGGGCAAATAACTCCGAAGCCAATATGCCGATGCGCGGCATCGACGCCAGGTCCTTCGAAATCAGAGATGAATTCAAGATAGTCGCTGGCCGAAATATCGAATTTGGGCGTTTTGAACTTATCGCCGGCGTCAAAGCAGCCGACCAGTTCCAGGGCATCGATCTTGGACAGGAACTAAATATTCGTGGTGCGTCGTGGATGGTTGTAGGGCTGTTCGAAACAGACGGCTCCATCTATGAATCAGAAGTATGGGTAGACAATGTGGTGCTTCGACAAAACCTGAAACGTTCGACCGGTTCGAGCTCATTGTTCGTTAAGTTAGAAGCCGCGCAGGACTATGACATGTTTGAGCAGGCGCTGGCAGACGATCCACAGTTGGAAACCAACATCATTAGAGAAACAACCTACTACAGCGCACAATCGACCAGTACAACGGCACTCATCACTAATTTTGGCTATGGGGTCGGTATCATTATGGCGATTGGCGCTATCTTCGCGGCGTTAAATACGATGTATTCTGCCGTCTCCACCCGTTCTGTCGAAATTGCGACTCTCCGGGCATTAGGATTCGGTTCTACACCTGTGGTGATATCAGTCATGGTGGAAGCACTCACACTGGCGCTTATCGGCGGACTTTTGGGTGCCTCAATTGCCTACGGTCTGTTCAATGGCTATACCGCTTCAACCTGGGGTGACACGTTCTCGCAGGTGTCTTTTGACTTTGCAGTAACACCGGAGTTACTCACCCGAGGTATTGTCTGGTCCTGCATGCTTGGGATGGTGGGCGGTCTATTCCCTTCTATCACTGCGGCGCGTCAGCCTATCACGACTGCCCTTCGAGGCATGTAAGGGTCAGAGGACAATTCTTTGCCCGTAATCACCTGTATTGAAGACTTACGGGCCCTCTATAAACGTCGCGTTCCAAAGATGTTTTACGACTATTGTGACTCCGGCTCCCGGACTGAAAGCACCTACTGCAACAACATGTCAGCGTTTGAACCCATCAAACTTCGGCAACGCGTGTTGGTAGATATGCAGGACCGTTCGCTGAAAGCAAAGATGGTTGATCAGGATGTCAGCATGCCAGTGGCTCTCGCACCCTTAGGACTAACCGGTATGCAGAGAGCCGATGGGGAAATATTAGCCGCGAGAGCTGCGGAAAAATTTAGCGTACCCTATACACTTTCTACGATGAGCATTTGTTCAATTGAAGATATCGCAGAGCATACGAACGCACCCTTTTGGTTCCAGCTTTATTTCATGCGAGATCGAGAGTTTGTTGGCAATCTTATCGATAGAGCAAAAAACGCTGGTTGTTCTGCCTTGGTCTTGATGGTTGATTTGCAGATTCTCGGGCAACGCCACCTGGATCTAAAAAATGGCATGTCGGCTCCCCCTAAACTGACACTCGCTAACCTATGCAATATCGCAATGCATCCTGGCTGGGCACTACGCATGCTGGCAACCTCTCGACGTACTTTCGGTAACGTCATGGGCCACACGCAAGGCATTACTGATATGGGGACCTTATCGACCTGGACAGCACGTCAGTTTGACCCACAACTCAACTTGGACGATATCAAGTGGATCAAAGATCGTTGGGGTGGCAAATTGATTTTGAAGGGCATCATGGATCCTGCGGACGCTTATCTCGCCGTACAAAGTGGTGCTGATGCATTGATCGTTTCCAATCATGGTGGACGGCAATTGGACGGTGCACCAGCGACCATTGAGGCGCTGCCGGCAATTGTTCATGCGGTCGGTAGTGATATCAAAGTGTGGCTCGATGGGGGCATCCGGACTGGTCAGGATATTTTTAAGGCGCTGGCTATGGGTGCTAAGGGAACAATGATTGGTCGACCTTATATTTATGGACTGGGTGCCATGGGAGAAGCTGGTGTGACTAAGGCGCTGGAGTTGTTAGCGAATGAACTGGACCATACGATGGCCTTTTGTGGCTTGAGAGATATTAATGATGTTTCTTCTCAGGTTATCTGGCACGGTTAGACTTGGCTTTCGATGAGGATCGGTCAAGCAGGCAAAGGCATGCGTCTTCGCACCGCCGTGAACTCATCCATGGGGGCTACCTTCGGCTATCCCTGCCTAAGAGTTGCTTCGAAGCCTGCCCTGCTCTACTTGACCTTGAGGTGGCGCCTAGATTGACACCACGCTCAAGTATTTAACAGCGGAACTACTTCCAGAATCTTTCGGATGTCATCCAGGTTCTGACTGGATACTCCTCGCCAGTTAGCCCATCTGAGGCTGGCGAAGCCAGGAATACAGCCAAATCCGCTACGTTCTCTGGTGTTGGGCATACCGTTAGTCTTGGGATCGGATTGCCGTCTTCGTCTTCTGTTTTTGGGATAATGTTGTAGGACTTTAATTCATCCGTCGCGATTAGACCCGGCAGGATGGCATTCACGTTGATATTGTTTTTTGACCACATCATAGCCAGGTTACTGGTTAGGCTGAGCACGGCTGCCTTGGCTGCTGAATAATGCAGTTGGCCTGGGTTGCCTTTACTGCCTGCGGTAGAAGAGATATTGATGATTTTACCGCTCTGCTGTTTTAGCATTTGACGACCGGCGGACATACAGCAAATGAAACACCCCGTGAGGCATTGTTCGATGATGTCGTTCCAGTCCTCTAGTGGGGTGTCTTCTGCAGCACCACCTTTACCCCAGCGGCCTGCGTTGTTGACCATAACGTCCAATGCACCGTATTCACTCACCGTCTGCTCGACCATACTGTCCACCTGATCAGGCTTGGTGATATCTACAGCGATCGCAATAGCATTGCCACCGGCCGCTTTGACCTTGTCTGCCATCTCCTGACATTTCTCGAGATTTCTGCTGGCAACGACAACATTTGCGCCCGCCTCTGCATACTGCAACACCATGGATCTACCGAGTCCACCTGCACCACCCGTGATGATGGCCGTTTTCCCGTCGAGTCTAAAACTGGACATATTGTTTCCTTCTAAAAAAAGTGAGAGGACTAAAACACATTCTTATGGGTGGTGCAAAGCCACTATTGCTCGAACCGACCATGGATAAAATTTAATAATGTTTTACTCTAAATATTACAGGTAACTAATTGATTAATATGAATTTATAAAACTTAATCTAAATTCTCATGTTGCCGTTCTCTGGCTCGCTTCAGGGCTGGTCTCTCCATCATCTCAGCAAGATAGCGTTTACAGTTGGGTTTATAGCGTTCATCCAGCCCAAGCGTGGTACCAAGAAATAGCGCATAGGCCACCGCGATATCGGCAATGGTAAACCGATCACCGACCAGGAACTCTTTGCCCTCGATGGCCTGTTCAACCGAACGCAATCGTGACAGATACCATTTCGAATAATCCTCCACGACCTGAGGCAAGCGGCGTTCTTCCGGTTCGAGCTGGGTATAACGCAACACCAGTGTTTGCGGAAAGGTCAGCGTCGCATCACTGCGATATAGCCAATTAAGATAATCGCCATATTCAGGTTCATCGACTGTCATACCGATCGAGTGTGGCCCATGTTTATCTACCAGATAATGACAAATACCTGATGACTCCGTCATCGTCAGATCACCATCGATAAACGTAGGCACTGTGCCCAATGGATTGATATCAAGGTAGCCTTCATAGCTGAACCGGGGTGGAAACGGCATATTGATCAGCTCGTATTCAAGTTCCATTTCTTCCAGAGCCCATAGCGGACGAAGAGAGCGTGCATCGAGGCAGTGGTACAATTTCATTGCATTTTTCCTTTGTTTCGATCGAGCGTAATTAACGGTAAGTAGATAACGACTATCTCAAAGGCAATATTAGATTACAAATCCTACTATTCCCTGCCCTGTTTACTACACTCGCTGCTTCGCTATACTCGTATCTTTTCGGAGGCCAAACATGATTACTGTCTATCATAACCAGGGCTGAGGTAAATCACGCCGCGCGCTGGACATTCTGCGCGAACGAGACGTCGAGTTCGATGTCGTTGAGTATCTCAAAACCCCACTTTCCAAAACCGACCTTGAGCGGTTTGTCGATTTGCTGCCCAATGAACCTGGGGAACTAGTGCGGAAAGATAAGCGCTTTAAGGATCTGGGATTAAGCGCAGATGACTACACCAGCAAGCAGCAGGTTGTTGATATTTTGTTGGAACACCCGGCACTCATGGAACGACCTGTCATCATCAAAGGGAAGAAAGCTGTGATTGCCAGGCCTTCAGAGAAAGTCGAAGAACTGCTGTAACAAACATGTTTAACAACTTAAGGGTTATATAACCTGAGAGGATCTTAGCTCGGTCAGTTCGTCATCGTTCAGACCGAGCCAGCCGCCATAGACCTCATCATTGTGGGCGCCCACCTCTGGAAAGAAATTCAGAGGTACATCGTCATAGTCGGAATAGCGAATAGGGCTCGACGGCAAAACAAGTTCCCCCATAATCTCATGCACCATATCGTGCAGCATGCCGCGCTCATGTAGATGAGCATCCCGGGTCACCTCGCTAACATCACGTACCGGTGCAACAGGGACTTTTGCCTGGCGAAAAGCCATATAGGCGTCGTCGCGGCTCTGTGTCCGCGTCCAGCTTTCGATCATCTCGTTGATTTCATCTTCAATTTTCAA
>Ga0302127_10002920_pt1 | contig 10332 bp, 8 predicted proteins | sample CB4_SCM_MG_FD_204452 | JGI IMG/M metagenome (GOLD analysis project Ga0302127, IMG submission 204452) | Marine microbial communities from Western Arctic Ocean, Canada - CB4_SCM | ecosystem: Environmental > Aquatic > Marine > Oceanic | place: Canada: Western Arctic Ocean | collected 2017-09-24 | reverse complement strand
TGTGACCGCTCGCCGGTATCGCGGATAGTACGCTAATCCCAGACCGTGTTCCGTAAAAGGTTAGACGCGACTGTGCGACCACCCTACTTTCTTTACTCTGTCCCTCATTGCTGGCTAGGAAGGGGCTATTGGATGGCCGAAATGTCAACTAACGAGACGTTGCCCACGCCCCCCTCCCGCGCGTTATCATGCGACGCAAATACTTTTCCCCACGGAGTAGCGTATGCAGTATCGGAAACTTGGCTCATCCGACCTTAACGTGTCGGTCATTGGCTTAGGAACCAATAACTTTGGTAACCCTCAGCGCATCACGGACCATGCGGCAAGCGCCGCAGTCATTAACCAATGTCTGGACCTCGGCATTAACTTCATCGACACCGCCGACATGTACGGCGGCGGTCAGAGCGAGGTACACATTGGCGAAGCACTCAAAACGCGCCGCAAGGAAGCGATACTCGCGACTAAATTCAACATCGCAAAGCTAGAGGGAGAGTCGATTACGGGCCGGATCTATCGCAAGATCGACGAAAGCCTGGCTGCGCTCCAAACTGACTACATTGACCTTTACCAAATCCACTTTCCCGGTAATCACGTGCCTCAGGAAGAAATCCTCGGCCCAATGAACGACCTCGTCGTCGCGGGCAAAGTCCGCTACATCGGTGAGTGCAACTATTCTGGCTGGCGCCACGGCCAAGCGAACAATTCATCATCAAGGAACGGCTGGGTCCAAATGGTGTCTTCGCAGAATTACTACAACCTGTTTCGTCGACAAGTGGAACTTGAACTGCTCCCCTTCTGCACGGCTGAGAACGTCGGTTTTTTGCCGTACTTTCCCCTGGCTGGAGGCTGGCTCACCGGCAAGTACAAGGCAGCCGACACTCCCGGCGAAAGCGCTCGGCGCATGGTAGGTCAGCTCCAAGGTGACGATGCTGCGCGCCAGACCCTCGACAAGCTCGCCTCCTACGCCACAGAGAAGGGCCATACCATCCTTGAGCTGGCATTCTCCTGGCTTCTGGCCCACCGCGCGGTAAGCTCGGTGATTGCCGGCGCAATGACGCCTGAGCAAGTCACCGCCAACGCAGCCGCAGGCGATTGGGTGATGACCGATGAGGAACGCGACTCAGTCGATGCTATTGCGGCATGGGATGGCACGGCAGAGGAGATCGAGGGCTACGGCCCCGGGGCCTCGCCCGTACGGCGCAGCTAAGGGAACGGAGATATGGCAAACACTGAGGAGGGGCCCCATGGAAAAGCAAGGCTCTAACTGGATTAAGGCCTTGTCGGCGCTACGCTGACCTCTTCGTAGAGGCAACCCCCTTCCCTGTCGCGCCTTGCGCCGTCGGGGGAGGCGAAAATTGCCAGCGCCATGCATAAATTCTAAATAGGGAAGTGATTGGGTGAAATCTGAATGATGACTGGGCGAGTCCGAGGATTTGGCCCTGCCCAAATAGCGATAAGCGGCGCACTAGCAGGTAGAATCGAGCTTGCTCCTAGGGACGGGAGTCTTTATTAAGACCAAACGAGGACCCTGCGCTCCCTGCCTGCGATTTCCTCTGGTAGCGAGCGCGCGCTAAAGCGTGCGCTGGATGAACCCCGCCTTACGGCGCCATTTCGGGTTCACCTTCACCCACAGTTCCAAGAATACTGGCCTTTCAACGATTGCTACTATTTCCTCGCGAGCCAGCGTGCCGACCTCTTTAAGCGCCTGACCGCCTGTGCCGATTAGCAATTGCTTCTGGGAAGGCTTGTCTACGTAGATGGTCGCCCTCACCAGGTCAGGCTGGGTTCCATCTCGCTCCGTGTACTCGTCGATCTCCACAGCAACATCGTACGGAATTTCCTGCTGGTAGAGCAGGAAAACCTTCTCCCTGACGATTTCCGCGCACACGAAATTCATCGAGCGGTCAGTCAGCATATCGGGCGGGAAAATCGCCTCCTGCTCCGGCAGATGCCCAACTATCTGCCCTAGCAGCGTATCCAATCCCTCGCCATCCATCCCGGAGACAGGCACGACCTCACGGAATAGCGAGGTGTCGAAGTAGTGCTGCATGATAGGCAGCAACTTGAATTTTGCGATAGTGTCGATTTTGTTCATCACTAGAATTGTAGGAGTGCGGGCCTTCGCCAGCTGCGCCATCAAGGTAGTCTCTACATCTCCTGGCATTCGCGGCTCTACTACCAGCAATGCCAAATCGGCATCACCAAGCGCCGACACCATTTGCCGGGACATTGCCGCATCGAGCTGGTCGCGACCATTGCGAAGGAACCCGGGAGTGTCCAGGAGCGACACTTGGAAATCATCGCCATTCAACACCCCCAGTAGCTTATGTCGCGTGGTGTGTGGCTTTGGGCTAACGATCGAAAGCTTCTGGCCTATCAGTGCGTTCATGAGCGTGGATTTGCCAACATTTGCTCGACCGACGATGGCTACGAATCCGCTGTGGTGCTGCTCTGTCACGTGTGTCGAACAATCCTTCTGGATGAATGAGACTCAATTAGTGGAAGTGAAAATTGACTCGCCGCCCGTAACCCAAAGCGGGTCTAGTGTGCTCACCGAGTCAAAAGAAAAATGGAGCGGGCGATGGGGATCGAACCCACGGCCGTCTGCTTGGGAAGCAGAAGCTCTACCACTGAGCTACGCCCGCGCTCGGAGATAGTTTACTAGCACTAGCCGTTCACTGCACCTGCGCCTCCATACTCGCTCGTCGCCACCAATCGCAGTGATGGGCACAATGCCGGTCTAGGTTCCTCGGCGTTGCCAAGCAACGCTGAGCGCGATACCAATGCCGACCAGATGGATCAGCGCCCCGATATTGACCGCTAACAGACTGATGAGCGCGATAGGCGCGGTCGCCAACAATACCCCACCGATCGCCATGTATTGGTAATGGCGGCCTCTACGGCGATTCACTGCATGCCCCACTCCCTCACCGATCGCGTACCCGATTCCCCCCATGACGAAGAAGAAGAAAACCCCCCCAGTGCTAGGGATAAAGCTCAACACGAGCTGCAGTGTGATTGCTCCTGCGAACCCCAACCCCGCCGCCGCAGCGATGCCCTTCACGTAATATTCGAGTGGAACCTGGAACATCGGCAATCGCATCTTCTTGTCGCACTGCTTGCACCGAATGCCCACCGGGTGCTGGCGCAGACACTCTAGGCACACGGGCATGCCGCAACTGCTGCACCGCAGCCTCGTTTCTCTACCTGAGTGCCAATGGCACGTGGCTGTCGCCATATATCCTTCTAGAAACCTGCAGATTGCGGCAGGCGCCGCTCAGATGCCCGTATTTACCCTGAATTCTGGTTGCGTCGTACCCAGGAATCGTGATCGGCGATGTCCCGGTCGAAAAGCAATCGATTCCGCATAAGCTGAAGGAACCCTACGCCTGGACTCCTCAACGAATTGGATGCGAGGCGCTTTGCTACGGTGATTAAAACTACGCCGGCCATCAGTCCGATGATTTCGAGAGGACGACCCAACCATAGCGAAACTAGCGGCATCGAGCCGAACCCTAGAAGCACCCACACTGCTGAGGACTGTGTGAGCTGCCATCCAGCAGTTGACATTACCATGAAAACCGCCAACTCAAGGCGACCCATGACCAGAAGCATGCCGACCGTTGGTGCTATGCCCCTTCCTCCCTGAAATTTTAAATAAACGGGCCAATTATGCCCGGCGACAACGAGCAATGACCCCGCTACCTGGACGTCCAAGCCCAAATCGAAAGCGCGCGCGACAAGTGCTGGGGTCATCCCCTTCACGAATACGTCGAAGATGCTCACCGGGAAAATCCAAGCGTGGCCCACGTTGTACCAAACGTTGGATGCTCCAACCGTGCCACTACCAATCTTACGCAGGTCTATACCTTTGACCAACCGGCCGGTGACGTAAGACATAGGTATAGACCCCAGCAGGTATGCGTATGCGAGTACTAACGCTATCGCGATTCGCTCTTCCATGAGTGGCCTTGTTCGCTGTTACCCGCGACCTGCTATCGCGAGGCGCTCGAGCTCGTTGAAAACCTCTAGAGGCGGTCCCGCCGTCCCCGGCAAGTGCTCGCCTTCGTGACCCATCGCGTGGTAATCGCTTCCTCCACACGGCAGCAAGTGGTACTTATTAGCAAGTGCGAGCAACGAAGAACGAAGGTCCGTATCGAATTCGCCGTAGTGCACCTCGAAGCCAACGAACCCCATATCGCTTATCTGCGGGAGTAATGATTCGTAATCCGGGATGAACACCGGGTGCGCAAGCACCGCCACTCCGCCTGCGGAACGTATCAGAGTTGCTGATTGGGCCATCGAAATGTGTGGACGATCGACGAACGCAACCCCGTCGTCGTCCAGAATGCCGTCGAATGCGTCCTTAATCTGGGCGATGTAGCCCCCGTCCACCAGCGCCTGCGCTATGTGTGGGCGACCTATCCCCGCTTCGCCTGCAATTTCAAGGACATGCTCCCACGTGATTTTATAGCCGAGCTCAATCAACCGCTCCACCATTTTCTGGCCGCGGTACAAGCGGTTGTCCCGGAACGACGCCAGTGTTGCACCGAGTGCGGCATTGTGATGATCTAGGAAATACCCCAGTACATGCACGTCGCCCTTCACATCGGTGGGGTGGTCCGCGCTAATCTCAACCGCCGGCACGATGCGAAGGCCCGGATAAGCCTTAGCGGCAGCCAAGGCTTCGGTAAGGCCCTCTGTTGAGTCATGATCGGACACTGCCGCAATATCAACGCCGCGGTCGTGAAGTAAGCGCACCAGCTCCGTCGGCGTCAGCTTCCCGTCAGAATAGGTCGTGTGCATGTGTAGATCAATCTTCAAACGCCAACCCTCGCTATCTATCTTGCTTCCCCGCTCGTCGATGACTATATATCGCTGAGGTCAAGGAATCGATCGACACGCTCAATGCTGCTTGCTAGCCCCGAGCGTTCGTCCACGTCAATAATCACCGCATTGAATTGAGCAGGTCCTGGGTCGTCCGCCACGTTCAGCCTGCGCGGCATCGCAGTGAGGAAGCGTGCCAGCACATCCTCCACTCGACTCCCTATCACCGAATTCACTGGTCCGGTCATGCCCAGGTCGGTCACGAACGCAGTGCCGCGAGGCAGAATCTTTGTATCAGCCGTCCCAACGTGCGTGTGCGTGCCCACAACAGCCGACACTCGGCCATCTAAGTACCAACCTAGCGCTGCCTGCTCGGAAGTAGCCTCGGTGTGAAAATCCACCAAGATAACGGTTGGTGGGTCGTCCTGCATTTCCTCGATTAACCGATTCGCCACAACGAACGGCGAATCGAGCCCTTCGGGCATGAATACGCGCCCTTGCACGTTAATCACGGCAACCTTTCCTACGCGAACTACACCCCGGCCAGGCGTACCCTCCGGGTAGTTCGCTGGTCGCAGCACCGGCCACTCACCGTCCAACGCAGGGATGAAATCCCGCTGGTCGAAAGTGTGATTACCACCCGAAATTACATTGGCTCCCGCGTCGAACATCTCGTTCGCCGTCGCTTCCGTCGTTCCGAACCCTGCAGCCGCGTTTTCACCGTTGACGACCACGAAATCGAGCTCTAGCTCCCGCTTCAACTCAGGTAATACACGCCGCAACATCTTGCGACCGGGCTTCCCCACAATATCGCCAACCATCAGTATCTTCATGCTCTGCTTTCTACCATTAGGACTTGAGCCTAGAGGTCGCCGGGCAATCTGCCGGGTGGTGATGTGACTCTGCAGATTGCCCGACATTGCTCCGTCAAACGTCCGCTTCCACCCAACGACAACTCTCCGTCGCGCGAGGCCGCAGCCGGCCGTCGCTCATTTTGCCGTTTCAGTGGCGCGGGTCTCGCGAACCACCGTTACCTTAATCTGGCCTGGGTAGACCAAATTCTCTTCGATTTTCTTCACTACGTTCCGTGCCAAATTAGATGCCCCGATGTCGTCTACCTGCTCGGGTTCCACCATGATGCGCACCTCACGACCTGCTTGGATTGCGAACGACCTCTCTACACCGGGGAAGCTATTCGCCACGTCCTCCAATGCCTCTAGTCGCTTCAAATACAACTCTACAGTGTCCCTTCGTGAGCCCGGTCGTGCTGCGCTCATGGCATCTGCCGCTGCAACCAAGAATGCTTCTACCGATCCACGGGCGTCGTCGTGGTGTTCGGCGATGGCAGCCTTCACGGCTGCTGGCAAGTGGTACCGCTCCGCAATCTCGTCACCCAGCTCGATGTGCGAGCCCTCGAATTCATGATCGAGAGCCTTACCGACATCGTGCAGCAGGCCGCCAGCCTTCGCCACCTCTACATTCGCACCAATCTCGGTCGCCAGCATCCCACAAAGGCGCGAAACCTCCACTGAGTGCTGAAGGATGTTCTCACCGTAGCTGTACCGGAACTGCAACCGACCGATAAGTTTGATTAGGTCAGGATGCAAGCCATGCACCGCTGCATCGAGCACTGCCTGCTCGCCAGAACGGCGCATAGTCTCTTCGACTTCCTTCTGGGCCTTCTCCACCGCTTCCTCGATACGAGCGGGATGGATACGGCCATCTTGAATGAGAGAGAGCAGCGCTAGTCTTGCTACTTCTCGGCGTACCGGCTCGAAGCATGAAATGGTAATGGCTTCCGGTGTGTCGTCGATGATCAAATCCACGCCTGTCGCCGCCTCAATCGCTCGGATGTTCCGGCCTTCACGACCGATTAACCGCCCCTTCATCTCGTCGCTCGGTAGCGGCACAATAGATGTCGTATTCTCTGATGTGACATCGGCAGCCATGCGCTGGATCGCCAGCGAGATTACCTTCTTCGCCTTGTCATCCACCTCTGACAGCATCTGCTGCTCGAGACTGTAATACCGCTTGGCAAGCTCGTGCTCCATCTCGCCCTCAGCGGTCTGCATAATCCGATCGCTGGCTTCCGCGACTGAAAGCCCCGCGACGACGGCTAGCTTCGTGGCCTGCTCTGCTTTGAGCGCTTCGGCTTGGTCACGAGTTTCTTCAATTTCTTGCTCGCGTTCCGTTAGCCGATCTTCGCGTAATTCAATGGTTTCCTGGCGCTTCTCCTGGCTGTCCTCTCGCTTGTCCAAACTCTCCTCACGGGTAGTCAGTCGATCTTCAGCACGTTGGGCTTCCTTTCGGCGATCCCGTATCTCATTCTCCGTGCTGCGACGTTCCTGGAGCGACTCTTCCTTGCCTTCGAGCAAAAGCCTCTTCTTGGCAGCCTCTGCGTCACTGATAATTCGTTCTGCTACTGATCCTGCGGCCCCGGCATCACGGCGTAGTAGCGAGTTCTTGATTAAAAAGCCCCCACCTATACCAACGCCAACTCCAACCACTGCGGCAATCACTGCAATAACAGCGTCCATGGATTCTCTCTTTCCGTCCCACCTGCGCTCGTTTCCCGGCTTTCGGGATCGGACGGGCGGGACCATTACTGAATTCAGGCACCGACTTTACGGTGCATGGTCTGGACTATATCCAAATTACCCCTACAGCCTCTCGCTCACGACGAGCAGCCACCAGTACTTGCTGGCAGTCGACTGCGAGGTATCACTTCCGAAACTCATACCACCACCGGCCAAAATGAACGGTGGTGGTAGTATTGAAACAAGACTTAGGCCCGGACGTCTACTCTACGAAGCGCCTACCGGCACCTCTTCGAGTTCAGAAACAACAACCGATTCCCCTTCACCTACGCTTGCACTGACCGGCTCGGCTGGTGCAACGTCGATTCCACGAATCTGGCGCTCTAGTGCCAGTGCAACCTCGGGGTTCGTATTGAGGAAATCTTTCGCCTTTTCTCGACCCTGGCCAAGACGGGTCTCACCGAACGAGTAATTCGCTCCGGACTTCCGAAGAAGACCCATCTCTGTGCCCAAATCCAAAAGATCACCTGATTTGCTGATGCCCAGCGAGAACATGATGTCGAATTCCGCCTGCTTGAACGGAGGCGCTACCTTGTTCTTCACAACCTTGGCTCGGACCCTATTGCCAACCGCTTCAGTCTGGTGCTTGATGGTTTCGATACGTCGCAGGTCGATGCGTACGGAACTGTAGAACTTTAGGGCTCGCCCCCCCGGCGTAACTTCGGGGCTGCCGAAGAACACCCCCACCTTCTCGCGCAGCTGATTTACGAATACAACCGCTGTATGTGAGTGGTTGGTCGCTGCTGTCAATTTGCGCAGCGCTTGAGACATGAGCCGCGCTTGAAGACCAACGTGGGCGTCGCCCATGTCGCCTTCTAACTCGGCCCGTGGCGCAAGCGCTGCAACGCTGTCGATAACGACAACATCAAGCGCGCCACTGCGCACCAGGTACTCAACGATTTCAAGCGCCTGCTCCGCTGAATCCGGCTGGGAAATCAAAAGGGTTTCGGTGTTTACGCCGCACTTTGCGGCGTAAACCGGGTCCATCGCGTGTTCTGCATCGATGTATGCGGCCGTTCCACCGAGGCGCTGCGCCTCAGCAACAATGTGGTGGCAGAGGGTAGATTTACCCGCAGATTCTGCTCCAAAGATTTCAACGATTCGACCGCGGGGTATCCCGCCGACGCCTAACGCAAGATCAAGGGAAATCGAACCAGTTGGAATCGCCTCTACTTTCATGGCATTGGCTACATCACCCATGCGCATGATTGAACCACGACCGAATTGGCGTTCAATTTGACCGAGGGCAAGCTCGAGGGCTTGTTCTTTTTCAGACGCTTTACCAGACACTTTGGCCTCGTCTCTCTACCGCCATTAACAAGAATTACTTTACCACAGACAGGAAAGCGGGACGGCGATGCCAGTGTGAGGGAACACATGTTCTAATCGCAAGCCACTATGGACCCACTTTTTCACAGATTTGAACTACTTTCCCTGATTCTCAGGTGACGGCCGGTATTTGTTGACCAGCGGAAGCCGCCGGTCACGGCCGAAGTTACGGCGTGTGACCTTAATCCCGGGTGGGGCCTGGCGTCGCTTGTACTCGCTGCGGTCTACTAATCGCATTGTTAGTTCCACGGCCTCTGCAGGCAATCCAGCCTCCACCATCTCCGACTCGCTCCAGTCCCGCTCGACGTACGCTTCGATTACGCGATCAAGTACTGCGTATGGCGGCAGCGAATCCTGGTCCTTCTGGTCGGGTCGTAGCTCTGCCGTTGGTGGGCGCACGATAATCGACTCGGGCATGATTTCTCGGCCGGCCATGACATTCAGGTGCCGGGAAAGAGCCGTCACTAGCGTCTTCGGTACATCCTTAATCACGGCAAATCCGCCCGCCATGTCTCCATAGAGAGTCGCATAGCCCGTCGCCATCTCGCTCTTATTGCCGGTCGTCAGGACTATCCATCCGAATTTATTCGAAGCGGCCATCAGGAGATTGCCACGAATGCGCGCCTGCAAATTCTCCTCAGTCGTATCCGGTTCCCGCCCTTGGAACAACGGAGCAAGTTCATCGAGATACTGGGTGAACAGCGCCTTTATGGGCAGCGTGACTAAGTGAACGCCCAAATTATTAGTTAGCTTCACTGAATCTTCACTGGATTGGTCTTCTGTGTACTGAGAAGGCATGAAAAACGCCACAACGTTCTCTGCACCCAATGCCTCAGCTGCGATAGCCACGGTTAGCGCTGAGTCGATGCCGCCTGACAGGCCGATGACTGCGCCGTGGAACCCACTCTTGGTTACGTAATCACGCGTGCCCAGCACCAGTGCACGGTACACTTCTGTAAGCTCATCTAGCGGCTCGTAAATCGGCGCCACCACTGGCTCTCGGCTAGCGGTCGCCACTTGTTGCGCTGATAGGTGCACGTTCTGTGCGCGCCCGACAGGCTCCGGCGCCTCCACCGAGGCCGGCGCAGCGCCCACCTCGTCGGCGTCGATATCGACGATCAGCAGCGCTTCCTCGAACTGCGGGCCGCGAGCAACCACCGTGCCTCCAGGGCCAACCACGATACTCTGGCCATCGAACACCAATTCATCCTGGCCCCCCACCATGTTTAGGTACGCTACGAACACCCCGCTGTCGGTCGCTCGTTTGGTGAGCATTTCCTGGCGCTGGAATCCCTTTAATTGATGGTATGGTGAAGCGTTGATATTGAGGATTACCTCCGCACCTGCTGACCGCTGCACTGTGGTCGGCCCGTTATCGTGCCAGATGTCTTCGCACACATTCACGCCAACGTGGACACCCCTGATTTCATAAATGGGGCATGAGTTACCCTGACGGAAATACCGCTGCTCATCGAATACTCCGTAGTTGGGTAGGAAAATCTTGTGATAGCGATGGAGCACCCGACCACCGGAAAGTATAGCCGCCGCGTTATACAGAGCCCCCGTCATCGCGTCGGGC
>Ga0302127_10002919_pt1 | contig 10333 bp, 9 predicted proteins | sample CB4_SCM_MG_FD_204452 | JGI IMG/M metagenome (GOLD analysis project Ga0302127, IMG submission 204452) | Marine microbial communities from Western Arctic Ocean, Canada - CB4_SCM | ecosystem: Environmental > Aquatic > Marine > Oceanic | place: Canada: Western Arctic Ocean | collected 2017-09-24 | reverse complement strand
CAGTGTCAGGAAACTGAGAATTCGCAGTCAAATTACCCTCGAAGAATGAAATACAGCATAGCTGTCAATGTTATAAACAGCATTAAATTTTACAGATAGAATACTCTATCGATCATTATTTACCTTTTCTCTTTTTTGCGAATAAGGTAAATATAATTGTTCCCATGCCGCGAATTTTCAACCAGGTCGTGCCCCAAGTACAGACAGAATTTTGGTACGTCGCGAGTAGTCGAAGGGTCAGTTGCAGTAAGTCGAAGAGCTTCCCCGGCTGCAATATCACGGATTCTATTATGCAGCAACATTACGGGCTCAGGGCAATACAGCCCAGTAGCATCTAGTTCTACTACAGACTCTATCTCTTGAAGATCTTGGTTTAGTTCTTTTGGCTCTTTAGGCATGGACTTATATAACTAATTAATAGTTGATCAGTCATTACTATAAATTTATTCTACCCTAAATCGCTATGTAATCGAATTACAAAACCGGTTTAGTTTTAAAAAATATATATCAGCTTAGTTTTAAAACTAATTAGCTGAGCATTACTAGACAATATAAATTCCAATTTCTTCCCAAAAAACAGTCAACATCGAGGTAACGCGTCCAATAGGCTCTCTTTATAATTGAATTGTTGAAACCTATCAATCCATCGGCGCTCCAGCAAATTCAAAATATTATAGAACCAGTTGTGGAAGCAGATGATAAAGAGAATAGCTCCCCCCTAATTTTCTAGACATCGTTGATCTTTCTCTAGACTCCTAATCATTAAAGCGGATAGTCGAGACCTTGAGCGGTAGTGGTAACTATATGCTCTCGCTATACATGTGAATTTTAGACAAAAACTAAAGCGGCTGGGAAACCGATAACAAGGTTAATCTATAGCACTAACTATTTGACAACTTTGATTGCAGGCATCAAAGTTTATCTTAACTTCACCAATTTCTAATTGTTTCCTAACTTGTGCAACTTTGTCATTTAAAGAATATTCCTGAGCGCCATAATCAGTGCCTTCGCGCAGTACGAACTCTTCTATAACGGCTGTGAGTGTTGCAGAAGAAAGCTCTTGATAAGGGATGTCCATTACTTCCTATTCGTCCATGCTGTGTTGCTTTTAAATTAAATAAGAGATAAATACCTGGATTCGAAACATTTTTTCTAATCGATTTAATAAAACCAGCAGTTTGTACAAATATTCAACCAAAAATATGAAGGCCAATGAAAATTTAGAATCAACTAGATCAATTCTATAACTTTCAAGCTTCGATTCGACCCCGAATCGGCAACTAGGCTCTTAAAAGGGAAATAATCTTCATCAGCCAGTTGCGAGGGCGAGATATTTGCAATGCTTCTAAATATGCTTTCAACACGACCGGGGTATTGTTTATCCCATCCTTGTAACATTGCCTTGATTGCCTGCCGTTGCAAGTTGTCTTGAGACCCACAAAGGTTGCAAGGAATGATCGGAAAGTGCTTTAGCTCAGCATAATGAGCTATCTCTTTTTCTTTGCAATATGCTAAAGGCCGAATTACGATATTTCGCTTATCATCACTTAGTAATTTCGGTGGCATAGCCTTGAGCCGACCACCGTAAAACATATTAAGAAATAGTGTTTCAACGATATCATCACGATGATGGCCAAGAGCGATTTTTGAAGCACCAATTGAATCCGCATAGTTATAGAGGATACCTCTTCTTAATCGTGAACAGAGACCGCAGTAGGTCGAACCTTTGTCAATTTTTTCTGTAACAATAGAATAAGTATCCTGCTCTAATATTTTAAAATCGACGCCAGCCTCTGATAGATACTCTGGTAAAACATGCTCCGGAAAGTCAGGTTGCTTCTGATCCAAATTAACCGCATGGATTCGGAAGTCGATCGGTGCATGCTTTTGTAAACTTTGCAAAATATCCAGCATGACAAAAGAGTCTTTCCCACCAGAAAGACAAGCCATAACTAAATCACCATCTTCAATCATATTGAAGTCAGCAATTGCCTTGCCCACATCCCTGCGTAAGTTTTTTCGACTTCGATTTAACTTGAATCGATCTTTCAATTGATTTTTCTCATTACTGAAGTTTTAGAAATAAAACTAAACTCTTTCGAGCACTGTAGCGATTCCCTGCCCTAAACCAATACACATAGTTGCCAACCCTAGAGTAGCATTCCGTTCTTCCATATTATTTAACAAAGTCGTTGAAATTCGGGTACCAGAGCAACCCAGGGGATGACCGAGGGCGATTGCACCACCTTTAAGGTTAACCTTTTCTTCAACAAAATCTAATAATTTAAGATCTTTCAGAACAGGTAAAGACTGCGCAGCAAACGCCTCATTTAATTCAACTACGTCGATATCTTCGATAGATAAACCAGCTTTTTTAAGTGCCTTTTGCGTGGCAGGTACAGGTCCATAACCCATGATTGACGGATCGACTCCAGCATATCCGATCGACCTAACACGCGCCCTGACTGACAGTCCCAGAATTTTAGCTCTCTCTGCAGACATCACCAACATGGCCGACGCCCCGTCTGAAAGCTGAGAAGAAGTTCCCGCCGTCACTGTGCCGTTTACAGGATCAAATACTGGGCGCAGCTGTCCCAATCCTTCCAAGTTCGTGCCTGGACGTATAGTTTCATCATGCTCTATTAAGGTTTTAAAACCATCAGCATTGTGACCTTCAATTGCTACAATTTCGTTGGCAAATCCACCATTACAGCGCGCTTTATCTGCAAGTCTATGTGATCGAACGGCAAATTTATCTTGCTGCTCTCGGGTAATACCATGCATCTTAGAAAGAACTTCTGCAGTTACTCCCATCATCCAAGAAGCCTTAGCAATATGTTTGGATGCTCGGGGGTTTGGGTCAAGTCCGTGGGTCATTCCAACATGCCCCATGTGTTCGACACCACCAACGACAAACTGATCACCATTGTTACTTTGAATTGCGGTAACCGCGGTATGTAAAGCAGACATTGAAGAACCGCATAAACGGTTTACAGTTTGCGCACAAGTTGAATGCGGAAGCACAGACATAAGGGCAGCATTTCGTGCCACATTCCATCCTTGCTCCAGGGTCTGGTTAACGCATCCCCAAATCACATCTTCGATTTCAGCGGGATTTGCCGCTTCGTTTCTTGCGAATAGGGCATCAATTAGATGAGCAGAAAGCTCTTCAGCACGTACGTTACGATAGGCGCCAGCTTTTGAACGCGCCATTGGCGTTCTAATTCCATCAACAATTACAGCATCTCGAGGGTTTAAACTCATCAAAATCTCCGTCGTGTTTTTATCACCAGATTATTTGTAATAACTGGCACCACTCGCTGCCATTTCGCGCATCGCTACTGTTGGGTGATACAGCTCACCCAACCCTGCATATTTATCAGCACTTGCACAAAACTCAGCAACACCTAAGCTATCAACATAACGCAATGCACCACCGCGAAATGCTGGATAGCCCAGCCCTAATATTAATCCCATATCCGCCTCTATTGAGGTCTCCACAATTCCATCCTCAAGACAACGAGAAGTTTCTATGCAAAGAGCAACCATCATTCGCTCGACAATTTCAGTATCTTCAAAATCTCGCTTGCTAGCTTGCACAGACCCTATTAGCTCCTCAATATCAGCATTGGCTACTTTCTTCGGACGTCCGCGCTTATCAGTTTCGTAGGCATAGAACCCTTTGCCACTTTTCTGACCAAGATCTTTACGCTCATAAAGCTTGTCGATAGCACTATCAAAATCTAAAGACATGCGGTCAAACCCTTTTGCCATTACATCTTGACAGTGAACAGCTGTATCAACACCAATTACATCTAATAAATAAGCAGGACCCATGGGCCAACCAAAACTCTCCATAGCTCGATCAATTTGATTGAAGTCAGCTCCATCGTAGATCAATCGAGAAAATGCACCGAAATAAGGAAATAGAATGCGATTTACTAGAAATCCAGGACAATTATTAACAACGATGGGAGTCTTACCCATCTTTTTTGCATAAGCTACGGCAGTAGCTATTGTTGCATCGCTACTTTGAGCACCACGAATTACCTCCACCAAAGGCATCAAAGGCACAGGATTAAAGAAGTGCATTCCGCAAAATTTTTCCGGCCTGATAAGTGCGCCCGCCAGCTCGTCAATAGAGATAGTCGATGTATTAGAAGTAATGATCGTGCTTTCATCGACCAGTAATTCGAGTTCCGCTAGCACCTTTTGTTTTATAGCACTGTTTTCGACAATGGCTTCGATAATGATGTCAGCTTGATCGAAACCATCATAGTTCAATGTAGTATCGATACCTGAAAGTATTGTTACCATTTTATTTGCATCAATACGGCCGCGCGTAAGTTGCTTGTTAAGCAATTTTTTTGCTTCATTCATACCAAGATTTATGCCTTCCTGATTAATATCTTTCATCAGAATGGGTGTACCTTTTAACGAGGACTGGTAAGCGATCCCACCTCCCATAATGCCTGCACCAAGAACCGCGGCCTTGCCAACTTTCCCCGCAAGAGAAAGTTGCTCCTTTGCTTTACCAGCGAGGTATTGATCGTTTAAAAACATTTGCACCAAATTTGCCGCAACTTCGCTCTTTGCTAATTTTATGAAACCAATGTGCTCAATTGCCAAAGCTCCAGCACGATCCAGTGTTGCAGCATCATGCATAACCTGCACAGCAGTGATCGGAGCTGGATAATTAATACCCGCTTTTGCGGCAACCATACCTTTAGCTGTCTCAAAAGCGACGTTAAGTTCAATAGGCTGAAGGTTCAAAGGGGTGGTTTTCTGCTTCCGAACCTTCTTATAATCTAGCTTTCCAGCTTTACATTGCGCAATTAAGTCTTCACCTGCGGCAAAAAGCTGAACGTCATCAACTATTGCATCCAGGGCGCCCTCTTTGAATGCCTGATCAGTTCTAATATGAGAACCACTGCTAATCCATTGATTGGCATTATCGGCACCTATTAACCTGGGCAAGCGAACAGTTCCGCCAAACCCTGGTAGGATGCCTAACTTAACTTCAGGAAATCCGACGACAGCCTTCGCGGTGCCGATTCGATAATCTGTTGATATGGCTAGTTCGAAACCGCCACCTAGCGCTATGCCATCAATAAGACTCACAGTGGGAAAAGGTAGATCTTCGATAGTGCTGAAAAGCTTATTGCCTTCTACCAGCCACTGCATGATTTCAGATTCACCTTGCTTAAACATCTCGGTGAATTCTGTAATGTCTGCACCGACAATAAACGCGGACTTGGCACTAGAAAAAATTAATCCATCAACCCTCGCAGAACTCAGCTCTGTCAGTGCTGCCTGTAATTCACTCAATGTTTTTTGATTGAATTTGTTAACTGACGAACCTGTCAGGTCAAATATCAAATGGGCTGTACCTGAAGGCAATAATTCAACACTCAATGCCGTACCTGAATAAATCATTCTTTTACTCCGCTAATAGGATTTCTAACGTAATCGCAGGGGGCGGCATTATACCGCCGCCGGAAGTAATTGCGAAAGTGCGTATGTGGAAGAAATAGTTACGTAATTCGCGAAAGAGAAAGATCAGTTCTATGATTTACTGCTTTTGCTATATCATAGCTCACATGATAACGACTCTAGACAATATACTGCTGAATACAAAGCCTCGGGGCAGAAAATTTTATTCGTTAAAGCTCATGGCTAAAAAACTCCTACCAGCTCCGGTTTTACTGATTTTTCTAGGATTGAGCCCAGTGGCATTGGGTGATGGCACAATTCTTCTTTATCACCATGTGGCGACAGACACACCTCCATCCACCAGTATTTCTCCAGCCGACTTTCAACTTCATTTAGAGTATCTGAGAGATAATGAATTCAATGTTATGCCGTTGGACATAATGATTAATAGTTTGAGGTCTGGAGAATCCATTCCTGATAAATCTGTAGCAATAACCTTTGACGATGGCTATATTTCAATCTTTAAAGAGGCTTTTCCACTCCTGCAATCATTCGGTTTTCCTTTTGCTTTATTCTTAAGTACAGAACCCATCGATAACGAACAAGAAAATTACATGAATTGGGGGCAGGTTCGCGACATAGCTAATGCCGGCGCACTCATTGCCAACCACATGATCGATCACCCCTACATGCTATCAGCCCGAGGATCAGAATCTACGAAGGAACTCTTGGCGAGGCATCGTCGCGATTTGCTTTATGCTGAGGAAAGGATTCTCGCAGAAACAGGCCAGTCTCATCGATATCTCGCCTACCCTTATGGTGAATTTAACCCGGACATCAAGAAAATACTCGCGGAAGAAGGCTTTGTCGGCCTCGCTCAAAATTCTGGTGCCGTAGGGACCAATTCTGATTTTTTAGCCTTGCCCCGTTACCCATTAGCCAGCATCTATGCGGATCTGGAAACTGCCCGAATCAAATTAGATACAATGGCTTTTAATGTAAATATGATCGAACCGCTATCGCCGGTAACAACAGACCGAAGTCCGGAAATCACCTTACAATTTTCAGCTGGAGACTATAGTCTTGAACAAATTGGTTGCTTCGCTAATAGCCTGCCGATCCCAATGAACTGGTTGGATAAAAACGCAGGGATTGTGAGGTTGGAACCCACTGAGGACTATAACGGTAGAAGATGGCGCTATATTTGTACTGCTCCAGCAGAAAACAGCAGATACTATTGGTACTCCGTTCAATGGATTTTCTTAAGCGAATAATCGAAGAGCTCTAGATTATAAATTAACTCGGATAAAGAAAATAAGCTTGAGGAAGGTTCAGGGGGCAGTTATTACGCTCTAGACCTCATTTAGATGGGCATTATCTCGATCTTGTAATTCATTTTGAATAATGATGCTCTGCACCTCATCAACATAGCTATCGCCACGCTCTGAGTATCGCCCTAGACCATAGGTCAGCACCATTGGATCAAGGTCCAATTCATAGGCGCGCATCTGAGCTCGTAATTTCCTGAAATATTGATAAAGATGGTGACTGTTTATATTAGTGAAATACGCGGTCACCGACTCTTCAACTGAATAGAACTTTTTAACTTCATGAGTTGCTCCGCTGGGTCGGCGGTTGGGGACTATTCCGCAACCGGCCTCATAGCACCATTGGCCGAATATATTATTGCCCTCTAAAGTAAAGCGAGATGTCCCCCAAGCAGACTCATTTGCAGCCTGAGCAAGCACTAGTGAAGCTGGGATGACATCAACTCGCAGAAGCAACTCGTTGACCAAATCTCGCTCATTTAGGAAATCACTGTCGATTCTGTATTCGTAAGAAAGTGACATTAGCCAATCTTTCTCACGTGAACTATATACAACACCATCATATGCAATTTCCGCATAGGAAATTAACTGACTGCGAGCTTTATGAATTTTTAAATTTTCAGCAACAATATAATCTTGCAAATAATCAAAGAACTGCTGCTTCTTAATTTCAATATTTTGAATAGAGGCGAAATCCGGAAAGACAGTAATCGGTTCTAAACTAACGAAGTTTGAAGGGGTTTGGATTGCCGGGTCAGTTTGAGTTTTAACCAGGACAATCAAAAATATCATTGCAACCGACAAAAATGTCGCTATACAAAATTCTACTTTTTGCGTTCTATCCAACAGTAACTTCATAAAGAATATTCAGGGTATCAACTGAGCAAACAGACGCTCAAACCTCAGTATAGTTTTTGAAACCTACTCAAAAAAGCATCTTTTGAAGGCTCATTAAACAAGCCTTATAATTAAAAGCAATAATTAATTTAAATTTACATAAACATCTAGTTGATATTTAAGGATAAATAAGAATATAAACATTTTCCCAAGATATCACAAAAGGTCCGAAATTCACTTATGTTATCGACTGAAAGCAGCTTAACACAAGCTACAAATTAGAAGTTTGAAATTGAATTTTACTAAGTAGAAATATGCTGAAGAAACGATGCCTTAAACAGATTTTGAATCAATAACTGGAGGGAATGCACAGCAACGCAAATTACTGAACGTTCGTTTATTTAAGGTCAAAATATAGATTAATAAAACTTTAAATTTTACTTCCGCCACGACAATCTGGGGAGTCAGGGGCTAATTTATTTCGCTCATCCCATTCTGCGGAAGAATAAAGATGCATGGCCAGCGCATGCACTCCACCTTGAAGCTCTAGTTCCAGTATTTTATAGACAACCTGATGCCGCTTCACTAATGACACATCCTTAAATTTATCAGAAACTACGGTCAATTTAAAATGCGATTCTGTGGCCTGCCCGCCATGCATATGGCTCTCATTTTCTACCAAAGCAACCAATGGTGTCAGTTCGGTATTTAATTTTTCTTGAATTGTTATGTGCATGCTCATGCTATCAATACCTCTGCTTAATGAACTATTAGACGAGCTATCGCTATAGAAAACCTCAGCAAAGGGAGAAAACATTAGCCTGAAGATACCTTAAGAGCAAGCAACTCTCGCACAATTAGCTACATTATAAAGTGGAGTTACACTCCAAGCCTAGTTAACATGATAACAATTTCGAGGACACCACTATGGCTATCTCCTGGTACCCAGGGCATATGCACAAAGCCAGCAAGCAATTGATCAAAACAATGCGGGAAACTGACGTTGTCATTGAAATACTCGATGCCAGAATTCCTAAATCGAGCTCTAATCCGATGCTGGCGACTATCTGCCACGGGAAACCTATTATCCAGATCCTAAATAAAGCCGATTTAGCCGATGATGCCTGTACATTAAGATGGCAGAAAGACCTCAACCTAGAAAGAGGTAAAACCTGCCTCACTAACGGTAAAAATAATAATATTTCCTTAGGTGAGATTATAACGACCGTTAATGCTCTAGCAGTCGAAGAACGACTACAGAACAAAGCCAATAAAACCTTGGTCATAGTAGGGATACCGAACGTGGGCAAATCTACTTTGCTAAACAAACTAGCTGATCGCAAATTAGCCAAAACTGGCAACGAACCTGCGATCACCAAAGGTCAGCAAAGAATCAAGTTAGATCAAAAATGGTATCTGATCGATACCCCCGGCATGCTCTGGCCCAAACTTGAAGATCAAACCAATGCTTACAAACTAGCGATGTTAGGAACAATTAGAAATACCGCTGTGGAGCCGGAAGATATCGCTTGGTTCGCAGCCGAATTGCTTATTGAGAAATACCTACCAGCTCTTCAAGAACGGTATCAATTTGACAAAAATATCGAAAATGCAGAACAACTATTTCAACTCATTTCCGAGGCCAGAGGTGGTCTGCGGAAAGGTGGGCGCGTTAATCTACACAAAACTTCAGAAATATTACTAAACGATGTTCGCTCAGGTAAACTAGGCAAGCTTAGCCTCGAAATGCCCCTCTGATTAAGTTGGCCCCACTTTTATAGTCTAGCCACTACATTAATTAGCGCAAAGTTTATGCGGGACCTTGGTTTTGAACGCACATTAGCGATCGGGAGCACTTCTATAAGCTGGTCCGATTTTAAGCTATAGAGGGACTCAATACATCCATGCCAAATAGAAATATCGCAAATTTAAACAACTAGAACAGAAAATCAACGAGGATTACAAGATCACAATGATAGACGCAACAGAGAACCTTCTCCAAGTCCCATCAGCCATCCATAAGCCCGCCGCAGCTCATAAATCATTCGAGCTCCTAAGGTCTAAATTAATCCAATCCCTCAACTTGCAAATTGAGGAGTACCGGCATCGAATCACCGGCGCTATGCATTACCATATGAGTAGCGATGATACAGAAAATGTTTTCCTAGTCGCCTTTCGAACTGTACCTATGGATAACAAAGGTGTGGCACATATTCTTGAGCACACTGCATTGTGTGGAAGTAAAAAATACCCCGTCCGCGACCCATTCTTTATGATGATTAGGCGTTCGCTAAATACATTTATGAACGCATTTACGAGCAGCGATTGGACAGCTTATCCCTTCGCTAGTCAAAACAAGAAAGATTTCAATAATCTATTAACGGTCTATCTTGACGCTGCATTCTTTTCAAGGCTGCATGAGCTCGACTTTGCCCAGGAAGGGCATAGGCTAGAATTCACTGAAGCAGGCAATGCCGATAGCGATTTGCAATACAAAGGCGTGGTCTTCAATGAAATGAAAGGTGCGATGAGTTCTACCAATAGCGTACTGTGGCAAACCATGTCAGAACATTTATTCCCAACCTCTACTTACCACTACAATAGCGGCGGAGACCCTGAGCAAATCCCCGAATTATCTTACGAAGAATTGCTGGATTTTTATAAGACTCACTATCACCCTGGCAATGCAGTATTTATGACTTATGGAGATATTTCTGCTTCAGCTCACCAAGAAA
>Ga0302127_10002918_pt1 | contig 10337 bp, 2 predicted proteins | sample CB4_SCM_MG_FD_204452 | JGI IMG/M metagenome (GOLD analysis project Ga0302127, IMG submission 204452) | Marine microbial communities from Western Arctic Ocean, Canada - CB4_SCM | ecosystem: Environmental > Aquatic > Marine > Oceanic | place: Canada: Western Arctic Ocean | collected 2017-09-24 | reverse complement strand
TAATGTTACCTTCGAGTTTTCCATACCTACAAAGAGAGATGTGACCATTTCTCTAGGTCAAGGAGATTCTAGTTTAGACATGGAAAACCGAACCGTGATATTTACTAATGTGTTATCGACCGACCTAAACCCACTAATCATAAATGCAACCTCGAATGAAACCGGCGTTGTATTCGCAGAAATGGATATGGGTGATTGGATTGTTTCCGATGAATCGGATGACGATTATGTCCTATGGGAAGAATTATCTATTCGCGATACAAATCTAAACATGAGTATGAATTATGCGATTAGTGTTTGGTTTAATGGTACCGTTTATGCGGTTCCAACCGGCTTGATGGATGCGGAGGAACACAATACACCATCGGATATTCCAGTAGAAGGCTTGGAACGTGCAAGTACGGTTACTGTAGAAGCCCGCTCTGGCTCAATTCTATTGAGTAATCGAAGCGATTCTTCAGGAAATTACTCCCTCAGGTTACCTGCTGGCAGAACGTTCCACCTTACGGTTGAAAGCTTCTTCAGTAGTGAAACATATACTGGTGGAATCACATTCGATGATGCTAGTGCGGTAAGTGATTACACTATTTACTTACAGGAGGCTCAACTGATCCGTGGAAAGGCTTGGCTCAATTCTGCAACCGAAAACGCAACAGATTGGGGCGAAGGAGTTCCAGGTTCTGAGGATACAGAGGTTATTGCAACTTCTGTGGCTGGATTGGAATGGCGAACTGAATTGACAAGTGCCGGTGATTTCACTTTGCATCTTGTTGAGGGCAACTGGACCTTTAGCGTTTCAAACGAATTGATGAATGTTGAACCGGTCGTTATTGAAACAGAAAATATGAGCGAAGAGGTCGCTTTAATCGCTAAACCAGACCCAGTATCCCTGTCCGTCTACATGTTCTTGGATAGCGCAGAGGATGGCGTACGTGAAAATGGTACCGCGATATTCCCTGCGTTCAACTTAATTCCTACTGGTGAGTTCGGAACTCAACTAAATATTACCGCAGATGATTACGACCAAGTAAACGGTTCTATCACTTTGGAAATAGATGTTGGAGATTATACTTTCTCTATTGCAGAAGATGATGCAAGAGATGAGAATGCAAGCGACTACCGCTTGCGTGCAAAATCATTACCTGGATTAGAGCTCGGATTATCTAATGATGGTGAGCCGATAGAGATTACCTTCGAACCAATGTACTTGGTGAGTGGTGAAATCAATATGGAAAACGAATCCGATATGACAAATTCAACCATTTGGCTCCGTAGTGTTGACGGCGAGGATTTCGTTCCGATGACCACCGATGAAAATGGTAGTTTCTCTGCATATATAGCTCAAGGCGATTGGTATGTCGAGGTCGCACCTTACGAAGTGGGTAATGAAACCGAGATTTTCCGTGGAACTCTGAGCGTCGATTCCAACTCGACAAATCGTAGTGGCCTAACTTGGCAAACCCAAACCGCAATGCTGGTGAAATTCCAATTGCAAGAAGGATTGACCGAAGTAAATCTCACCAATACTAGAGCCATAGCGATCAGTCTTGACGGACTTGGTAATGTAAGCCTTGGACCTTCAGATAACGATGGTATGATCTCAGAGTTATTGATGCCAGGGTCTTGGACCATGAGCATTAACCGTACTGATAATTTAGAACGCTGGGTCTTAAACGAGGGAGTCCATAACTCCACTGCTGAAATGGTAAATTGGACACCCGGTTTGATTTCGGTTGATAAATTTGTAATGGTCGGAGGTATGGTCTTCTGGGACCTTAACGCTGATGAATTGCCAAGTATAGACGAAGGAATCTCTAATGCTACCGTTCTAATAAACGGCGGTTCAATCGATGAAAATCTAACTACCGATGAAGGTGGTGTCTGGAGTCTATTCGTACCTATTCGTACCAGTTATAGCGTCGAAGCAAGCAAACTTGGATTTGGAAACCAGACATATATGATGGATAACGAATCCATTTACATGGTTAATGACACTCACGAAAGCCGTGATATCACCCTAAGTGCTGGATTGGTTTCAGTTTCCGGAAATATTAGTGACATCGCAGAACTTGGCCGTCTCGAGAATGCAAGTGTAACCTTGATACCAGTAATTGGGATCGAACGAGATTCAATCACTTTGTCAACTACCTATGATAACGAAACCCTTTCTTGGAGCGCAGATGTCGAACCAGGACAATGGATCGTGATGGTAATTGGAACCGATGGCGATGAAAACGGCGGAGGAATCGCTGTTGGATTACTCAATGCCTCCGTACAGGATGGGGCAAGCATTGACCTTGAAATGGCAATGGGTGGTAGGATTTCAATCACTACTACTTGGTCTACCTTTGATGGGGTTAACAAGCATGCAGGAGATGCTGATGAGGCGAGAATCTCAATCGGCCTTGGAGATGATATGGAATGGTACGTTGAAGTTGATAGTGCAGGAGAGTTGGACTTGGTTCTACCTTCGGGCATAGTTGACATGAGTAGCGATTTCACTACATTACAGCACGAAATGGTGCTGGAGATGAAATATACCGCTGGTATTCAAATCGATAACCAAGTTGGTTTGGATTCACGGGAAATGAATTTCGACCGCCGTGAAAACTCAGATTTGACCATTGAGGTTAATGCAATCGCTGCGGATAGCGCTGAATTTGATGCTGCGGATCTAAAAGAGCTGACTGCAATCGCTGAGGGAGATGATGGCTATACTATCATCGTAATGACCCTCGATCTACAATACGGAGGAACCGAAATTGAGGACATATTCAATGTCATCGGATCTATCGCTGTAGCCCAAGACTCTCCTGATTGGCAAGTTCAATTCAAGAACTCTACGGGTGCATGGGTTAACACAACTAAGATTACCTTAGGTGTTGGCGATGACAATGCTTCTGCAAACCACATCTTATCAACCACAGTAGATGTAAGGATTTTGATGCCACTACAAAATGAGAGCCGTACATATGATGAAGGCCACGCAGTTAACATGAAGTTTTCAACCGAATATGGTGAATCAGAATTGAGTGTTAGAGTTAATATCCCTCAGCAATATTCAATCAATATGTCATCTACTGATTCAAATATCGGTATAGCAGATGGTTCGACCGCAATCGTAGGTGTTTCTCTGACCAATGATGGTAATGGAGATGATACGATTTTCATCACTCCAAGTTTGAGCGTTGATTGTGTCGACGATGGTTGGGCTGTGACTCCACCATCTGAAAACCGAACCGTTGGACCAGGCGTTACTTTGACCCAATCATTTACTGTTAAAGCACCGAGTAATGGAAGTGAAACAACTTGCACTGTAGGATTCTCGGTTGAATCCGAAGGGCCACATGACATCTTAACCGATTCTACAGAGGTAATGATTTCAGTTGCAACCTTGTCTTTTGATACCAATGGATTCAGACCTTTGGAAGCAGATGCAGCAGCCAATGAAGCTGGAACCATTAGAATTGCAATCAAGAACGATGGTTTCCTAACCGCTAGCGATGTCATCGTCTATTTGGTCGGAACTGGTGATACAGAATTCCAAGGGGAGCCGGTTACGATCACCGTTCCAGCTCAAGGCTCGGCATATGCGGAATTCGCTTATGAAGGACTCAATACCGGAACCCAGAGATTTGAGGTAAGAATGGAATCGATTGGCACACCTACGGACAGTACAGATGCTGATCATAAGATTAATTTCGACATTAGATTCTCTAGTATGTCCGAGGGCGAAGAATCATCTTATGTTCTCTTTGTAGTTATTATTTTGGCAGCAGGAGTTCTATTCGGTGGTTATAAAGTCGCAAGGAAGGGCTCGAGCGGCCGATTCTGATTAGGCTATTTGACCATACAGGTTCAAGCATAATAGGTGGCACCGCCACTATATGTGGGATGAGCGTCAGCTCGATGGGGTTGAATTCATCCCAGAACCGACCGATTATCAAATTGTATCGGCTGCTGACCCTACAACTATTGGCCATCAAGAAGGCTGGCGCAGCGAAGTTTTAGGTTGGGCTCCAGAGCCGATTAGTGTGATTCCAAGACGCTCACAATCAGGTAAAAAAGTTCTAAATGTCGGGATAATGCTTCTATTTGTTCTGGTGATGTGGGCGGTTTGGCGGTCTCAATTTTTGATACTCGAAATATCCCCTCAATCATCTGAATGGGCATTCGACAATTCGGGAGCTCGATCGTTACAGTCTGCTGGTTTGAGTGGAGATGGAATAAGGGTCTGTATGGTAGATACTGGAATAGATACGTCACATCCCGATTTTAACGGCTTGGAATTGGTTTTCCATGACTTTCTTTCCGAAGGTAATGAACCAATCGATTATGGTGGCTTAGCTCATGGTACAATGATGGCTGGTATTTTAGTCGCAAATGGGCAACTAAAAGGTGTTGCACCCAATGTAGTTCTAGGAATGGCTGCGGCTTTGGGCGAAGACGCTGAAGGCGAGAATAGTGGCAATGAAGGACTGGTGGCTGACGCGATCGAATGGTGCTGGAAATCGTTTAGAGCAGACATCATTTCTCTTTCACTAGGCGGTATCCCCGATCCCAATTCATCACTGGAAGGGCCTTCTTCGAGTGCGGTCCGTCAAGCGCTTGATAATGGCGTATTTGTGGTTGCAGCAGCGGGTAATGATGGTGGCGATGAAGACGATGGTAGGGTTGCTTCCCCTTCTAATGTAAGGGAGGTAATCTCGGTTGGGGCGCTCGATAATATGAATTTAATTTGGGAAGGGTCCTCGATGGGTTCTGGAATTGACAACGCCGGAGATCCAGAAACCGATCCTCATCAAAAGCCCGAAATCTCAGCCCCTGGAGTCGGAATATTATCGACAGGCCCCGGAGGCCAATATTACACTTCGACCGGTACTTCGGACTCAACTGTCTTTGTGGCTGGAATACTTGCATTGATTCTCGAGGCTGAACCTCAATTAGCAAATAGCCCGGATACAACTTGCATTGAATTGGTTAAAGTAGCATTGAAAAACTCAGCAGTGCCTCTTTTAGATGGTGTTTCTCACCATCCGTCTTGGGGCTATGGTGCGTTGGATGGTATGGCTTGGCTTGATGAAATTCAAGCCTTGGGCTCTTGCGAATAGGTGATATTATTTTACTTAAGTGATATTTTGATATATTTTCAGGCCAGAATATGTGGTACTATTTGCCCAAAGTGATATTCTCCAATTGACATTCTTCCAAATCAGTTAAGGGGGTCGCACTTTTGGCAAAAGATGCGAGGAGTGTAATATGTCTTTCAACAACACTAGCAAGAGCTTAACTTTGGTCAGTATCTTTTTGCTGTCCCTATTTTCTGCAATGATTACGATACCAATCGTTTCTGCGGTCAACGAAACCACTAGTGGAACCATCGTTGGAACCGAAACCTGGACCGGTGTAATGAATTTGAACGGTGATATTTATGTTGCTGGCGGTGCTAAGTTGATCATCAATGCGGGTACTACCATTAATCTCCCTGCAAATGGAAGTATCCAAGTGGCCGGTTCGATCTGCGCCGGTGATTCTACTTGTGGTGCATCTCAGGCTTCAACTGGAAGTCCGGTACGCTTCAAATGGGCTGACGCGCCAACAGCTGGTGAAAACGAAACCGGCCGTTGCTACGTTACCGGTGTCCAGAATCCAGATATGGCCTGCGGTTCTGGTCTTTATATCGAATCAACAATCGATCAATCATTAACCAGATTAACCCATACTACATTTGATGGAGCTTACGGAATTCCGGTCGATATCGATGATGCTGGAACAATTAAGTACGGTGCATTGGTTTTTGCGGGTGCGAGTGTAATCACCAATTCTTTGACATTTACCGCCATCAACACAACCAATGTTCTGGTTTTTGATGGTGCAGCCCCAACATTTGATTCTGGTACATTCGTCGTTGGCGATGACGGGCAGGGATACCAAGGCGCAGCAATACAAGCATATGGTGCAGGTGCTGGTCTTATCACAATGAATATTGCCAACTCCGTTTTTACTGGTTCCGAAGAGGATTGCGAAAGTAATGGTGGAGGTCGCTCTGCCGTTTACCTTGAAAACTCATTTATCAATATTGATTCTATTTCGGTTAGTCAAAACTCCTATGGTGTATTTTTACGAAGTAGTAGTGGCTGGTTGACCAATTCGACCTTCACAACCAAATGCAACTCTATCGATACAAATTCTCGCCTCGAAACATTTGGAATTTCTCACACCTTGACAATTTCAGATAATACAATTACTCCGGTTGAAGGGACTGGAATTACAGCTTACGATGGTGCGATTGTAGTTGCAGAGCGCAATACAATCTCAGGTGCCTCTTCAGGTTCAGCATATGGTATTCGCTCATCCAATGTCACAATTAACAATAATATAATCGGTCCAATCGAGGGCTGGAATGGATTATGGATCTATGGTTCTTCAGATGTATCCGCAGAAAATAATACCATCATGAATACTGCAAAAGAACCGGTTCTAATCGGCGAATACCACTATGAGGATGAAGGTTGGAATGTACCAGACCCAACCAAAGCAAGAATTTATTTCGCAAATAATATAATCTCTAATAATTCTGGAACCTGTAATTCCGATTACATGTATGGTGGAGATTTCAACTGTCCTGCATTCCACGTATTCATGTCCTCCGGGACATTTATCGGAAATACGGTTACGGATAATTCCGGTGATGGATTCAGAATTAAAGGCGGTATTGTTAATGCCCAAGATAATGACATTGAAGTTGGTGGATTTGCAGTAAATATCTCCCATTTCGATGATAATTATAACAATAAATATGGTAGCATAGGATACTTCTCTGGTAATACATATACCAATGCGAGTCAAATTTACAATATCACCGAATCCCGAGTTGCGATTCAATCCGAAACCATGCCTGACCCAGGTGCTGGTGAGTTATATCCAGTATCATTATCTTGGGACGGCCAAGAGTGTCCCTGGAATTTGAATGAATGTCTACAAACCCCACCAACTGCCATTTGGCCACCTGCATTCATGCCTTTGGCAATGGAAGTTAATACCAATGCAACAACATTTACATACTCTGATATTCAAAATTTTGACCGATCTAAGATTCACATTCAAAATCAAGACACCGCTTCGGGTGTTCAGGTCCAACAAGGAGAATTGGTGCGTTACCAAGTCAAGGCTGACAATTCTCAAGTTGCAGATGCTAAGGTCATCGTCAAGGACTCTACCGGCAGACCACTTTACAATATGTCAACCGATTCTTATGGATATACCCCATGGGTAACCCTACCATCAGATTTCCACCTCGATACCAATTGGAATCATTTTGCTGTAGATGAGGGGGAAGACTCTTGCGGTGACGGAATCGATAATGATGGTGACACCCTCAAAGATGGTCAAGACCCTGATTGTGCAACCGGAAGGGAATTACCACTTTACTTTGTCGATGCAAAACGCTTCGGAAAGGGTACTGCGAACCATAGTTTCACTTTAAGCGGAATGGTTGATGAAGTGATTCATCTTAGTAATTCAGCACCTTCGGTCGCAGTTGACCAAGCCGATGGTGCCTCTTTTGCTCGAACCGTAACTCTAACCGGTTCTGCTCACGACGGAATCGGCGGACCATATTTCAATGATTACGATTCTTGGAACTCTCAATTTGGAGATATTAGAATGGTTGAGATTCAACCCCATGGTAGCCTAGATTGGTCTCTTGCAACCGATACCTCAGGTTCCAACGGTAGTATAACAGAACTAAATTGGCCATTCAAGACTTGGTCTTTTGAACGGGATATGGGTGATCACTTTGAAGAAGATGTAACATTTAGGATTCGCTCTAGCGACGGTTTGGCGGAATCGGTAGTCTCAACCAGAGTGTTTAAACTCAATATTAATCCACCGATAATCAATCTAGATTCACCTCTTGATGGCTCGACCTATGATGGACAAGAAGTCTTGTTTACCGGGACTGCAAATGATGATTATACTGGGGTTCAGGGAAGCGATATTAGAGATATTTGGTTCCACGTAGAAGGACCGAATAGTTACTCTGCTAATTATCCGGCCTCCAGTGGCGGTGGAACCTCCTGGTCCGATACTTGGAATTTTTCATCATTACCTTCCGGCCTTTACACATTTACGGTGTGGGCAAGCGATTCAAATTATTGCCATGAAGTGGTTGATATTTGTGAATCGGAGACTGTAACTATCAATGTTGATAATGATAATTTAATCCCAATCGTCCAGGTTAGTGAGCCTTTACCAATGCAAGCGGTAAGAGCGGATAAAGAGACTGTAATCAGCGGGGTTGCTCGTGATAATGACGGTCAAGTCACCCGGGTTGAGATCACAATTACCGACCTAGCAGGCGATTTTGAATTGAATGATGGTCCAAATCATGTGACTACATTCCAATCCAACGGGGCTTGGATCGCTTATTGGGATACGAGTAAATTGGTGCATGATCAACAATACGAGATTTCGGTTGTATCATATGACGGAATTGATTATTCAACAGCTGAAATTGTGCGAATTATCATCGATAGCCCAACCGATGCTAACAATATCGCTCCATCTTTCAATCCGGATGGTTGGATTAGTTCAATCCCAATCTTCTGTGATGAAAATTCTAAGGTTTTCGATAAATGTAATGGTGGAGCAACAATTAATTTATTGGATTACTTCAATGATTCAGATGGGGCAGGGCCTGCTACCAATCACTTCATTTGGGATATTTATGATGACCCAACCACTGCATTAGATGATACGTACTTCGATTTTATCACCATCGATGCTCAAGGTGTAGCAACTTACAATCCAATTGCAAATCTTCAGGCCCTCTCACCCGATATGGCTGAGTGGTCATTGACTGGAGTCATGTTTGAAGCAAGGGATGCTCATGATTCAGTTGCATTCTCGTATACGGTAAATTTCATTGTTAAAGGCGTGGCCTTTACCGCAAAACGGGTTGATGATGGACCGCTGGTCTTTGGTGATCCTGCAAATTACGAAGGCACTGGTTTGCCTGGCAGTCAGGTCAAAGCAAGGCTTATCGATGGAGATATTATAGTCAATAGCACTTTGGTCAAAGCCGATGGGATTTGGGCGATGGATATTTCATCTTCTCAATTAGGAGATGATGGAAATTACGCGATTTACTTTATTCAAGATGGACAGACCATCGGTAAAGATTCAGATTCGTCTGCAATAACTCTTCAGGCTGGAAATCCTGACGCTGGAGGAATCTCTTCTTGGATGTTAATTGGTTTGAGCGTAGTAGCTGTAATCATTCTTCTAGGAGTGGGTGCCTTCTTCTTCTTGGAATTTGAAGACTTCGAGGAGGAAGAAGATGGGTCCGCCGCAACAAAAGAAGCTGAGGAAGATCCCTATGCTTGGGCAAAAAAGCGGGCAGCGGAGCAAGCTGCAGCGGCGGCACCAGCGCCGCAACCAGCAGAGCAACCCCAACATCCCGGGTGGATTTGGGATGCTCAAGCAAATCAATGGGCCCCAGATCCAAATTATCAACCGCCTACTCAATAAGGATTTATTGTAAATGGGGATTCCCACACAATACTCTAAGAGTGAAGACGGAGACCGTAATCTATGGTAATTGCACCTAAACCGGGAGTTCAAGAGAGAATCTTGTTGCATCTATCGGATTTTTCTGATTATATGACTTCGGTTGAAGTTCCCTTTTCCCTCTCTCAAATGGGAATTGCTAATGCGGTAGCTATCGCTCGATCCAATGTGCCAAGGGCTATCGCTGGCCTAAAGGACCAAGGTTTACTTATTGAAAGGCAAGCCCACGTGGCTGGAGTGAGCCGGAAAAGAAAAGCATACTTCTTGACTGAACCTGGAATGGTATTAGCATCGGATACTTGGAACAGACTTCGTGAATTTGAGTTCAGGTGTATCTTATCTGGTGGAAATATAATCACCTCGACCCTTGGAGAAATACAAGATAAACTACCGTTCTCGATGCGACCAGTCGATGTAATTAGATATCTCGATGATAATGGAGTTCTCGATATAAGGTCATTATCAGCCGATTTGGTTGAGAGAGATTTGAGCAAGCATGTGGAAAAGCAACTTGTTACAAGTTTAGGCGATCTACCTCGATTAAGACATTTTTATGGTAGGTCAAGGGAACTTGAAAATATGGTTAATTTGATAGAAGCGAGATCGACAACTCTGATGATTCCAGGCATTGCAGGTATTGGTAAAACCTCAATGGCTGCAAAAATAATTGAATCTTTTATGCACCGTAGAAATCTGCTTTACCACCGCTGTCAAGATTGGGATGGTTCGAGAGCGTTTTTCGAAAGTATTGCGGATTGGTTATCCAA
>Ga0302127_10002917_pt1 | contig 10338 bp, 8 predicted proteins | sample CB4_SCM_MG_FD_204452 | JGI IMG/M metagenome (GOLD analysis project Ga0302127, IMG submission 204452) | Marine microbial communities from Western Arctic Ocean, Canada - CB4_SCM | ecosystem: Environmental > Aquatic > Marine > Oceanic | place: Canada: Western Arctic Ocean | collected 2017-09-24 | reverse complement strand
CGGAGAGCATTTCACAGCGGAGTGGGAGAATATTCCCGCGCCCGATCTATTCATTGCGCAAGCACTCGGTATGACTAAGCAGATTAGGCTCGGCACTGGGGTAACGAATATCCCGAACCACAACCCTTTCTACCTGGCGCATCGAATCGCACAGCTGGACCAAATGTCCAAAGGACGTTTGCTCTGGGGGATCGGGTCGGGTGGGTTCATCGGTGATTTTCGAGTTACTGGTATCGACCCGGCATCCGGGGAACAGCGTGATATGACACGCAACGCGGTTGATTTGATCTTGGAATTGTGGGCAGACCCGAAGCCGGGTGTCTACGATGAACCACGTTGGCATTTCAACATTCCTGAACCTGATGACTCTATCGGTTTGCGCGTGCACGTTAAGCCGTACCAGAAACCTCATCCACCTATCGCGCTCGCTGGAATCTCGGTGAAGTCAGACACCTTGGAGTTCGCGGGGGAGCGAGGGTACATCCCTATGAGTATCAATTTTACTCCTACACGCATCCTGAACAGCCACTGGGACTCGGTGAGCGCTGGGGCCATCAGAACTGGAGTAGCAGCGGAGCGCAGTCGCTGGCGCATCGCGCGAGAGATTTTCGTAGCGGATTCCACTAAAGAAGCCAGGAAAATGGCACTGGATGGTGTGTTGGCGCGAGATTTCGAGCAGTACCTGGGGCCGCTGATTGCCAAGGGACGTGGCATGGGGATAGTGAAGCAGGATCCAAACATGCCCGACTCCGATGTTACTACTGAGTACATGCTCGACAATATTTGGATCGTTGGCAGCCGCGAGGAAGTCGCTGAGAAAATCGGTGCGCTGAATGAAGCTGTCGGGGGATTCGGAGTGCTGCTGGCTATGGGCCACGAGTGGATTCCTCACCAGGCATGGCTAGATTCGATGGGACTGCTGGCCAACGAAATCATTCCTTCTATCCAGTAGATAAGGCTTACTCATAATGTTTAGACCGATTTACCGCGCGCTCTAATGGGTGAATCAATGACTGCTTAAAAGTGAGAACCTTAGGAGTGCGTTGGTGTCCGTATTGCACCGCAGTAAAGATTGAAATATTTGATGGGATAGTAGAGGGCAACCATCCTTGCCCTCTACTATCCCGCTTTGTCGTTGCTGTGGAAGGTTTGGGAAGAGGTGGGAATGACAGTTCCCCTGCGGGGGCTGGCGAGGTCATTTTTCTATTGGCCAAGCGTGCTTCCCATTATTGCGAAGGCACAGACACCACGGCCAAGCCCTCCTATGCCGCTGGCTCGCAGTGAAGAGGCTCTCGCTCTATTCGGAAACCCGCTTGGGCCTGCAATTTCCAACTCCCTCATCGGGTCAGGTCGTAGGCCACCTCAGAACTGCTTCCCTCAGTTCCAACCTGAAGCTTGCACCTAGCGTTCGCCGGACTGGAAGGGAGGGTAAGTGCGTGGGGTGATTACATGTCGGTCGAGGAATAGGTCTCCAAGGATCGCGCAGGCTTCTCCGAGCTCAGGATGGCGATCGAACGCGTGAGGCACGCCTTGGATCGCATGGAATTCTACATGGACGCCTGCGGTGCGCAATTCGTTGAAGAAATTTTCGCTGGATTCCAACGGAATGGTGACGTCTTCAGTGCCATGGAAGAGGACCGTCGGAGGCCATGCTGCGGAGACGTGGGTGTGCGGGCTGGATTGGGTACGGAATGTTTCGTAGTCAATCGCTGGCGTTAGCGGGTGCTGCGCCGAGAGGTTAATGGCGGGGTAATAGGCGAAGCACGCGGCGACTTTGGAACTGACTCCCGCGTTGCCACCGCCACCTTCAAGGTCATCATTGTCGGGGGAACCTGCAGCTATGAGGGAGAGTAAGCCTCCGGCCGAGAATCCAACGACAGCGATTCGGTCAGGGTCGATATCCAGAGCGCCAGCGTTCGCGCGAGTCCAGCGGATGCAAGCCTTCGCGTCATTAATTTGCGCTGGCCATTGGGCCTCGCCTGCAAGGCGATATTCAGCGGCGATGCAGACGTACCCAAGTTGAGCGAAGACACCGACGCGAGCGTCGATAGAGTCCTTGTTGCCAGCGACAAAGCCGCCACCATGGAAAAATACGATGGCTGTGCCCTTGCCGAGTTGCTCGGAAGGGCGATGGATGTTGCAGTGAAGATCACGCCCTCCTCCTGTGCCGTACCGGACGTCTCGTTCTATGATGACTTGCATGTGTGGGTCCTCTCGCTGCTTGGAATCGCGTGAGATTGTACCCCCAACGACTGTGGGCCGTTATAGTAGGGCGCAACGCCCTATGTCCCACGCTCGGAAGAGGGACAGGGAAGCGAAACGAGGAGCGACTGAACTATGGCATTGACGATTGGCGGGGTGAACATCCCCAACGCTGAAGAGAAATTCGTGGAGATGAGCCACGGAACAACCCGGTACATTGAAGCGGGTACGGGCTACCCGACAATCCTGCTGCATGGCGTGGGTTATGCCGAGGGCGGCCACAATTGGTTCCTGAACATTGGCCCACTCTCCCAAAACCTCCGAGTGATTGCGATTGACGCATTGGCATGGGGTAAAGGTGAAGGCTTCCTTGAACAAGAGTATTCGTTTGCCTACCTCGTGGACTTCTTGAGAGAGTTCCAGGATGCGTTGGGTTTGGAGAAAACCAACCTCGTGGGCCATTCGATGGGTGGCTGGTTGGGTTCGTTGTTCGGCTACGAGAGCCCGAACCGACTGAACAAGCTGGTGCTCGTAGCGAGTGGTGGCGCGATGCCCCGTCAGTTGAAGAGCATGGTGGAATTCCAGCCGCCGAGCCGCGAAATGCTCTTGGAGCAGCAGTCGAAGACGGTGAAGTCACCCCTCGTGGACCAGGAGGCGTTGGCCGACTACCGAGTCGCGATGACGCAGAACCCTGACCGGCTGACGGCGTACCGGAACGTGCTGGCGCACATGAATAACATGGAGACGCGGAGCCGCTACAACACTGTTCGTAGGTTCTCGCACATCACTGTGCCCACATTGGTTGTCTGGGGAAAAGATGATCAGATCAATGCATTGGAGATGGGTGAAATGACGCACGCTGGTATCCATGGTTCGAAGATGGTGGTCTTTGACGACTGTGGCCACTTCATCCCGACTGAAGTGCCAGATCAGTTCAATGAAGCGGTCGGCGCGTTTTTGGCTGAATAGGCCGGCTCCGCGGCCGGGCACGATACGCTAAGCGCACTGGCTGAAGGTGTGAGGGGAAATTAAAGGAGCGGGTATGGTTCATTATCGCTACTCACGCTGGGATGGCTCGCAGCTAGATGAAATGTCCACGCAGGACATGATTGAGAAGCTGACGGAGCAAGTCCTGGACGGAGATTCAATCAATCAAGCGATGCGCAAGATGATGAATCGCGGTATGACTATGCCTAACGGGCGTCGGATGGAGGGAATGCGCGACCTGATGCGCCGCCTTCAGGAGGCGCGTCAGCGCAATCTGCAGAACTACAACCTGGATTCCATGATGGACGACATCGCGGAGCGATTGGACACGATTATTAACCAAGAGCGCTCCGGTATCGACGGGCGCCTTGTTGACCTGGGCCCTGAGCCTGGCGAAGGTGGTGCGCCAGGTCAGGGTCATAAGCCGGGCGAGGGAGAGCAATGGAAGTCTGGACAGCCGTCAACACCGGGTCAGCCCGGCCAAGATGCTCAGGGCAGTGCGCCGACGCCTGAGCTGGCGAAATTGCTGCGTGATATGGCGAAGAAACACGTGAACCAACTCGACCAACTGCCGCCTGAAGTGGGTGGTCGAATCAAGCAATTGCGCGACTACGATTTCATGGATCCGGAGGCGCGCCAGCAATTCGAGGACTTGCTGGATACATTGCAAAAGCAAGTGATGCAGAACTATTTCAAAGGTATGCAAGAGGGTCTGCAGAATATGACGAAGGAGGACCTCAAGCGGACGCAGGAGATGGTCAAGGATCTCAATGACCTGACGCAGCGGAAGCTGAACGGAGAGAATCCTGACATTTCTGATTTCATGGCAAAATGGGGCGATTTCTTCCCGCCAGGGATTGAGAACTTCGACCAGCTAGCCAAGCATATGCAAGAGCAAATGGCGCAGATGCAGTCGTTGATGAATTCCATGTCCCCCGAGCAACGGAACGAATTGCAAGGAATGATGGAGGCTTTGCTGCGCGACAACCGATTGCAGTGGGATTTGTACGAGCTGTCGTTCAACCTTCAGCGCTTGAACCCCGATGCGAATCTGGGGGATCGCTTCTCGCTGACCGGGGACGAACCATTGTCATTGCAGGATGCGCTGAAACTGATGGGTGACCTGAACAACATGGAGGAACTGGAGAGCAGTATTCACGATGCGATGCGGCACAATGATCCGTCGCGAATAGATGCCGACCAGATGGGACGAGTGCTAGGCGAGGAAGCTCGCGAGTACGCGAAGGAACTCCAGAAAATGATGCGGGAACTTGAGGAGTCGGGGTTCATCAAGCGAGGCGAACATGGCTTGGAGCTGACGGCTCGGGCTATGCGGAAAATCGGCGAGAAGGCCCTTTTCGACATCTTCAAACTGATGCACGGTGGGCAAATTGGTGACCATAATCGCGATAAGAAGGGATTCGGCGTTGACCTGACGGATGAGACGAAGCGCTGGGAGTTCGGCGATCCGTTGAACCTTAACACGCAGAAGACGGTTGCCAATGCGGTGATCAGGAGCGGCAAGGGTACTCCTGTGAACTTGCTGCCTGAGGATTTCGAGATTGACCAGACGATTACGCAGAGTATGGCCTCTACGGTGATCGCGCTTGATATGAGCGCGTCAATGATGTGGGCGGGGTACTTCCAGGCCGGCCAGCGAGTTGGCCTGGCGCTGGATACGTTAATCAAGTCCAAGTACCCGAAGGACAACGTGGCAACGTTGGCATTTTCGTATTTCGTGTTACCTGTGACGTCGACGATGCTACTGGACACGTATTGGGTCGAGTATGGCGGTGGGACGAACTTCCAAGAAGTCCTGCGATACTCTCGTGAAGTACTGAAGCGGCAACCCGGGAATAACAAGCAGATTATCTTGATTACGGACGGGGAGCCTTCGACGTATAACCAGACCAGCGAAGAGCGCTGGGAGAATCAATTGGAGATGCTGCGTAACGTGTATGACGACGATGAATTGAAGGGCAATGGTGGCCGGCGCCGCTACGGGAGTGTTGTCGAGGAGACGTTGAAGGAAGTTCGGCGCTGTACGAAGGATGGAATCAAGATCAATACGTTCATGTTGGATCAGAGCCCTGCGTTGCTGGAATTCGTGAAAATGATGACGAAAATCAATAAAGGCCGAGCGTTCATCGCCTCGCCCGAGGAACTAGGAACGTATGTTGTGGCGGACTACGCGAACATGCGCAACTCCATGATTCGTTAGAGGGCTACCGCTCAGCTGTGACTTACATGGGATGCCGGGATACACGCTGAATCATTGAGGCGCCTGGCACTTGCGGGATACGAGGCGTGGTCGCTACCGTCGGATTTGCTTTCCCCGCGTACCTCGAGGGCTCTGGGTATCGATGATTTGAATAGACTGATGAGAAGGCTCGGTAAAGGGGATTCCTCACTTGTTAGAGAATGGGTGATTAAGTGATGAGTAGGGCATGGATTCTCAGGTAGGGTGCCTCCCTGGTTGCATCACAGCAGGAAATAATGCGCTTGGGCATGGAGACTTCGAGGGGGAAGCGGGCTTCTCACTGGCCTTTGAAGGCGGGCATGACTTGCTCGGTGAAGGCTTGAATGGCGTCTATGTCGAAGGGAGCGCGCATGGCGAGATTAACCTGCTGAGCACCGGCTTCGATGAATTTACCTATCTGGTCGACCGCTTGATCGGGAGTGCCAAGAATCTGGCCATGATAGCGCGGGTCTTCGGGACCCCAGGGTAAATGCTTGCGCTTTTTACTCGCTTCTTTTTCGTTTACTCCCATGTAGAAACCCAAATTAATGGCGTTGTCCATGCTGGACGGGTCTCGGTCGATGGCTTCGCAGGCTTGCGCGAGTACGCTGAGCTTGTGCTTGAAAACCTCGGCTGCGACGTAGGCGCCGTTCCAGGCGTCGGCGTACTTGGCGGCGGCGGGGATGGTGCGTTTCTCCCCTGCGCCCCCAACCCAAAGGCGAATTTTGGACTGAACGGGTGCGGGGACGTTGTAGGCATGAGTCATCTGGTAGTGCTCACCTTGGAAGTTAGCTTCGCCTTCATGGAGCATCTGCCGGATGATTTGCGCTGCTTCTTCGAGCATGTCTTCGCGGATCCCGGGGCGTGGGAAATTGATGCCGAATGCTTTGTATTCAGGTTCGTGCCAGCCGGCTCCAAGGCCTACCTCGACTCGTCCGTTGCTGAGGTGATCGATAGTGGTGATTGCTTTGGCAACGATGCCAGGGTTGCGATACGCGGATGAAAAGACAAGGCAGCCGACTCGGACGTTGGTTGTCTCAAGAGCCAGGGCGCTCATGATCGCGATAGTTTCGAATGCGGGGCGCTGGCCTCCAGCGGGTGGTGATTCGAAGTGGTGATCCCAGATGGATACCCAGTAAAAACCGGAGCCATCGGCCAGGCGCCAGAGGTCACGGAGTTGTTCGTAGGTGCAGTCTTGCTGTCCTGTTTGTAGGCCGAACTTCATGAGAAGGCTCCTGGTGAGTCGTTTGAGGAGCCATTCTAAAGGATAAGGCGTGGGGTTTTGTTTGGGGGCGGCTTGGCGAGCATTTCTACCATCTCTGTAACCCCACCCTGATAAGAACACGGCCCAGAGAGAGGGGTAATGGTAAAACTACCTCCGTCCCCCCATCCCGCCTCAAGCAGAAGCCTGGCTCAGCACTTCCTGCTTTCGCTTATGACCGCGCTGCGTCATGGACTAAGGGTTCTTGGCAAGCGTTGTTAAGCAACTGCGGCGAGGTGAAAAACTTCCACTTCGTTGATGAGTACGGAAGGCCTGGTTATTTCCTGGACAGCGGCGCGACGCGAGGCCAGGAGCCGCTCCTGTGTCGCTTGGTAACGGGCCGACAATGAAGCCCTGCAAGAAGAGCGCGGTAGGCTTAGGTGAAAAACGTGGACATGATTATTTCCTTCTGCTGCGAGTGCTGTTTTCCCGCTGCAACTCCATCTTCGCAGGCGTTTGTTTAGAGAAGATCTCAGGATGGTTAACGTAATATGAATTTGGGGTTACGAATTTCGTTGCACATAGTAGTAGCTGGTGACGAGCTAGATGGAACAGCGCACTCTGCAATTCGTTCATCCTGGTAGCTGCGATTGGGCAGTATGAAGTACTCGGACCTTGCTCACGTAGCTGAAGTGATCTACTTGGCGGTTGTTGCGAATGAAGGGTTCCCGTCAAATTGCAAAGGCCTTGCGTGTCGACATGCGCCGGACATGGTATAATTGTTCCGTCCAGAGATTTCGAGTTGCCCTTCTGCTTCCCCCGACCGACACGCCGGGCTTTCAGCCGGTGCCTCCGATCTAATGGCAAACCAGAACTGCTTAAGGAGCACTACATGAAAGTATTTGTCGGAAACCTCAGCTTTAACACCAGCGATAACGACCTGCGAGATGCCTTCGCCCCCTTCGGTGAAGTAATCAGCGCCCAGGTTATTACGGACCGTGAGACTATGCGTTCACGTGGGTTCGCGTTCGTAGAAATGCCTGATGACTCCGCGGCCCAGGCTGCGATCAGTGGCTTGAACGGCACAGACCTACAGGGTCGTGCGCTTACGGTAAATGAGGCCAAGCCTCGTGAAGACCGTGGCCCTCGTGGCGGCGGATCCTCCAACCGCTGGTAGAACCTAACTAAAACCTGCGAGTGTCCCTCCGGTGTCGGCGGGGGATACTTGTAGGGTGCTAGGCTGCGTTCGCTTTGAGAGTGTCGGCTGGTCCGGCAGTTTCGGTCGAGCGCAGCCGTAAGCATCGCCTATGTCGCGCCAGGTCGCGATTTTTGTGGGTTAAATGGCGATATTGATTATGACTGATTCCGTGCTTGTTTAGTAAAGATGCGTTGGTCCGGCCTGGCAGGGCACCTCTCTTCTTCGCATGGGGCTTGGCCCCTGCGATGAAATAAGCCTAGTGTGCGCGCGGTCGCTGCTTCACGGTGATCGTTGCGGTTATTACTGAAATCTAGCCTTTCTGGCCGACCATGCAGTCAAAAAATCGTAAGCGACTGGCCCAATATCTCCGTGCCTTGCTCGGATTGTTGGCGGAACATGATGAGGAGCTCGGCTTGGAGCAGAAAGAGAATGTGGAAAAGTTGACCTCAGCTACTCCCGACCTGACGACAGAACCAGAGGACGTACCAGCGAAGGTGAGCGCCGTCGCGACCGTGGAGCATGCTGACGGGCCGACTGCGGCAGAAGCGGCTCTTGATGAGATCGCTGCTGGCGATGTGATCGACGATCCCGTTCGTATGTACCTTCGCGAGATTGGTCGTATTCCGCTGCTGACGGCGGCGGATGAACGACGCCTTGCGCTGGAGCACGCCTCGGGCAGGCATGTACTGACTGCTGAGTCGGAGTTTCTGAAGGAAAATGAGCGACAAGCTCAACCTGCAGACACGATCAAGCTGTTGCTCAAGCGGCTAGAGGGCCAGGCATGGCTGCTTGAAGCAATCGCCGAGTACCGAGCAATTGAGGAACCTCTGACTTTGGGAATGTTGCTCACCAACGAGCAATTGAGGGCGTCTATTGACGGTTTACTTGACCCCGAGATGCTCGAAACGTTCGCAGAGCGCTGGTCGATGGAGATAAAAGAAGTAGGCGAAGTAATCGCGCAACTCGCTCTCAACAGCCATGTACTGCCAGAACGTATACTGACAGCGGTGGGTGCTGATGTGAGCGTCACGTCGCTTTCCGAGGTGCTAGAGGACGCTGACATCCGTCAACGATTGGAGTCGAGCGAACCGGTATTAGGTCGACATTCAGATCAACTGAAGCGCCAGGGCGCGCTGGCGAAATCGCGCCTGGCAGAAGCAAATTTGCGCCTTGTCGTTAGTGTCGCGAAAAAATACATGGGCCGCGGAATGGCGCTGCTTGACCTCATTCAAGAGGGCAATATGGGATTAATCCGCGCGACTGAGAAGTTCGATTACCGCAAAGGGTTCAAATTCTCTACTTACGCCACTTGGTGGATACGACAGGCAATCACCCGGGGTATCGCGGACCAGGCGAGGACGATCAGAATCCCCGTCCACATGGTTGAAAATAAAAATAAACTGAGCCGTATCAGTCGTCGACTGGTGCAAGAATTAGGGCGTGAGCCAACGCTGGAAGAAATCAGCGTTGGTATGGAAGTATCTGAAGAGCGCGTTTCTGAAATCCTGAAACTTACTCGTGAACCCGTGTCATTGGAGACTCCGGTTGGCGATGAGGGCGATTCCCATTTGGGGGATTTTGTTCAGGATAGCGAAGCTGCGACACCCGAAGACGCCGTGGCTTATCAGTTGCTTCGTGAGCACGTAGAGGAAGTTTTATCTGCGCTGAGCGAGCGGGAGAGCAGTGTTCTCCAACTTCGATTCGGCTTGGAAGATGGCCGTAGCCGGACGCTGGAAGAAGTGGGCAGCGTGTTTGGCGTTACTCGCGAGCGTATCCGGCAAATAGAGGCGAACGCTCTTCGGAAGCTTCGCGACCCGAAGCGCTCGCGCAAACTGCGTGATTTCCTTGTCTAGCGGACTTCTCGCGCCGCGCTGTGAGCGTACGGATTATTTTCATGGGATTAAGCTTCCCTAGAAGCTACTGAGGATTAACAACGAATGACCACGCTAGAAGCACCGCCGACGCTCGCGAACTTAGCTACGCTTGTACGACCGACGACAGATGAACGCAGCGGTTGGGAGCGCCTGAGCGCCTGGCTCGAGTACACGTTGACTAAAACCCCCTAGTGATTAGCCTTGCGAGTACCTGAATTACGCGACGTCAGCGCTCGCTACTTGCTGTAAATTACGTCGCCAGTGCCCCTAGGCAGCTTTGTTAAATAACGAAACCATCCCCATTGCATCTTCATTTCAGAGCTGACGAGAGTCGGGCTGACCAGCGAGTCGGTATCTGGGATATGCCCACTGCTACCCATATTTTCCCACCGTTGCTCAGAAATGATCGCCGCTTCGCGTCCCGTGGATTCTCGCTGATTGCTGACGAAGCGATTTAGGTGTCGAATGATTGGTATTCCTGCTGCGTTGAGAGCAGGAACCTGCAAGCGACTTCCTTTTACCCCCGCATATTGACTTAACTGGTTGAGACCATCCAGTGGTTGCAGGTCGCCTCCAAATAAAAGAATCCTTACATTAACCATGTCTGCTTCTGCGACATCTGCTTGGTGTGAGCACT